>Ga0126342_10013350_pt1 | contig 14562 bp, 14 predicted proteins | sample Cyp1metagenome_FD_92528 | JGI IMG/M metagenome (GOLD analysis project Ga0126342, IMG submission 92528) | Coral microbial communities from Lord Howe Island, Old Settlement Bay, Australia - Cyphastrea 1 metagenome | ecosystem: Host-associated > Invertebrates > Cnidaria > Coral ... | reverse complement strand
TATTCTGGTCTCGGTGCGAAACCGTTTTTGGGCCCCCCCCCCAGCTAAAGCTGATATAGCGACTGCTATATTAACAAATGTCATTGAGCATTTAGTGTTGCTGTTTTGCCCCCCAATAAGCACCCCTTCACCGCCAAAGCGGTGTGGGCGGATTTTCACATTCATATAATACGATGCAGCATAAGTACCACGGTGATGCAAGTTGACACGCGCATGCACACACACACAGACAAGGAGAAACAGACGTCATCATTGTGCATACTCGTACAATCTCGTATGTACATAAAACGCATTCCGCATATCTCTGCATCTAATTCTTGTTTGCCGCGTGCTCGTGCACTGGTCATGTCTGTCTTTCCTTTGCAATTCAGTTTTCTCCAGCCATGAGGTGGAGACTTTGCTCCAGGACACAGTGAACAAGTGTGAACAAATGTGAACAATTTTTCTAGAAATTTCTAGCGGCTAAAAAGCTTGGATGAAGCCAACCCATGATTCCCCCATGATCAGATGGAATCCCTCAAAGGAAGAGCTTTGAAGGTGGGACCGGACCTGTACGTCAAAGTGCAGTTGTTTTTTCATTTGAATATTTTGAATATCCGGCTCAAATGAGTCGACAGGCTGTGTTGGTATGTGGCTTCATGATGCTTCATGTGTTTGAACGATTGCAGACCGAAGGAGCTTCGGCGACACTCTGCAGATGTTCCCACAAGGTCTGGGCGTCAGTACACAAATCTTTCAAGCACTGTGTTCAGGACGGTACTGGTCCAGTGCATACCGTTCAACATACCGTTGCATACCGTATGTTCGTGCCGGAAGTGTTCAGCATTGTTCATCTTACTGTGATAATTTCTCACGGTATAACTTCTGTGGGAGGAGTGTTTCCATTTCACTTTCTTAGTTGTAAGGTCCAGTAGCCAAGCATTGAAAAAAGGGCAAACCTGCGTGTGGCTTTGACTCCTCCAAAGTTTCTGTGTGTGGCATCTCACCGCCGTTTGAGATCTTTTTGCTGGACTTACTGTATCCGCGCTTTCCTCTCGTAGCAGATCATGTCCAGAACATCGACGAGGGCACATCATCCTCCTGCCAGTCCTCAAGACATTTTCACCATGCTGTGTGGACGGCAATTGAAGGCATCTTAGACATCTTAGGTCAAGTGCTGAAGTTTCGAAGGTTTGTTGATGTATGTTGCAACATGTTGGGTAACATGTTGCGTCGCATAATCTTGCATTGAGACACAGTAAAGACCCCCGCTGAGTGCAGTCAATCGGTCCCTGAGGTTAAGAACACCTTCTTGGATGACGTTGTCCGTGAGCAGTCTTCCAATGAGTCCACCCTTGCTGAAGCGCAGACATGTCCCGAGTTCAGGAGCAGAAATGATGCATTGTCAAGCAGTTCAGCTAGCATCTCAGGCAGTGCGACTGCCAGTGCCACGCAGTCTGAGTTGTGCCTGGGTACTGACCCAGAGCTGATGCACACCTTGCAGTCTTTGCCGAACACCTTGCAAACTCTGTCACCACTATGCTCTTTGCGGTACCAAGTCGCAGAGGTCCCAGCCTCCGAAGCAGACTTCACAGACGTCGTGCCACCAAACACGATGCCTATGACCTTGGAGCTTTGGCCAGACCAAATGAGCCACGAGGCCCAGCTCTTGTCCGCTCTGCAAGCAATGCCCAATGTAAGCAACGCGCCATTTGGACATTTGCTCAATGCGTCCAATGCACAGTCACCACTGTCACCACCACCAAGAATTCATGACGCCTTGGGTGCCAATCTCAGTGCGATGGCCGCAGTCACAGCTTTCCCATCAGTGATGCCGATGCCGAATGTGCCAAGTGTTCCTTGGGCACCCCCTGTTTTGAGCACTATCCCACCAGCCAATGAGTTTTTGGCACAAGTGTCTTGTCAGATAGTTTGTTTGCCAGCCATGGAGGTTTTGTATGGTTTTGTGTCATTGGTGCTTGGGTGCCCTTGCAAGGCAGAGAATGTCATAGGAAGGGGGAAAGCCATGGAAAGCCTGCTGATTATTGGATTGCTGGCTGAGCTGTCGTTTGCATGCATTGACCGTCTATAATCCCGGCGCAATACAGACATTACAGACATGGCAAGCTATGTAATGTCGCAAGAGTCATTCTGTGCTATTCCAAAGCTGAGCCAGCAGTTCGCAGCCTTGCTTCCCTTCCCAGAGGATCGTGGGATTGATTAACGATTACCCTCTGGTAAACTAACATAACTATGGAAAATCACCATGTTTAATGGGAAAACTCGCTATAAACGGCCATTTTCAATAGCTATGTTAAATTACCAGAGGGTAATAAGCAAGGACGCTTAGGCCAAGTATCCTGCCGCAAGTGCGTCTGTTTTAGATGCATCCCAGCAACTTATGTCGGGGTTGGATTGTAGATCAGATTGTCAGAGAGACGGAGTGCCGTACTTCACATCCAGCATAGATATGTAATTACATACTCCTCCTAAGATATGCGAATCCCAGATTTCTGAGCAAGCAAAGCAAACAGAGCAAACCTTTCTCGAATTGCTGAGGTGGGGCAAATGGAGGCCGGACAATGCGATCCAGAACCTGCACAACGCCCTTCACAAGATGGCAAAGCTTTTGGTGAGAGCCAGATCCAGAAGCCGCACGAGGCATGTGAGGCGGATGCACAGGAGGCACTCGAGGCATACGAGGTCGAGGGCAAGGATGGTCGAGACAAAGAGAAGCCTGAGAAGAAGAAGAAAAAGAACGTCTCCAAGGTTTGGTCCCATTTCTACCTGGAGCCTACCATGCTTCGCAGTGGATTTGATGTGAACAAGAAGATCATTGGACACGGCGGTGCCAATACCAAGCGCATCTTCGAGAAGACAGGAGCTTTGGGGGACTTTGGACACTAACATGAGGGCTGTACAATTGACATTTCAAGATATTTCAGGATATTTTATTTCTCTCAATGTCTCTCCATTATTCTCAATGTCTTTCCAGTATTCTCTATGTCTCTGAATGTTTCTCATTTCTCTACAGGGAAGCATGAGAAAGCATGTGGTAAACAATTACATCATGAAAGTGCCCAGTTATGTACATATTAATGTTGTCATTGATTTTGTCAGTCATTTTGTGTTGTCTTCCATTGTGGCTGCGCTCCTTGCCTTCAGTGTTTTCTCGTGGGAGAAGAAGGCAAGAGAAAAGATTCACGTTGAAAATCTTTGAGGCACCAATCATGAGATTGAAATAGATTGAATGCATATTCAAACGAATTCATCATAAATCATCATAAATCTACTTATTCAGAATGAGGCAAACCTAGGCAAGCGCGGAATGCCCCTATCTCCGCTACTTATATATGTTTGTAGAATGTATACACTGTATATAGTCTATTCTGCTCCGTTCTGCTCCATTGTCATATACGGTGATCCCCAGTACTTCATGGTGCTCACTCGCGCTCCATTATGCTCCACTATACTCCACCGTCCAAGTACCGCACCAATCAGCACAGGCACAATTTTGAGGAGTCCATGTCTTCGAAGTGTAAAGTATCAGACCGCAGCGGCTGCATATATCCGCCTGATCATGTCATATTGCGATTTTTTACAAGCTATAACTATGATTGCAATTGATTGCACATATATAATATATACATAATTATATATAGAGAGATCGGCAGACACACACGCACACACACATATATATATATCATAATATATTATTATGTATATTGTACATGCGTGATCAGTATGATCGTTTTTACGTTTCTGTGTCAAGTCCGAAGGCTAAGGCACCTCTTCCAAGTCGTGCAGCCAAGGCACCTCCAACGATGATTCGTTCTCTGCCAAGTAGGCCCTTACACAAAACTAAACAAACTGCTTGTATATAAGCTTTTCCTGACTTTTACATGTTTTTTCTTGGCTTTTCCATGCTTTTCCCGGCTTTTCCATATTTTTCCTGTCTTTTCCATGCTTTTCGTGGCTTTTACATGCTTTTCCACGCTTTTCCATGCTTTTCCTGGCTTTTCCATGCTTTTCTTGGTTTTTCCATGTTTTTCATGGCTTTTCGTGGCTTTTCCTGGCTTGTCTTGCTTTTCCATGCTTTTCTTGGCTTTTCGTCGCTTTTCCATGCTTTTCTATACTTTTCCATGTTTTTCTTGGCTGTTCGTAGCTTTTCTTGGCTTTGCCATGCTTTTCCTGTGCACACAAACTTCATGACATGTGCATTGGACCATCCACCCAGGATTGAGAAGATTCACACAGAAGCGGCATCAAAGTAAGATCAAGTATCTAACCCTTGCATTAATGCAGGTCGTTTGCTGGCCCTGCCTGTGTGCTTGTGAAAGTTGTGAAAGTATGCAAAACATTAGCAAAAAGTCACCTTTGACGCATCCTGTGACATCCTGGGTTGTTGAGGAGCAAAGATCCGTTTGAGAGGGCGTGGTAGCGGACATAACGAGGGAGAACGCGGTGAGGCCCCGGTGCCTTTGATGCTGGCTGTGCAATCCTCAGTGCAGAGACTTTTGCTGCCATACATAATCATAATGTTACATAATCATACATAATCATACATAATCATACATACACACATATACACACATATACATATATAATCATATATATATAATATCATTACATACGATACAATGCAAATCTCTGCAGACCGGATGATTTGCTGATTCAATCATAGTCATTGGTGGTTTATGGATTGTTTTGTTTTCTCATGTTTTCTCCAAGAAATGATCATTTATAAAGTGGGTCAGCTATGGTCAGCTGAATAATCTCATATAATCTCTGCACCGTTCCGCGACAGGCGCCTCTGAACAGTCTTGCAAACCCGAGTAAACCCCTTCTGAGAGTTGGCACCACGAAGTTGGCCCTGATTAGGTCTTACTATGTCTTACTGTACCGACTCTTACAATATTGTTGGAAGTTTATATAAGTTTATTATATACATATTTTATGGTTTATTCGAGGGGACCACCGGAGCAATGGATGCTTTATGTCAGCATTCTCATGCATTTACTTGTGCGATTGGTGCTGGTGTTTCGATGAACACCGATGGACCTATTTCTAATTTCTGTGCCAATATGTATTCGCTCTATGTTGTTGTTGTTTTCTTTTTGTTTGTTCGAGCGCTTGCCTTCCAAATCTTCCTAATGAAGTTGCTGTCATCTACCTAGCAGACAGTCTGGCAATCAATGTTTGGAGTCCAGCAAATGCACTTGGGGAGTCCTCTCTGGCTGTCTATCTCAACTGAATTTGCTGCAGACACAGAATACGATTAAATGCAATAAAACACATGCACAAATCTACGTATACAAATGTATTTTGATTTGTGTACAATGTGTACTCTTGCACAGACATCTACATGTACATATATACCCATGCATTGAGGTTGGCAGGCTTGGGTGTGCATGTATCATCTTCAAGTGAGTCAATGAATGCTATCATTTTGGCTCAAGTGGAGTTGAACCAAAGTAGCTTTTCTTTCCCCACCCACCCAACCCTAAGAGCCGACCTCCCGTGGAGACGTTTGCCTAGGCTAGGGTGCCTGCAAGGCAGGCGAGTGCATAGCCTCTTTTTGGGGACACTCTCCTGTGGCGACCAGGAGGGTGCTTACCCCCCTTAGTATAGGGATGGGTGACCAGGCAGGTTCCAGCCTGGGGTGACCAGGCAGCTTTGACCAGAGGTTGACACTGGTCTGAGGCTATGCGCATGTCACCTAGTGACCGACCCAAAGCAAACCTGAGGATAGCAGGTGAAACTGACTGAACATTGGCAGGAGCTGGAAAAAAATTAGAGAGTGAGTAGAGTGCGGTACGAAGTTTCATGTTGTCACATTGAGATGTATTTATATATATATACATAGTATATACATACAGGATGCATTATAACTATGTATTTATTTGTTTATATTTATATTATGCATGTACGTACGCATACCCCTCCCCCTACCACCAAAGAATGTGTAAGAGTGCGTTCACTCCCTTGTTGGGTGTCGGCAGCGCAAGATAAGGTGACCTCTGACACCCGGAACCAGGAGAACTTTCTGCAAGCCTGTGAATTGTCTTCACAGCTGCTGCAGACGGTGACAGCCAAATATCCTGAGTTCTGCAGACACCATGGGCACAGCACTGTAATCCCTGCACCTCTCTTTTGGATTGGTGATGCTTCACAGGATGCCTTGGCATCTTTCGAGTATGTGAACGAATCACAAGTTAGGATTGGGAAGACAGAGGTGACGCTCTCATTGGATGCTGGAGTTGCTGGTGGACTCCTGCGTGGCTCCAGGCGAGGCTACTAGTAAGATCTAGTGAGACCGGGATGCATGTTGCAATGACGCCAATAATTCAACCGAAGGCCGAAGTTTTCTTGCACTTCACCTAGTCTTTGAATCTTTGTACTCAAACCCTTTTGATAAGGCCAAGAATCTCACAGGAACGTGATGGCATATATTTGAACATGCATGCCGCTACATTTTACAGCATGGCATGTCACAGTTGCATTCGCAGAGTAGGCGGACTTCACATGTGCGGCTGCAACAAAAGGGAATGAGTACCTTGTCTTGCCGAATGGCAGTTGCCGAATGGCAACTCGGTGCCTTTGTCAACTTCTCATAACTTTTCATGGATGCCAAATGGCATGCCATGTCCAGGTGCTCTCAAAGGCTCTCTCAACGGTAGCCGGTAGCGAGAGACAATGGCCTTGCAAGGCCTTCCTCAAAGCCAACAAAGATCAACAAAGATTAAGAAAGTACATCCCATTGGATCATCAATATCATCATAGAACATTCAACGTTCTGTCTTGTTCTCAATTGAACTTTAGTGGAGGCTTTGTCTCCATGCCACAACCAACACTTTGCAAGAACATTGGGGTTGAGCAATGGCAATGGCTTTCTCAGATTGCGATATACCGCGATCATTGAGACAAGATTGACTGACAGTTCTAATATGTTTCTAATGTGGCATTTTGTTTATGAATGTTTATGACGACTTCATGACGTTTATGGCATTTTGTGGCATCTCAAAGCATTTCCTGGCCAACCCTGATGCCCCTAGCTATTCATGGCTGCTATGCCGTAGTTTCGGAATGCTTGGCATCGTCCCGCGCCAAAAGATTTGAGTTTCTGCGGATTCTTTACATGCAAAAGAGCACTTGGACATGTGACATGGGTCCACCTGAATGGACCTGGATGCATCAATCTAGGTGATGGAATCACAGTACTCCGAGTATTCCTCAATTAAAACGTGTAGATTCACTGTAGATCATTGCTTTGCTTTCAGCAGTTTCTTGATCCGGTTGGCGCGTTGTGCTATTCAGGAGCACGGCACAGGGAGTGGTCGAACTGTTGATGAAGTCCCTTGCCATCTTCTCGGCGGACACGGAGATCCAGGATGGGCTGGCGTGCATCATCTTGCGCGACAAATTTCAGAAACATGCTGTGATTGCTATATATGACAATCTTTGGTAGAGTGCAAAAACATCAAAAACCGGACGAGAGGAGCATGAGCTTAAATGATTTACATGGGCAGCATCATGGGGCATCATGGGCATCATGGGCATCATGTACGCAGCTCCTCCCGGACTTACAGCCCACCAACCTCGAGAACAAAGCGAGTTGTTTTTTTGGGGGGAGGACTTAGGCAAATAGATAGTAGAGGGATGTAGAGGGACCCAACATGCTGGTTGTTGCTGTATGTCGCTTTCCAAGGAGGTGATTTTGGTGGCGTACCGAGAGTTGGCAGCAAATCGTTCCATCCTGATTTTTTGAAGGATTTCACTGATTGCAAATTGCAGTTCCAGTTTTGCAGTTGTTACACATGCCACGGACTGTCATCTGGCGTTGCATATATATAATGCAACAATGCTTCACAAGCGAACCTGGTGCGCAGAAGCAGAAGACTTCCAAAAGGCCGCAAGTCCACAGAGCGGTTTCAGATCCCCAACATGACTCTTTAACTGCGGTACCTTTTGAAGAGACTTGAATGAGCAAGATACCGTAACCTAGACCAGAATCGCTGATGGTACCAAAACGCACCAAAATGTTCGAATTTTGAATCCTATACGTGGAGAACATATGTGAGACCTTGGATTTGGATTGTCCACAAATGTCAACGGTAGAAAAAGGCACGCTTCCAGTTGTACCGTTTAAGACTGGAGCTCAGTGTACTGTTGAAGTTTGCTGGGGGAGGGTGTTCCTTGTAAGTTCCTTTTCAGCGTGCACGGTTGACTCTTGGTTTTCATAAAGCTGCTTGTTTTTGGCTGGATGTCCCAGCAATTAGGTTTTGTATCTTGTTTGCGAGGCTGGACTTAGCAAGGCTTCTCCCATTTCATTCTAGAAGTATTTGGAAGTCCCTTGTCGCATGCACCACTGCGCGCGTGTGTGTGTGTGTGTGTTTCGGTTCGGTCGGACGTATGCCTCAACGTTGTGACATGTTGTGACTGGCAGAGTTTTCCCCGTTCGGTGCAAATGTGAACCCCCAGGGCCCCAGACATGAGTCCTGTGTAGGTCTTGCAATAGTGTTTTGCCCAATGTGTTTGCCCATACTAGTAACTTGTTGGAGCATGTTGTAGCATAGTGTTGCCATGCTATGCCATGCCATGTGGCATTGTGTGGCGAGATTCAAGAAACTTCAAGAAACACCAAGAAACATCAAGAACCATCAAGAACATCAAGAAACATCAAGAAACATCAAGAAACATCAAGAAACATCAAGAAACACCAAGAAACATCAAAAACATCAAAAACATCAAGAAACATCAAGAAACATCAAGAAACATCAAGAAACATCAAGAAACACTGAGGCCGAAGCAGGCACCGCATGACAATGCAAGGCACTTGGAAGGAGATCATGGCTGAGGTCAAGGCAGGGCAGTGGCAGGGGCCGGGAAGAATTGTAGCAATTTGATGCAATTTGCAGCACCCTGAGCTGCCAAGATGAGATGAGGTGATCGGTGCGTGCGCGTTCCCGTGGCGATTCAAAGCTATATTGACAAGTGTAGTTTCTTCCCGTAGAAAGCAGCAGCTTGAAACATCCTTATTGGGCCATTCCATTGTTTGGTCGGGACATGTCAAGAAGTGTCAGGGAGCTGGCAAGTGCCCGTGTTATTCAATTGAATTGATATTGGTGTTTGAGGTTGAGTGCCATCTTACATAGACACAGAGACTTTAAAAGCATCCCAAAAGTGCTTGTCATTGTGAAAAGAAAGAGAGGGAGGGAGGGAGGGAGGGAGGGAGGGAGTCAGTCGAAGTGTCCCTATGCAACTCCCGAGGCGCATCGAGATCATCCAACCCTTCAAGTACCGGCCCCCAGCCTGAGAGGATGCAATGCATTGTGAAGCTCAGAGGAAATTTGGGTTGTCTCTTTTGTGTCTCGGAACTTTGTCATAAGATTTCACAAGTTGGTTCACTAAATGATCCTGCCGAGCGCAGCTGGTCAAAGTGGGTCCCATTGTTCCCTCAACCTGCATAGAGTAAATGATTGTGCATGATACTATCTTATACTATCTTATAATTATACTACAAGGATTCATTGTCATAATTAGTTAAATCGGAATCCATCAGCAAAGAGTAGTGAGAGGCAGTGACAGTGACACGTGTTCTTTTCCTTACAGCCCACCCTTTGTGAGAGTGAAGCGAGTCCACTAAGTCACTAAGTCAGACCCAGCCTACCCGAAGGATCCCCCAAGCTGAATGTCTCGAGGTCTTTGGCTGTGATTTGATGGAACTTCAAACACGTGACTGTCCAAATCTTAGATTCGGATAGCGGAGGATTGTGTACACTAAACTGTATGACATTAAGATACATTGATTGATTATTTAAGATTGATTATTTAAGCATTACATCTCAAGATCCTTGGATTGCTCTTGTAGCTGTCCTGCACAGCCTGATTGTGGCAAGCCAACATGACCACATGGCCACTGCCAAGGCGAACACGACAATATTGAAGACGCTATTGTCTTCGGAGGTGCGAACTTGCAACAAGCATCAACAAGCTAAAGAGCATCAAGAGTGATGTTTACCATTGTTTACCCACTGTCAGTCGCCCCAACTCACTTCCACCACAACATGTGTTTCCGCTGGTTGTTTTGAAAAAGGCTCGCATTGTTCCTTAAAAACATGCCAAACACATCCAAGCACTAGACACCAAACACGAGACAGCCCAACGGCAATTGCAATATATCGCAGCAAGGCAAAGTCATGCACCTAAGGTTGGAAGTGTTCTCTTCCCTAAGAAACCGTAAGATTCTGGAAAAGTTAAGGCGTCAAGTTGCTGCAGTTTAATAGGCTGGACGCGACACGACGATACCCGATCCACTGTAGAAGGTAAATCAGGACAAGAGGTGAAAGCGTGAACCATCCAGAGTGAAGCCAACAAGGGCTCATGCAGGGAAGCAGACCGCAACAGGCGCTAAAGTTAGAGGTAGTCGTCAGGTTGTAGGCTCAAGTTCGCCTTTTTTGTAACATACGAAAATGGGATCCAATGCAGGAAAGATCGGGAAAGCATTTTTTGCTAAAGATGGACTCATGACACAAGAAGATAATGTGCAGACAGGCTTACTCTGCTAGCAAAGGAAAAGATGTAACCGAGATGCTGCAAAAACAGTTACTGAATTCGTGGATCTGTTGGTTCTCACATGTTCTCACATACTCGTAGCATCTCGTAGCATTTTGCATAAAAATCTTCAAAATCTCCAGTATCTCCAATGACATTGGCACAGGAGTGGAATCCCTCCTCAAGGTGCACTTTTGGGTTGGGTCCGGTTGGGTGCAGGCTCAGACATATTCAAGTGTGGTGGCAAGTCATTCAGTAGGAACTTTTGCGACCCTCCATCTTGATCCATCTTGTAGATATGCCACTTTCATTCACTTTCGGTTCCTTCGCTTGTATTTGCAGACATACGGGTGCGACTACCCTGGTCCACCCCTTCTCGTATTATTTTATCAATGCATGGCGCGCCCGATCCCTCCCCTTGTTTCAACCATGATTTTCAAATGCAACGGAATGCAAAATCCGCAGGTGTTTGAACATCACGCACAAAATCTGTCGGCGCTGTGCTTAGGGCAGAAGGGATGGTTTCGCACATTCACCTAAGCCTTCCCGGCCTTAAAACCACAACCCCGCATCTGACAGATCTAATTGTCTCGGGACTATTTTCTGGAAAGTGATACTTGTAAGAGATTGCAAGTGTTCCCTCGCATCCCTGTACTGTAGACAAGTTTGGCTTTACATTGTGACACATCCTTTCCCTATGAACTTCGCACAGTGGCCAGATCTACTCTCCATCTATCTATATATAATATATATATATATATGATATATGTTATAATATATGTTCACGTTTTGAATTTGCATGTTTTTATTTTCTTGTCAATGCCAAGGTGCAAGAAAGATCGTGCGTGGCAGCTGCAAAGCTTGCAAGCAGAAGTTGCTCGCTCAAGACATTTGCTGCGTGTGTTTGATGAGGAGAGAAGCATTGGTTGGTAATTTGATGTAATTTGGTGGTTTTGGTGCTTTTTAGTTCTAGATTTCAACAATCTCTCTTCCACGTGCCCCTGTTCATTTGGGCTCTCGCCTTAAGCTCTGGGGTTTGGAGACCCTTTGCGGATTATGAGGCGCAGACATTAAAGCCATGTTCATTGAAGGTGCGGCCGCCCGTTTAGAAGTGACACAGTGCTACCCACGGGCAAGGAATACCGCTCGCCAAGCATCAACCAGCCACCCCATGCAGTCTAGACTCTAGACAAATCAAACCTATTCTTATTCGGAATATGTTGTGGGAACGTTCCAACAATGTTCTAGAACACTTCCACCAGTGCCATCATTTGTATTGCCTGTGCCACAGACCAGTTTGGAGGGCCAACTATTCGCATCAAGCGCATCAATTTTAAGGTTGAAAGATGTTGAGAATTGTTGAGAGATGGTGACCTTGTCCATGTGCGAGAACTGCAGGGCATTTGATCCAGCTGATTATTGAGATCATGGCTCTGCACAGAGGCGGGATTTCGGATTTGGTTGGCTGATGCTGTGTGACAGTGCTGAGGACATGGCATTTGCTCTTCATAGCCATACGCAACACTTGCAATGATGGCAATGATCAATAGCCATTTCAGGAACCTAACTTGGAGGTACCTACAATATGTAAAGCCTATGTAAGGGCTATGTAAGTTGATATTTATCCCCAAAATGTGGCTTCATGTGGCACAGTACCTCCAGTCTAGGTACCTGAAATGCCCATGAAATGATGGCAATGCTATTGTACCCACACCGCGGGACCCGGACTTGCCAGTTACCCAGCACAGCTACCCCGCATACCGCATACTTCCCCTCATACCTTGTAGAACCCCTGTTTGGCTTAAGACTGCGTTTACATGCGTTTGCCATTGTATTGGTGCACGCCAACGGGAAATGGAGCAAAGGTGGGCCTGGGATCCAGTCGGGCTCCACCACTTTTGGTACCATTTTGCCGCCACCTCGGCACCTGTCGGGAGGCAGCCGAAACACAAACACGTGCCAAAACCTTGCCAAAGTGGTGCCGGACTGGGTCCCGACTGGTTTTCCTCCAAGAATACATTTCCTTCGCCCTATTTCAAAAATTCGCCCATCCCCCCACCCAGTCTTAAGCCAAATACGGGCAACTCAACGCATACCGCATACTTTATCCCCAGAACTCTCCAGGCAGTGAAGCTCTGCAGAGACTGGCATGCCTCGTGCTACTGAGACAGGCCCTCAGAAGCTCAGCGGACTTGGCGCAAAATGGCGCAAGCTTCGGTGCCGGACTGTCCTCTATATAATTGTTTCTGAAGTGTGATGAGTTACATCAAGTTACATTGACTACAGTATAAGTTGATCAAAGTGACAATCAAAGTGAATCTCAGTCAACCTCAGCAACTCTATACCCGCTCTGTACTGATCCTCATTGATAATGTTTGACCCATTAATGGCCAGCGCATGGTGCGCTTCAGCATCCAAACTCAGAGTTGGCCCTCAATGACGGAAAGAAACCACCTCTTGTCTTTGGCAGTGAGCGAAGCACGGATGGGAGAAAGCATAATATGGAAAAGGATGCAAAAGTATAAGTACTTGTAGTGTAGGAGGCAACAGCGCACTGACCCAGCAGCCGGACACATCAAGGGAACACAGGAAGAAGAGGACAATGGGGGCACGAAAAAAAATGGTGACAAGCTTGGCAAGGAACAATTTGGAACAATTTGGAACAATTTGGAACTAGGTCTGCAAGATAGCGCACGACATATCACAACGTCAAGTCAGTACGAAGCATCCAGACTGGGACACGCGAAAGGTGCTCAGTGATTGAAAGGCAGACCAGCCCCTCTAGAACCAGTGGACGGAAAGAGGTGGGTGGAGCTCCCTTCTGAGGGATCACAAGTTGGAACCATTTGTTGCGGTTGGTTTTCACATCGCATGTCATCGAGGCTTAGTTGACCACAGCTTGGAGTGCCGAGCTGAAATGGTTGCCAGCAACTGCCTGGAAGCAGCTTGCACTGCTCTCAAGGACACCGCTGGATACAACTAATTGGTTGTTGCGTGCATTCTGTATTGTGTTGTGTTTTGAATTCGGGAGTGTTTTTCCTCTTAGTCTTGGACGTGGTGCATGGAGAAGACATACCACGGGCATGATGATGCATTGAAATATGGGAGAAATTGGGAGACGTATGACTGGGTGGATAAAATCCCTTTGTTTCCAAAATCCAAACATCGACCTCTTCAGTGGCCCTTCAGTCACTGCAGGAGCATCCAAAAGCTGTGGCAGATTTGCAAGCCCAGGCGTCCACAGCTCAGGGAAATGGCAACGGATGGCGCTCTCATCAAATGTGGCGCTCGGAAAGTCTCCGTCCAAGCTGTTTGGTTCAATGTTGCGTGTAACTAGTAAATCGTGTAATATACATATATATATATATATATGCACATTTATATGTATATATATATGTGCATATAATTTTTGATAATAATTAAATTATATATATAGAGGCCAATTTTAAAGGTCATCGTAAAGATTTTTAATTGCGAAGACCGTTCATGTTATGTTTGGGAGCCCTCGCGAAAGTTTTTTTCGAGTTCGCGAAAGTAACATTTTATTCGCGAAAGTTTGATATTATGAAGCATCTAAGTTTAAGAAGTCAAACTTCCGACAATATGGGCAGATGGAAAAGCAGAGGTGGGAAGAGTCGGCGAAGAGAAGAGAAGAAGAAAGAAGATGAGAGAAGAGATAGAGTCAGAAGAAAGAAGATGCAACCTTGACGCAGCCACTACAATTCCAACCGCCCGCCGGACAAGCTAGCTCCCCCCACCATCTTCCGGGGAACATTTTGTCCTGCAAAGCAAGATTCGTGCATCCGCTACCACTCAAAAACGCATTTCGCGCGAGACGTCCGTCAAAAAGTGAAAGCTGAAGATGTGAAAACGAAGCTTTTGTGCGAGACTATTCCTTCAAAATCTGAAAGTGGAAGATGTGAAAACGAAGCTTTGGTGCAAGACCATCCCCTCAAAATCGGAAAGTGGAAGATGTGAAAACGAAGCTTTGGTGCAAGACCATCCCCTCAAAATCGGAAAGTGGAAGAT
>Ga0126342_10013349_pt1 | contig 14562 bp, 13 predicted proteins | sample Cyp1metagenome_FD_92528 | JGI IMG/M metagenome (GOLD analysis project Ga0126342, IMG submission 92528) | Coral microbial communities from Lord Howe Island, Old Settlement Bay, Australia - Cyphastrea 1 metagenome | ecosystem: Host-associated > Invertebrates > Cnidaria > Coral ... | reverse complement strand
TCAATGGGAATTTCAGGATCCTAAAATGGAGGTACTGTACCATATAAGGCCATATTTTGGGGGGATATCCCCTTACATAGGCCTTATATAGGCCTTATATATGGTAGGTACCTCCAATTTAGGATCCTGGAATGGCCATTGAGTTGATGCATGATTATTCTACCACTCAGGTATCAAATTGCTACAGTGGTAGAATGATCCGACGGGCAGCCGAGGAGCCCCCGAATGTGGGTCGTGGGTTGTGGGAGGCTCCAATCTTGTTAGGGGATGGGATTGATATGGATTGAATTATGTCATAACACTCCTCCTCCAATTGTCAATTAACATAGGCCCTGGCAATAACTTGCATTTTTTTAGCAGACTCAGAAGCCCCCTTTCTGGCGGGGTCTATGGGAATTTACATGAGGGTACTGGGTACATCATACTATATCCATCTATATCCCATCTATATAATTATATATAATTATCCCATGTCTATCTGGTACAATTCAGCCGATGTAAAATTGCCAAGGCGCGCCAGGTTGTTCTCCGAACTTTACTTGCAACGATCCATGTTTGGGAAGTTTTTGCCAAGCCTCCAAGGGACATCAAATCATGCATCGGCCGCATGTCATCACAAAAAAACGCTTTCTACCGAGAGAACTGCTTGCGTTCAGTTGTTTTTTCCCCGTGGTCATGCCCCGTGTACTAGTCTCCATTCACCAGCAGAAGCTGCCTATATCGGATGTCGATCTCAAGCAAGGATATCGCAACAATCATAACCTCCATTCACAAAGCCCTGAATACGTCCTAAAATCCCATTTGCACAGGTTTGCAACAACCAAACAAAATGCAACTAAGTATAGCGTATACATTAGGCGTATGGTTGGCGCGCAATAAAATCTTAGGAATTCATTGAACTGAATGCAACATGTTACATTGTTTTTTTTGCGGCTAAAACGTTGCCTCTTTGCCAAATTTCTTCTACTCTTTTCAGAGGTTGCAGTTCACCTATCTAGATTCTAGATTCCCTCCAGTTAGCAGTTGTTCAGAATTTCATAGAATTTCCACCCCCCAAACAAGCATATCAAATTGGTGAAATTAATCTCATTACTATCCCATTGAAGCCTCACTATACCACCATGTTTAGTTGTTTCTTCGACTATCATATGGTTGCACCTTAAAAAACGTGCTTGATATCGCAGAGAATCTCCACATAACAGACCCAAAAAAATAGCTACACCATTTTCATCCATTTTCCATCACCACCATTATCACCACTTTTCCATCATTTTTTCATATGTTTCTTTTCAGGCGGTTTTTTTTTCGGTTGCCTTCTTGGCTTCGTCCTTCTTTTTCATCTTTTTAGCATCCTTGGGCTGTGCGTTTACCCAGCTCTCTCCTGGCGAGAAGATCCTCGGAGAACAAAAAAGGCAGATGTTGGACACGGCGGAGACGGAGAAAATTGGGGATGATCAGGTCTGATATTTTACGATAATATATTTACAGTAATATGTATATTTATATATATATGTGTACATATACATATACATACATATATCTATACATATATATATATATAATATATGTATGTATATATATATATATATATACGACACACACACATATATATATATATATACGACACACACATACATATATATATATATACATAATTACACATATACGTATACAATTGTATATATGTTGATGATAAAATCTGTTGCCGGGCTTGCAGAGACTCAAGTGATGCGTGGTCGTGGATGGCGCCGAACCCCAACAGCGTCAAACACCCCAAAGGTGAACCCCGAAACCACTAGGCTTTGATGTTTTTTTGAAGCAAGGCTGAATCATCCCAAGATTTCCCATTTTTATGGGTGGTATAAAGCATCAATTAATATGGGATCATATGGGTGGTTTCTTTTTGCTTTGACCACGGGCGAATCTTATTGGACACCGAACTGGGGGAGAGTGGCTGAACACCAATGAACCTGATTTAAGCATATTACCATCTGGTTATTTGTTACATAGCCATGGAAAATCACCATCTTCAATAGGTAAACCATCTATTTGTATGGGCCATCGAAAAACCATGGCTATGTTAGTCATAACCAGAGGATAATTCAACCCAAAACATGTGAAACATCTTTAAAAACCAAGCATCTTCTGACAATTTGTACAATTTGGTCCGACCATCTTGGAACTGCCCCACAGCCACTCACAGAAAAATCGGTGTGCAAGGCCTACCAGGGCCTACCATCCACATGACGCATCAGTTTGGTAGCTTAAGCCAGCATGAAAAATATGTGTCAGATAAGTTTCTTTGAATTTTCAGTAATTACGATGTGATTGAGAAAACTTTGATGGATGGGTTGTTTTTTTTCAGCAAATTCGATGGAACAATACTTCGCCGGGTTAAAGATCAAAATGTTTAGCATTCTTGGGATTCGACGGGTTATCCATCATGTTTTCATCCAACCAACATTTTTTCTCATGATATTCCCATGAAATTCCCATTAAATCATGTTAAATCCATGGGTTTGCCATGGCTACAGTACACCATCAGCCATGACATGCCATGACCGGTCGCCAAGGTACACACGGAGATCCTCCAGGCACCCTGCCCCGAAAGGTGGTGACACCAAGGGGCAACCGCAGTTGCCCTTGAACTTGGCGTTTGGATTCCTGGCTGCGAATTTTAAGCAGCGTTGGGATGGAAATCATAGGGGGAGATGATCCATGCGAAGATCATGAACATGAACCAGATATTATAGGACATCCATATGGGTATATTTAGAATAGCCTGGAAAACATGAAATATATCATGGGAATCAGACTGTGAGAATATTGATTCATCATGATTCATCTATATATCTGCTTGGGGCTCCTCAGCTGATTCTATGGCTGCTATGACCGAAGGAAGTTCAGAAGATTTCAGAAGTCAAGTTTCCGACTTATGGACAGATGCATCAACAGCCCTGGGAAGACCCAGAGGAGAGAGAGCAAGTAGAAAGAAGATAAAAAGTGGGCAAAAAGGTAGAAGAGTCGCGAAACGGTGTGTTTTCCAATGTCTTTCGGTTCCGAAGGGTCGAAAAGTAGGCTGGCTGTATAAAGCGGCGGGTGCGGGGCCATCTGGCGGGTTGAGCATCCAAAAAGTGCACACGGCTGCGGCACGAAGCACATGTCGAAGTCAAATTTTTAAAGCGCCGCACGTTTGGAGCGAGCGTCATTTTTCGTGGCAGGCACAATGGATTCTACACCTTCACAAAAGTGACCAAACATGAGGGTTTTGCAGCCGTGAGACGTTTGAAGAGGATGAGCAAAGACGATTCAAAGACGCATGTCGCATGGCAGGCGCAGTACAAGAGACATCTCCCAGCACATGCTTGAAATGAGGCCATTTTGGGATGATTCTTCTTACTAATCCTCATTTACAATGTTTACAGCTACATTTGGTCACATTGTGATGACGACGTCGTTAAAATTCACCCAGACTGATGTGGAGATGAATGTGAATGAGTTGAGATAGGTTTAGGTGGTCTAATGTGGATCCAAACCACTACACTAAGAACTTTGTGTCTTTAAAGGCGCTTTGGGGGAAGAGGATCAACAATCAACACCTGTTGAAAATAGGTCTGGTATGGTATGGCTTAAGGTATGCTTCATAATTTGGCGATTCATCCAGATTCCGTGGATAGTGTCCTATCCTATCATAAACCCAGGATAGGACGGTCCCAAGTCGAAACTTTTTTGGCAAACCACGGGGAAGACCGAATCCAGCAGGTCTTGCCCGCCGGAAATCCAGTGGATCCAAGGCACACAATTGTCCACTCCCAAGATGTGGCGATGAGACTCTCTTCAATCTGTGCCTGGCGTTTGGCAAAAAAATGGCTTTGGAAAGATGGATAAGATAAATACATGATAATTATAGTTGATATTGTAATAAATGCTATATACATATATGTATATAGATATATAGATATGCTATATTCAAATGATGTTGGTATAAGCAATAGTAAGCCGTCCCAACATTTACCAGAAGCCATCAAAATATGGGTGGTTCACGCACACACATATATATATATACACATGATTCGAGGATTATAGATATCATGTTTGCATTGTTTTTTTTTAAATACTTTATATACATGTTATGTTTGATTTACAAACATTATTCTCCATATTCGGTTTATATACCCATGATTCACCATTCTTGACAATTAGGTGACAATATGATCACCTATTATCAATATAATAACTAAAGTGAATTTGTCACCGTTTTTTCTCTATATGGAGGTTTCCATCAATGGTGGTCCCGCAAAAATGGATGAGTTATAGAAAATCCAATTGAAAATTGACGTTTTGGGGGTGCCCTAAACAAAAAAATATCCATGAACATCGCCATAAAAATCATAAAATCGCCATAAAATCACCATAAAATCGCCATAAAATTGCCATGAATTCACCATAAAATTGCCATGAATTCACCATGAATTCACCATACAACCAGCCGTTGTTCCCTCCGTAAAATTCCGATGGCGCCTCGGCAAAGCCGGCCGAGCTGCTTCCGGTGGAGGCGTCCACCTGGGAGGGAAAACCATGGGACATCTGGAGAAAATCCCATGGAAATCCACCATAATCCACCTTAATCCACCTATAAATCTGGATAATCTGGAGATTTTTAATGATTTTTATGAATGATAATCAGTCACTCATCTGAATATTGGAGAAAGAAGGCGATGGTTTGTTTATAGGTTTCCGAAGTCATGGGGGTACCCCTCAATCATCCAGTCATATCCAGTCATTGGACCATGACTTACCATTGAAACAACCATGTAACCATGGTGACTTGAGTTTTTTTTTTGATGACTTACCCTCCAGTAAATTAACATAGACCCTGCCAGATAGGGGTTGAAAGACTAGTTTCCACTATAAATTGGTCAGTTTCAGGGTCTATGTTAATTTACCAGAGGGTAAGACATTTTTGCATGGCAATGGGACATCCCCCATAGGAAAAATGAGCAGGTCAATGGGAAAAGCGAATCGAACTCAATGGGGCAGATTGTCATGGGAATTTTCCATGTTGATGACCAAAGGGTCATCCAGATCGGAAAGTTGGAAACCTGGAAATGCTGGTGGAATGGAACTATCATCCTCGGAAATCCACAACGTAAACCTCTTTTTTAAAGGCCGTGGAGAAAAATGGGATTCCACCATGTGTGGCAACGAGCTTACACAAGCGAACATAACTGCAAATAAATCAACTTTATATGGATATATACAATCGGTACATAATGTATGGATTCTAGTATTCAATGAGTGAGATCTCTTATAAGTATAAGTAGGTATGGAACTATATGTATATATGCGTACTACGTGCACACAGATAAATATATGTTAGTTTTACATGTATCAAAAGACTTGGCACTCTAAACACATAGTGATCTTTATTGCATACATGCGCACACGCACATATATACATATAGATAACATGACCTAACATAACAAAACATTACATTACAGTGCGTTGCTATGGAAATATCCCCAGTCATCGTCATCGCGTCCGTCTACGTTATTGCCTCTGTCAAGGGCTCTGGAAGGCCGGGTGGTGGTCGGATGCGTAAGGCACCTACGGCGGGGTGATCCACTATGGGGTTCACCTCCACCGACGTTTTGATGGGAAGAATGGAAGGATTTTCTACCTATGGTTAGCTTCAGCTAGATGTAGATGGTTCAGAGTTCGGAGTTCTCTTCCATGTTCAAGTTTGCGTCAACGTTTGGTATGTTTGGTTAGATAGATGCTTTCTTGCTATTGTTGGACTTCACTTTCGGAACATTGACGTGCCCAGTTTGTCGTTGGTGTCTTCGAGTCGGATGAAAGTCATGGGGGACAACCCCAGCGGAATGTAAACCAGAAAATGGTGCAAACCACATCAAACCACCAGCAACTTGAAATGGCCGTACACTGTTTCCGCGGCAATTTTGCCAACATCCAAATCTTCAGTGATTGGAGCCGTATTGTATCCATATGTCATTAAAAAATCACATGTGTGCTCGTAACATCCTCATGTTTCCCCCAAGAAGCTGATGCAACACCAAAAGTGATCTCAATTTGCCAAATGCACCCAAGAAATGTAAAACACCTGACCCCAAAACTTCGAGATTTGCTTCAAGAACCTATATCAAACATCTATAGATTTCCCAGGATCGACACCTGAATTTCCGTTTTTCAATCCATCAAAACTCACCAAAAAAAAAAAACAAAGCCCTGGCCATAGTGATCTCCAAGGAACCATCCAGCTGCAAGGGAATGCGCGGTGCCACTGCCAATCTCTCACGGAGTTCGGTTGGAGGAAGGCCTCAAAGCCGAGCGCCGCGGCCAGACGTCATGGCGGGTTGTCAGTTCCTGAACCTTGGGAGATTCATGAGATTCTAAGCCGGTTCTAAGGGAAAATCATGGACCTGACCATGGAATTTCATGGTTGAAGTATTAATCATAGCAAACATTCTTGATGTTGCCATATCTCATTTTATAATCCCTAGTAATTTGGCAAACCGAATCATGGTTACCATTCTCTTTCGGTTTATGAAGTTGGATACACCAACCATTTTGGGATGACGCAAAATGATCCCAAATGGTAGCTATTGAGCACCTGGTTTAGCTGACCACCGAACTTGGGGTGCGATTCTTTTGATTGCGATCGACCTTCCGCGAGCAAAAAAACCATTGGATGTGACCCTGATAACTTGGATAAAGTGATCTGTACAACAGGTTGTATCGATCCATATTCCCTAACCCCCAGTCCATCCACTGGTTGATCATCATTTGCCCCGCGAAAAAAATGATACATTCTTGGGGATCATATCCCGTTTTTTTTTCAAGCACCTCCTGATATTGTTGCTTAATTATAGAGCTCTAATTATATTAGTTATGCATAGTATATACATCTAGGGTTTACAGTATAGGGGATATGTATAACCATAGGTGCCATAGATGGGGTTTTTCACCTTATAACATGAAGGGTCTGTTCCTGTAATGGTTGCTCCCCCATGAATATTCCAATGGATCTGTTTCCTCTGGTCATGGTCAATCTTTGGTAGTCCACAAAAACTTGTCATCTTTTGCTGGTTGGTTGGCGGTTGGTGATGTTCCATTTATAGCTAACGACATCTAACAACTAAAGGATTAGTTTCTACTTATTATCCCATATGATTCTCGCATAAGATGTTCCAATATGTCTCCCAATATTCTCCCAAAATAAACTGGTTGATGGTTTTAACCATCTTGAAAAATATGAGTTCGTCAGTTGGGATTATGAACTTCCCCATATATTATGGAAAAATAATACACATGTTCCAGACCACCAACCATATAAAACCATAGCGATTCTGATTCTCATCATTTCACCAGCCCAGCGGTGTCAAGTCTCTGGAGCAAGGGGATGTGGTGGTCGACCATGGTGATGAAGGCAGAGCCGTCTCGGCGTCTGCCTCGAGGAACGAGTTGGGCCGGGCTGGGGCTGGGAGGTTTTTCATGGGAAGCATGGGATTTCATGGGATTTTTATGTGATTTTATGTGAATTACCATGCGGAAACCAAACGTGGGTGGCTGGAAAATACCATATCTATAGATGTTTTTTCCAGCTATAAACATCCATTTAATTACAGTAGTTTGGCAATTTTCCATTACCACGTTTGATTACCCGAGGGTACATGGTTTCGAATTCGGGCCCAAAACAAGGCCAGAAAACCAGCCAAAGTGAAAGTGGAAGGTGCCACATTTTTTTTTTGACTTCCAATGTAGGGATGCAACTGGTTAGAAACCCTGATAATTATATTACTCATGAAAATGTGACAACCCAACAAAATGCTTACCTAGCGGTGCTCTCTAGTAATTCCGACATAATCATAATTTCAAGAGATGAATCATCGAAAACATGTTCCCAAATGGTAAATACGCAAAGGAACCCTGCTTTAGCATTGGATCTCTTCAAATTGTTATCCCTCCAGAATCAAGGAACATCATTTATTCCCATAGGGCAAACAAACACGTTTCGGCTGGATTTCCAACCAGTCACCTTAACTTGCTGTTCGCTCAGCCAGGCGGCCAGCAACTGACTTTACGTCCGATCTCATGTTGAACAACACACTGACATCACCCAGTTAGATTAATGACCTACAATGTGGTACCCCCCCAGTTATAAGTTTGTTTATAACCTCATCAACTATAGATATATCTACCATAAGTCCTAGTTTTTGGAGACTTGGAGATATAAACCAACTTAGCTATCTATGGGGCACCACTATGTATCTATCTATATGTGGTTGGGAAACTCAATTCCTAGCACTGTAGCATTGGATAATGACTACTAGTCCTTCGTTACCTCCCTCCTTTCACCACTCGATAGTGATAGAACCGGGATGCACATCCTGGTAAAAATAGCGGCCAGTTTGGCATATCATCGATCACCGTTGAGCTGTCCTTAAAGGGGGCTAACCCCCACTATTGATCAGCCAACCAACGAGCAAAGGATTTCTTATTATGGATTTCTACTCATCTATTATTGCTATGGATTACAGTAATCATGATTAACCATAGGTCAGATCTTAACCAACCAGAACCAACCAACAATGAATCAACCAATCTATCAACCCATCTATGCATCTGTTGCTTTCACCAGGCCTGATGCCCTGAGTTTCCCCTGGAGATGCATTTCCGACGCCGGGCCGGCGTCGGTAAGGATGGCTCAACGAACTCCTCCAGCGTTCGTTAAAGTGTGTTGAAGGCTTACTCCTATGGGAGATGTTACCCTCTGGCAATTTAACGTAGCTATTGAAAATGGCCATTTATAGTGGATTTTCCCATTGAAAATGGTGATTTTCCATAGTTATGTTAGTTTACCAGAGGGTATGTCCAGCTATTGAGGGCTAACTGTTTAAAGTGCATTTTGTTTTTTGCAGTCTGGTGCACTTTTCCTGGCTGCTGCATGGAAATTTCGGAGCTAAAATATCCTATTTGCAATTGTTCATCGATTTTTTCCATGGTCTTCATCGATTTTCGCATTGTTTGCATTGCCTTTAAATCCATATCTTTAATGGTTACCATTTATAGTGAATTTTCCCATGAAAAATGGTGAGTTTCCATAGTTATGTATGTAAACGTTTACCACAGGGTAAATCACCCCAGAGGAAATGGGAGAATCATCGCCCCATCCGCGCCGACTATTGCGTCCTGCCGTGGGACACCCGTCTGCACCTCCTTTTGCTCCAGTTCCTGCCGTGGCGTAGCATCTTGGGACGTTGCGGCAACGACGTATTAGAAATATGTATATATATATATGTATAATCGTATATATATATATAGATATATATGCTACCCCCCGCCCCAAAGATCTACGGTACTATTTTCAGTTTTTTGTTGACGTCAAAGAGGTAATATTTGTTGGGAACCTTTTGCAAAAACAAAGTAGGTACACTATTACTTTCAAAAAAAAATGAGCACATACTCAGGTCAGAAAACACAACATGTCTTGAAGGAAACAATCTGTTTTGAATTGCAGCGTGCCCTTCCATGCTTGAAAAAGGAAAATTCATTCATAAACTGCAATTTTCCTTCCAAACAAAGTATGACTTCGTTCAAGAAACAGTACCCCTAAAAAATATAGAGCATTCCTCTAAACATGCAGTGTTTTCTTTCTGAAGAAGTGCGGTCTTCCTTTCAAACTAATATTAAGCCTTCCTTCAATCATACAGTACTTCTTTCAAAACACCAGATTCTAACATTTTGGATATGTTTGTGTTTTTGATGCAACAGAGTAAGAATAATATCTTGACCAGCAATTTTTAATCTACAATGAATATAGCTTCATATAGCTTCATTATAGATTCCATATACTTCAATATACCAGTGAATTGACCATAAACATATCTTTAATACACCTTTAGTAAACCTTTGGCATACCTTCAATATCCCCTTTTAAATACCATCTAAAAAAAGAAAACTTAATATACCATTCAATAAAGCTGTAGCATTCCATTGAATAACGATGAAGCTACCTTTAATATACAATTTACATGGCCTTGAAAATACCCTTAGTATACTTTAAATATATTTTCAATGCATAAAACTTCAATATACCATTCAATCTACCTTAGATATACCATTTTATTGGCCATGAAAACATCTTTAATACACCTCTAGGATACCTCTCTACCTCTAGCATACCTTTTATTTTCCATTTAATTTGTCTTTAATAAACCTTTAATGTACCATCTATACTTAGCTTGCCATTTAAGAATCGTTAATATTCCATTTGATATACCATTAAATAATACTATATAAAATGTCGTTTACTACACCTTTAGTATACCTTGAAGGTATATACCTTTCATATACCATTTAATTGACCTTGAAAATACCATTATGCCTCTAAAATACCTTTGACTTACCATTTAGTTTGCCTTCAACAAACCTTTAATATACAATCTATACTTAGTTTACCATGTTAGAATCATTAATATTCCATTTGATATACCCTTGCTATATGATTTAAAATGGTTTTAGCATACCATTTTATATACCATGAATCTACCTCGAATATACCATTTGATTGACTTTGAAAATACCTTCAATATGCCTTTAGTATACCATCTAATCCACCTCTAATACACCATTTCATATACCTGTAGTATATCTGTAATATTCCAGTCTGGCCATGAATTTAAAAAATATATATATATATATCTTTGAGGTATCTTCAGGATATCTTGAAAATACCTTGTGTTTTCATTAAAACTGTCGCTTACTACACCTTTAATATTCCTTGAAAGTATATACCGTATTATATACCTTTAATTAATATACCATTTAATTGACCCTGAACATACCACTATACCTCTAACATACCTTTTATTTAGTCAAGGCCTGGATTCAGGAAGTTTTTCCCAGAATCTTGAATCTCGAATCTTGAATCCAGCAAAGTTTGCATTTTTTTTGGGATTCAAGATTCAAAATTCAAGATTCTGAGAAAAACTTCTTGAATCCAAGACCAGGCCTGGATTCAAGGAGTTTCCCCCAGATGCAAATTTGCAATTTTTTTGGGATTCAAGATTCAAGATTCTAAGAAAAACTTCTTGAATCCAAAACAAGGCCTGGATTCAAGGAGTTTCCCCCAGAATCTTGAATCTTGAATCCAGGAAAGTTTGCAAATTTGCATTTTTTTTGATTCAAGATTCAAGATTCTAAGAAAAACTTCTTGGATCCAAAACCAGGCCTGGATTCAAGAAGTTTCCCCCAGAATCTTGAATCTTGAATCTTGAATCCAGGAAAGTTTGCAAATTTGCATTTTTTTTGATTCAAGATTCAAGATTCTGGGAAAAACTTCTTGAATCCAAGCGCTGACTGACCAGGCCCGGATTCAGGAAGTTTCTCCCAGAATCTTGAATCTTGAATCCAGGAAAGCTTGCAAAGTTTACAATTTTTTGGGAAGTGCATATGCCTGTGTATATGTATACGTGTTATATATATATATATATTCACCCGGTTTCAAAAAAAAGTTCGCTTATCATCCCAAACCACAAGATTTCAAAAAGGTAGGTCAAAAATGGTAGATCTTTGGGGGGGTACCATCCATATATATATATGGAAAATTGACACACGCACACGCATATATCTGTATAATGTTGGAAAACAGTAATAATTAGACCATCCCCTAAATCACCATAAATAGGTGGTACGAGTATAAGCCATATTATTGTTGTCCATCTGTACAATATAGAATCCTATCGAATTTCCTCATTTCTTAGCCCTGCTCAGCGCGGTGCCTTCAAAATGCGTTGCAACAGATCCAAGTCATGAACCTGAAGCCTCAGCAAGCCACAGCCGGGCCGCGTGAACAAAAACGCTGTGGCCAGGCGTGTGTCGGAAACAGCGGAAAGTGCCGAGGGGTCGATGGAAGGACTGCATATATATTAGATATTGTATAGGGTTTAACGTGACTTGTGTGTTTTAAAATGATTTAATGTGCATAATATTCGTGAATTATGGCGAATTTACAGTTGAAACCATGGTGAGGGATGTTTGAATGAGAGTAAACATGGGATAGAAACTCCATGTTCCTTTCTCCAGACGCCCAAAACCATTCACCAAGCCACCCAGACATTTCAGACATTTCAGACGTCATGTCTGTCGATTTGTGACTCCGTGGAGATGACGGGGAGCAGAGAGGTCAGACAACTATGGATCTTTACAAAACCTTTACAGCGAACGAGCGAAGAACTTTAACTTGGTCCAGTTTTGCTGCGGTTGATGGTTGCTGGAAAGTGTGAAGTGAAAGATGTGAAATGTAAAAGGTCATGGATGGACACTGGAACATCTTAGTTCCAACATGTTTCAAGATGTGTCAGGCGTTTCTGCCGTGAAATCACTTGATTCAACTGATCTCTGAGATGTAGATAACACCACTATACACCACTTATAGCTGGCCCACCACCAATAGAACTGCACATTTTATACATTTTGTTTCCCACATGTTCAGTCCAACACTGCTGCCCACCCTCAAAAGCTGCCAGCCATTTTTTCCGTCGGCGACAACACTCTCACCGCAAGACCGTCAAACTCTACCTGGTCCATTGTGCAGCGGCATTTTCCAACGCACCTGCAGCGAGAGTGGGTCATGATGGACGGAGCATAACATCGCGCGGGCACAAAAGGCCTTGGCACCAGCGGCAGCCAAAGGATCTCACGCCGAAAGGATCTCCGTCAAACGGTTTCAAAAACCATCTGCGTCCTTCAAAATCTCCGAAAAGGAAATGTGGAACTAACCCATGCACTTTTTCTCCACACGGTCGTTTGGTCACCACTGTTGTCAAGAGCCTGAAGCTGTTCGGCCCAGATGGCCGGACCCGCATGAATCGCGCAGTGCGCAAGCAGCACTGGACGACGGCCCCGGTGTGTCGGTCCGCAGGCCCCGCTCGCTGATTGCGACCCCTCGGCCGCGGTGTGACGTAGCGAGGCGGGGCACGCGGTGACACCCGCTGCCACCCTATGGAGGGATGCAGTGCATCCAACGCGGGGACCTTTGAACTGTAGGGTTATGACCGGTTATCATGCTTGTGGATGTGTTGATATGTGTGTCAAAAATCGACGTGTTTCTTACCAGTTGTTGACTTTCAAAACCTCATCCTTAGCAGGGCGATCTGGGTTTTGAAACATGTTGAAGCGGGAAATCCCCTATATAGTTTTATCCAGCATACGGATTTTGGATGAGTTAGAGCTCAAAGGAGAGCCGTAACCTGTGAATCAAAAAGAAGGGAACGCATGGCGTATGTGTACATATATATATAATTCTATTTATAATATACATTTTTAAGTATACTATTTTCCAGGATCAGGTCCCCTCTTCGACAGCGGGATCAGCCAGTGACCCGTTATCGAATCCCAAGAGGCATCACGAAACGAGCGACACTTGCCACTCAACAGAATTTGCATACCATCGTAGGGTACGGCAAAACTGTATATATTGAAATTAAGTCTTGGCGTGTGACGCTGAACAGTACCAATCTCCCGCGGCATGAAGACATGATGCCTGTTACTCCAGTACAATTCCACCTTGACCATGACTTGCTTAAGGCAACTGAACTGTTGAAGGCGGATTGTTTATCAATCTTGCTCGAAGCTTGCAGCGTATGTGAATTCACTCAACACGCCCACACACACACATATATATATGTATACAATATGTGTGTTTTATTTTGTTTATGATGATAAACTTAAATGATTCTCAAAGGACGTTGGGAAGCAATACTTCCGTGTTACGGACAAATAGAATTGTGAGACTTGACATTGGTGAAGGGCGGTGTGAGACTTGACATCACATAACGATACATCACAAGAGAATAACAGGCTATGACACAGGGTGGTGACGAAGGGCAGTGGTGACCTAGGGAAATGGTGACGAAGGGAAGTGGTGAGGAAGGGAAGTGGTGGCGAAGGGAAATGGTGACGCTTGTGTTGGGGAGGAAGCCGGAGCACGAAACTAAACCTTGCATTTTTCCGTGTAAAGTGGCTGCAGGCGGCGATGAAAGGTACCTCCTGTGTGTGGCGGGTGCGGCTGCGGTCGTTTTGGTTCCTCCTCTGTGTTCTGCAACGAGTGGTTGTTCCTGTGTGCGTAGCTCTATTCGTTTCTTGAATCGTGGTTGCAGATCGCATTGGACTGGCTGCATGATTGTCGTCATCTGATGTTGCCACGTGCGTAGATACGTGCAGGTTTGCGACGTGATGCCGCAAAACGCAGTGTAATGGCTGCGTCAAGGTTGCTTGGCACCGCGGCTGTATGCGTAATACTACTCTCTTTTGCACGGACATCGTAAATCGTATTGGATTGGCTGCATCAAGGCTGCGATATTGATTTGTCAGCAGATTTTTTCAATTTTGGCGCTAGTAATTTTTCCTTTTGAAAGTCCTTTTAGAAAGTGCTTCAAAATCGTTTTTTTTCGCTTTGGCGTCGAGATCCGGTTTTGGAGCTGCAATTTCTGACGCCATTGCGTGTAGTTCTATTGTGTTTTGCAACTCAATCTCTGCAG
>Ga0126342_10013348_pt1 | contig 14564 bp, 12 predicted proteins | sample Cyp1metagenome_FD_92528 | JGI IMG/M metagenome (GOLD analysis project Ga0126342, IMG submission 92528) | Coral microbial communities from Lord Howe Island, Old Settlement Bay, Australia - Cyphastrea 1 metagenome | ecosystem: Host-associated > Invertebrates > Cnidaria > Coral ... | reverse complement strand
ATTCAGCCAATGAACAGCAGAGAGGAATGGAATTCAATTTTGTCCGGTTGCGCCATATGCTGTTGGATCTTTGCACAGGAAATGCTGCAATTTGCGCACTCCCACAGTGGCCTGTTCTGGAAAAAAACATATGCACTACACGTACTAATAGTCACTAATATAGTATATTTTTTGTTTTTAGGTGTACACAGTGTACACTAATCTTCTACATATATTTCATAATATTTCTATATGATTAGACTATGTGACTATGAATGTACACCTTCAATACTGATGGGATCATCCCAGGTCCCACAGGTCCCACAGGTCCCGACTGGTCCCACCTGGCTTTTGCCTGCCAACTCCTCGGCAAAGGCTTCAGCAGAGACGAAACCATCCTGCGTCGCGTGAAAAACCGAAGGATCTGCGTTAAACCGAAAAGATTGGTGAGTTGTGATGGTGTCCTGTGGCAGGAACCCAAGAAATCACGCAAAGCTGAACACTTCAACCTCTTCAACCTCTACATCGGGGAACTATTGTAACTATTGAAGCAAATTAGTTCATGCCGTCTTCATCCGGAAGAGGGTTTTTTCGGATGATGCCAAGCCAATGGATGAAAAACAGGGCTTTTCCCATCAGACAAACCCAGGCGACAGGATTCCAAACAAAGCACCGCTGTGCGGTGAAGGTCATCGCAAGGTGAGGCGGTTGCTGACGAAATCGCTAAGTTGACGCACATCGCGAACGGTGAATTCGATGGTTTGTGGGTGATGTAACTACCCTCTGGTAAACTAACATAGCTATGGAAAATCACCATTGTTAATGGGAAAATCCACTATAAATGGCCATTTTCAATAGCTATGTTAAATTACCAGAGGGTATAGTTAATGAGGTGAAACTAAACCAACCTGCAACTGGGGGACCTCACCTTGTGTAGTGTTTGGATGGCTACGCAACAGGTTTCATAGACAGCATCTGAAACACTCGGGCATGCTCAGACTTAGTTTGGAGCATTGTCTTAAAAAGGAAATCATCCAAAGCCAGCGAGATCAAACTCACACACCTTTGGAAGTATTTGGATTGGTCCAAAAATGGGCTATACCGCCGCCAATTAATTGCAATGTCAATCCAAAAAAAATACATCATCAACTATTGGAATTACCCCTGGTACTTTAACATAGCTATAGAAAATCACCATTTTTCATGGGAAAATCCACTATTTCGACTGGGCCATTTTTAAAACATCTTCAACCTCAAACCACCAAACTGTTGGATTCTGAAGGATTTCCCAACATTTTCAAAAAAAACCACTCATTCTATGGGGCCCCATCTCAGCTTCCGCACCTTGTCCAAGGGAAGCTTCTGGAAGATGGCCTTGAGATGTTTCGGACCGTGTCTCTATTGAAAATACCGTCCCATTCATTCTATGTATATATATATATAGTCAACTTAATCAACATATATAATAGATATAAAAAAAATGTATATAGTATATACATAATTATAAAACAAAAATAGATCTATACATGTCATGTAGTACATACATATTATATATATATATATATACTATACATACTATAATATATATATATATACTATACTATACATACTATATACTATATACTATACTATACAATACTATACATACTACATACTATAATATATGATATATATATATATATACCACCAGCCCTTTGCGTTTCCTGACCTCCGCCTCTGGAAAGCGCAGCATCTCCGGCAGCGGCGGCAGCTCGTCCTCCGAGTCCCTCTCGTCGCGCGCACGGCTCAGCGCCGGCCTCGGCACCGCGAAGGCACCGAGGAAATCGTGGGGAAACCGTGGGGAAAGTTGGGAAAGTTGGGAAACACCATGGAAAGTGCCCCCAAAGTTTGAAAATGTTTGAAAACCCATCAGTTTTTGCTCTCCGACAATTCTGAGGTGATGATTTTCACATTGGTTTATGGAAACTCCTGGACTCTGGAAATGGCCAGGCCAAAATGGTCACTTTTTCTTCACCACATCCATCTCGACTGCAGCCAAGTGGCAACGGCAAACCAAGCAAAGGGCCAGAAAAAAGGATGAAGCCCTGAGATCTTCACGGAGATATCTACCGGGAGATGAAAGGTGGCAACCATCTCCAGCAGATATCCATGGTTTTCCATCCACTGCTCAGCCACAAAACCAAGAAAAATGAAGCTGATAAAGGAGGATTGTTCCCTAGGTGTGGCAATTTCATCTCATTTTAACAGGGAAGATGATGCTAGGCCATCAAATGTTCGGGGGCACCCAATTTTCATACCCCAAATTCTTGAACAACTGCCAACTACCCGTCACTAGCCACAAGAAAAACCAGCTTCCAAGGTTCAAAGAATTCTGAACTGAGGCCACATTTTTTGTGGGTCTCCATTCCTTTCAAAATTAACATGAAAAGGCCATGGCAGCCATGGCCCATGGTTCACATTCCACATCCCTTTCACATCCAGGCCTCCAAATCTAGAACCTTGGGAGATTCTTTGTCCTGTCGTGCTGAAAAAAATCCCCACCACCCAACTGTCCGTCCTGGCAGGGGTACCCATGACGTAGTAGATCATAAGTGGCAATATCCCCCAATATACCAGAATTCACCAAAAAGAAACCATATACACTACCAATAGTTCATATTATCCCCCATGAACATCCAGAAACATCATAAACCATAGTTGATTCACCCATTTTTTCGGTATCCACTTAGCAAACCATGGAAGACTTGTTCAGCCGTGCCCAGCCTCCAAGGGGTCTTGTTTTGCCTGGCCACAAGCAACGTTTGGTGCAAAAAAAAGGGACAAATCAAGCTTAGCCACATATATGTATGTATGTATGTATGTATATATACATATATATATATATATCATTGTTTGCTACACATAGCCATGAAAATACATCTATATATATATATACACAGAGAGAGAGAGATACATATATATATATATATATTATTAGATTAATGTATTATCATAATAATATATTGTCATATTGTTATATTATTATATTATTATGTTATTATATTATCATATTATTATATTATTATATTATATTATTATATTGTTATATTATTATATTATTATATTATTATATTATTATATTATTATATTATCATATTATTATATTATTATATTGTTATATTGTTATATTATTATATTGTTATATTATTATATATTATTATATATTATTATATATTATTATATTATTATATTATCATATGATTGTATTATTAAATTATATTATTATATTATCATATGATTGTATTATTATGTTTTTATATTATATTATATTATATTATACTATATTATATGATATTATATTATATTATATTGTATTATATTATATTATATTATATATATATATTAATATTATACTATGAATCATCTTTGGTATCAATTGCTAAACATCTTCTAGCTGTTCGCCTTGGTTTGAAGCAGTTGGCAAAGTTCGTCGACATCAGCCTGGGATCATGCCAAAACGTGGTAAATCTCTGGGTTTCTCAAAGTCCCTTAAAAACTGTGTAAAAAATGGTGAAAATGGGCTCAAGATCCACGAAACTTTGGGAATCTTTGCCAATCGAGTCTTGGATCGAGCCTCGGGGAAACCAATCGTGGTGAAAAATCATGGGCCCCATCATGATGCAAAAGACTAGCTGTTGGGGTCACCATGGCATCCACAGCCATGGCCATGGCATCTTAGTCGATCTCGCAGCCATGGCACGTTTTAATGTGAGATTCACCCAATGCCATAGTCGCCATCCCCAAGGCCATGAGGTTTATGAATTTGGGGATACCCCGATGGGGTGATGAAAAACTATGACCCCCAGTGATCGGAACGAACACGCCTTGTTGATGTTGCCAAAAGTCCTTCGTCGAACCTGGAGATCGGAACAAGCGCGAATGGCCATGCTCCCTGTTTTAAGTGCCAAATATACCCATGATCACATGATCAGATTTTTCTTGGCCCTGAGGCATCATCTATATATTGTATCTCTTTCATAAACATGGATAGTGCATCCCCAAAATTGGATCTGTGATGTTTTCCCCTTCCAAATGAATTTTTCATGGTCATGTCTTGTGAGCAGTGCCAGCTCCATCGATCAACTGAGCTTCCAGGCTTTGGCTGCCAGTATCGAGCCTGCAAGTGCTTCGGTAGGGATCAACTAAGCTCCAGAAGTTGTTTTAGCTCTGGGCCTCGGGGGGCCTGAAAAAAATCCAAAAATCCATGGTGAAATCCCAAAACTCGTGGAGCTGCAGCAGCTGCCCCCCCAACAGGCAGAGTCAAGAGTGTTTACTGGCACCTTCTGCGGCTTTCAGCCGCTTCAGAAGAGATGGATGCAGATCTGCAGTGACAAAATCCGGCAGTTCGAATGGCCTCAGCTTCTGGGAGACCAACCGACCGGGATTTTTACATGTTGGAGGTTGGATCAGGTTGGATGTCTACCGGTCATCAGTGGAGGAAAATCCTAAAAAGGTATAGTGAGAATGATAGAAACCCATCTAGAAACTATCCATCCTGAATTGTTCCTGGTAATGGAATTCTTCGCCCCTTTAGTTCGATGATAAAAACCCATTGAAACTTTGATTCCACTGGGCAGACTTTCATCGCCAGTGGCCATGAGAATCCCAGTCTCCAACGAGTTAACAAAACGAATAGAGTTGCATGAATCAAACACAAATCAATCATTAATATTATATATAGAATGTTGTTTGTATATATATATATATAATTATATATACTAATAGTAAAGTACTATCATCTATCACTCATCTAAGCTTGATAATATCATATCAAAGTTGTGTATATATATAACATAATATAATATAACTGTAGTATATTAATCAGGCCTTTCATCAACACGTTCTTTTAATCCCATCAATCTATCATCCCAGCTTATGCAAACATGTTCGAAGGAGACCATCGCCCAGCACTGGCCCCTTCTCCCTTTGGCAGTCGACTCCTCCTCAAATTGTGCTGCAACCTGTGGAAACGACGAAATCGTCACGAAATCGGCGATTTTCCAGGGGCCTATGGTAATCAAACAGCTAAAAAACATGGTGTGCAGCAAAACCACCCAGTTATAGATGATGTTCCATTAAAATGGTGTTTTGCAGCACGATTCTAGGTGGTATCATCATGTATCATCTATAACTGGGTGGTTTTGCAGTACCCTAGTTATAGATGATGTTTCCAGTACCCCATGAGTTAAAATTGCCAATTCTGTATCTCCGCCATCTTTGACCTGCGAAAATTAAGCCCAGCACCTCTGGAGACATGATGGCGTTAAAGTTGACATATTCGGACATGAACCTACGCAGCAAATGGTGGCCGTGTCTGGCAAGTTCTCTGAAAACTGTGGGAAAAACCACCGAAAATCCACCCAACAAAAAAGTCGTGAAGTCGTCATTTCCCCCTATGAAACAACTATAAACAGCTGCGTTTTTTCTCTGTCTGACAATCGGAAAATCCCCAAATGTCCCCGTGAAAATGGCCATAAAACCAGCCTTCGACGTCGGTCACTTCCATGGCCTTCTTAAACAATGGGAGAAAGATGGAGAAATGGTAGCTGAATTTGGGGAATGGGATTTTATATGGTGAATAGGGATCTCACCAACAAAAAACGTGCAGAATCGGATAGGAATCTCCGCAAATGGTGATTTGTTACAGAGCTATGGACAATGGAAGCCATTGCCCATTTAGTTCGATGATTTACCTGGTAAACAGGTTGATTTCCAATTGCAAACTATTTAATTGCCGCAGTGTTTTTTGTGGAAACCCATTTTCACAAAAATCATCCAGGCTCATGTCTTGCAAAATTGCAATCCTTATATGTATACATACCACGCCCCTCTCCGACAAAAGATAAATTTCCCCACCTTTGACATGTGTGACTCGATGCTGATGGGCCTCAGTAAGCCATCCGTGGAATCCAAAAATTCACATCAGCCATGGTGAAGCCACTCACATCAGCCAGGAATCCCAGATGTTGATGCTGCAAAGTTAAGGGATGATTCATCAAGATTTTTGTGTTCGCATAAGATGTCGACATATCATTCATCCAATCATCCCATTATAGCAACCCCCCAAAAAAAGAAGTTGGTAACTGTCAGTCAAATACTCGTAAAAGCTCATGTCAAAGACGAAGAAACATGTAAGACAAAGCAAAAAATCAAATTGGGAAGTCGATAAAATCCTACCCTCTGGTAAACGTTTACATAACTATAGAAAATCACCATGTTTAATGGGTAAATCCACTATTTCGATGGCCATGGCTTCAATAGCTATGTTTGTTTACCAGGCCGGGTACAACAGTGAAACATCGCTGGCATCTCTGACAATTCGCTTTCCGAGCTGCATTGAATTTCCTCATTCTCCGATTCTCCGATTCTCCGCGTCGCGATGCAAAAAAGGGCCAGCGGTTTTTTTTCATTGCCAGGTCATCGGGGATGTGTGATACATCTCCCATCTCCCAAACTCATTTCCAAGCTGTTTTTCTTTGAAAGGGCCGGAGTGGGCAGTGAAAATTTGCAGATAGTTATGATATGTTATGATAGTTTGCAGTTCATGTAATCTTGAGCTCCTCTTGCCACAGAGATATTCCATGACTTTCGTCCGTGTCGAAATGACCGAAATGACCTGGGATACCTGAGGCAATCAAGTTACTGTTGACATCTGCTAGTGGTCTGAGACACTCCAAAGCTGAGTGGATATCAGCGCAGCATCCAAGCGCTGAACAAACGTCGTGTGTGTGTGTGTGCGAGACCCGTTCTGAAGTCCCCAATGTTTTGATTGGATCATGATACATGCCTTTCAAATAAATGTGTATATATATATATACATATTATACACGTATTTACGAGTTCATCTAGTCCTTTAGCTAGTTGTAGAATTACTGAATTATTCGGATGCACCTCAAGTCATGTAATTCAATGTGAAAAGGAGCTGAGCCCAAGTGGGATGCAAGCAACAAAAAGAGTCGGAATAGTTTGGGGATGAATTGAACACAGGAATCCCCCAAAATCCCCTAGTTGATCATCAACTTTGCTTCGCAAGAAAACACCCCCCCAATCCGATTCCAACGTGCCGCCTGATCCTCGTAGACGCTAATAGCTAAAAATAGTCATCGTTGCTACGGATCATCGATGATGATTGTTGTAGCCCATTGGATTTGGGTGGGTGGTCCCAATAATAATCGTTCAATCAAAGCTGTATTTTGGTTGATTTTGCTCAAGAGCGATGTTCTGTTCCTCTCACTGCACATATCAAACTCGTTTGGAGCCAAAAGTGCTCTTAGCAGTCCGGACGTTCAAGCTAAACGTAGGGAATGGGGGAATGGGGGGAATGGGATGATTGTTAAACTAAGAATTATGACAATTATTGACAATTGATGGATCATTCCATATCATTCCCCCATTACGTTTAGCACCGGAGATTCTGTCTGTGCACTATGTGGATGTCTTCGCTACCAAGGTGGCGCCCAAAATGATTCCCCGGTGTCATCTCTTTGGTAATTTTCCCCTGCGCCACGTTGGATGACACAAAAAGGCATGAAAAACATTGAAAAAACATTGAAAAAACATTGAAAAAACATTGAAAAAACATTGAAAAAACATTGAAAAAACATTGAAAAAACATTGAAAAACATTGAAAAACATTGAAAAAACATTGAAAAAACATTGAAAAAACATTGAAAAACCATCCCCATACTTCACGTTTCATTAACTCTGCGGCATGCAGCGGCCTTTTGTCTTCTGCACTTATTGCAGCTGGTTTGGTCGGGCCATTTCAATCACCACTGCCGATGCTCCAGGAGCCAGAATTTTAGATGCTACCATTGCTACAATATTGCTACACTTCACATGGCAGTGTGTCAAAACCCATGGAATCCCCTGTAGTTCACATCAAAATAGCTGGGCTTTATGGATGTTCATCCCCCTAAAAATGGTATTAATAGGTATTGATCCATAGCCATATCAAAAAATGTGTCTGAACTCATTGCTGACCAATCAGATGGTTTTCGATGTCGAAATCCCACGGCAGCGCTGAAACAGCATCATCCAGCTCTCTACTCCTTAGCCAAGTGGCGGAAAAAATCCTTGCCTCTTCACCTGTTACGCGAACGAAAAGTCTCACTGAACCAAGCGAGACAAAAACGCGAGAGCAAGCGAGAGCAAGCGCGACACCATGAACATGACCGTGAAATTGGAGAACTGCCTGCGAATGACAAGCTAGCAATGCCATTGAGGTTCATAGTGAAAAAAACAGCACGAAATTGGGACTACATCCGCTGCTCTCAGCAGCGGAATTGGGACTACATCCGCTGCTTGCGCGGCGTTTTGCCGAGACAAAAGAGAGTCACAGGCGCGAGCGCGTGGCATCCAGCTACCACAGCCATCCCCGACCCTGAGATATCGACTGAGACATCTGCAACAGGAAAGTGCCGCGAAACAATTATACGTATATATATGTATATACGTATATATTAGAGGAAACATATGATGATTATGATTATGATAAACTATGACATATGACATATGACATATGACATATGATTGTTTCATGACTGTTTCAAGACTGTTTCATGACATCTGATGACTATGGTTCCCAGAATGCTCCGCACTCCGGACTCGTGGCAGTTTTGTGGGCTGAACAAAAGCCTCAGGCGCCAAACCTTCAAATGAAGTTGTTGTCCAGTTCGCAGGCTGCCTTTCAGTTTCTTTGAATAGTTGGTGAATGGTGTCAAAGGATGTCAAAGGAAATTTCTGGCTTAGTTCGGTCATTATTTAAACAATGTTTGTTGGAAAACCTTTGAAAACCTTGGTTAATCTTCCTTAACCATGCGGTCAAAGGTGTTCCGGTTTTCTGGTTTCTATGCATCTCCTCCTTCTGGCCACGACCCGCAATTCTTTCTTGCAGTCGATGTCAAGACATGGATCCCCCATGTTTACCCAGTCATTCACGGAATTGTACCTTACCCCGAAAGAACATATTCCAGGGTTAAAAGTGGGGGTACAACAACAAAAGACTTCGGTCTGCTTCTGGCAACTGCTGCAAACTGTCAACTACTCTGAATTTGGCGGTACCGACGGTCGTTTCATCATCGGCCGAGGTCGAAAAATTGGTGGCACAGCATCGAAACAAGTCGAGCCGCCTGCTCAACGGAGCAGGTCTTAACCCTGACAGCCAGAATTTGGATCTGTCTGAAAATTAGGGCATTGACCCCCCAATGAGTCAACTGGCAACCAAATAATAGGGAGATTTTGAACCATTGTGGTACCATGAATAATCACAAAAAATATCAATCACCATTGATAAATATGGAAATAATTGGGATGGAATGGTGGTACCTAGTTTTCAGACCAGATCATTTTGCTACAAACTGTGCAGGAGGTCTGCTAGGAAATTTCACCGCAGGAAACCCCGCCCTAGTGGACCTGGATCAGCAAATGTAACTGGCTGCTCCCAGGTGCTCCTTTTGAAATCCTAAGGCTCTAAGGCTTGGTTCTGGCTAAGCAAAGACTTAAGTTCTTGGAGCACCAATAGGAAAATAGGATGCATATCTACTGCGCCGACTAACTGGGCCGACAGAAATGGCACAACTGCGGTGCTTTCTGTGCGTCCCAGGAACAGTTGTACAGTATGGACATTGCTAGATCATATAATCCTCCAAAAAAGCAGAGGCCAAGGACATCCAGCCGCAATCTGATCCATGAGATTCATGAAAATTCAATGATCTATCAACGTCCATTCAAGGCACGTCGCTGAACCCGTGTCAACCTGCTCTTGCAAAGTCGCAATTCGAAGTGGTTCAATGGTTCATGTCTGGAACATGTCTTCATAGCCATCGTCCAGTTCCACACCGGCCTCAAAAACCATCTGCCGATTTTGTGGTGCCATGAACGTTTCATCAAATGTTCCATGTCAATACATACATACATGCATGCATGCATACATACATACATACAATCATACAATCATACAATCATACAATCATACATACATACATACATACATACCTACCTACCTACCTACATACATACATACATACATTTGCATTGTATACATTACATTACATTACATGGCATTACATTACATACATACATGCATACATTATGTTGCAGTACGTTACATTGAGTTACATTACACTACACTTCACTACATTACATACATTACATACATTACATACATTACATACATACATTACATACATTAGATACATTACATACATACAAACATACATACATACATTCATACATGCATACATACTTACATACATTACATACATACATTTCTTTACATCATATCACATCGCATTAAATTACATCAAATTAAATTACATTACACACACTGCATTGCATACATTACAGAACTCCAGACATACATACATACATACATACATGCATACACACATACATACATACATACATACATACATACATTGCATTACATTACATTACATGACATGACATGACATGACATGACATGACATGACCATACATACATACATACATACATCACATTACGTACATACGTACATACACACATACATTACATGATATTACATTGTATTACTTTCTATTACATTACATACAACCAAAAAAAACGTAACATAACAGAACAGAACATTACAGACACAAATACATACATACATATATACATACATACATACATACATACATACATTACATACATACATACATACATACTTACATACATTACATACATACATTTCTTTACATCACATCACATCGCATTAAATTACATCACATTACATTACATTACACACACTGCATTGCATACATTACAGAACTACAGACATATATACATACATACATAACATAACATAACAAACATACATACATACATACTTAAAAATACATACATACTTCAAAATACATACATACTTCAAAATACATACATACATACATCCATAAATACATACATACATACATACATGCATGAAAACATGCATACATACATACATACATACGTACGTACGTACATACATACATACATTTTCATAAATTACATTACATTACACTACACTAGACTACATTACACACATTACACACATACATACATCATACATACACACATACATGCATGCATGCATGCATACATACATTTCCTACATACATACATACATACATACATACCGTACTATACCATACCATTACATTACATTACATTACATTGCATTACATTACATTACATACATACATGACATACATGACATCATGACATACATGCTATACATGACATACATGACATACATGACATACATGACATACATGACATACATTACAGACATTACATACATTACATTACATTACATTACATTACGTTACGTTACGTTACATTACATTACATACATACACACACAGACAGACAGACAGACAGACATACATGCATACATACATACATACAAACATACCTACCTGCCTGCCTGCCTACCTACCTGCCTACCCACCTAGCTACCTACATAACATACATACATACATACATACATACATACATGCATACATACATTACATGACATGACATTACATTCCATTCCATTCCATTCCATTACATTACATACATACATACACTACATACATTACATACATTACATACATTACATACATTACATACATTACATACATTACATACATTACATACATTACATACACTACATACACTACATACACTACATACATACATACATACATACATACATACCTACATCACACTACACTACACTACACTACACAACACTACATTACATTACATTACATGCATGCATACATACATACATACATACTTTACATACATACTTGCAATACATTAGATTACATTACATTACTTTACATTACATTACATACATACATACATGCATACATACATACATTACATTACATTACATACATTACATTACATACATTACATCCATCCATCCATCCATCCATCCATCCATCCATCCATCCATACTAGGTAGGTAGGTAGGTAGGTGGGTAGGTAGGTAGGTAGGTGGGTGGGTAGGTAGGTAGGTAGGTATGATGTGTGTAATGTAATGGTGTATGTATGTATGTATGCATGCATGCATCCATGGATGTATGTATGTATGTATGTATGTGTGCGTGTGTATGTATGTATGTATGTCTGTCTGTCTGTATGTATGTATGTATGTATGCATGCATGCATGTATGTATGTATCCTACCTACTTACCTACCTTCCTACCTACATTACATACATTACATGACATTACATTACATTACATTACATTACAGTACGGTACAGTACATTACATTACATTACATTACATACATACATGCAAACAAAACATTACATTACATTACATTGCATTGCATTACGTTACACTACCTGCATACATTACATACCTTACATACATTACATTACATTACATTACATTACAGTCTTACATTACATTCTTACATTATGTACATACATACATCCATGCATACATGCATCCATCCATCCCTCCATCCATCCATACATACATACATAAATTACTTACATACATTACATACATACAGACATACATACATTACATACATACATACCTACATACATACCTACATACATACATACATACATTACATACATTACATACATTACATACATTACATACATACATACATACATACATACATACATAACGTTACGTTACGTTACGTTACATTACATTACCTTACCTTACCTTACCTTACCTTACCTTACATTACATTACATTACATACATACATTACATTAATACATACATTAATACATACATTAATACATACATTAATACATACATTAATACATACATTACATACATACATACATACATACATACATACATACATACATACATTCATTCATTCATACATACATACATACATACATACGTACATATATATATACATATATTTGTGAATATATATATATGTGTCTATATATACAAATATTTTTTATTATCTATATATATATATACACTATATCTATACTCTAAATACAGATAAATGACAAACTTATAGCATATATACACAATACATGTATATATACGTATTTACATTTGTAAACACTATGCATGTATTACTAGATACATACTAGATACAATATTTTTAGGGGTATATATATATATAGCTATGTTATTATCAGTAGTAGCATTAGCAGCAGCAATATTATCGGTAGTCTTATCAGTAGCGTTGGTGTTGTTAGTGGTGCTGTCACCACTATCATGGATGACTACTCTACATACATATATATACTATGAGGGGACGTGGCGCAGAAGCTGTTTTGAATCAGTGAAAAGGGTCCGCTTTCCGGGGCCACAAGAAGCCATGCTAACCTCTTGCGCTCTGGCAGCGTGCCACCTTTACAACGCTTATGTCAGGAAGCTGTTTTGCGTGCATCTTGGGAGAAGTGTGTGGCGTGCACTTGCGGCCGTGCATCCCGTCCGCACACTTTGGAATATACTATACGGCCAAAGCGCTAAGAGGGACGTAATCCCCTATTTACATGCGGGTTTGAGGAGCGTAATCCGGACGTATGAGGGGCGTAACCACAAATGGGAGGGACGTAATCCCTTATTTACATGCGGGTTGGAGGGGCGTAATCGGGACGTACGAAGGGCGTATAACCACAGGTGGGAGGGACGTAATCCCTTATTTACATTCGGGTTTGAAGGGCATAATCGGACGTACGAGGGGCGTAATCACACATGGGAGGGGCGTGATCCTTTGTTTACATGCGGGTTTGAGGAGCAATCGTTTCGGGTAGCGTGGTCTCCTTGGAGTTTGTCCACATGGGGTTCTACACCCCTTGCCTGTTTTCGAGCCACACGCCTTCCCAATCATAATCCGTTGCAATTGGTTTCCTCACAGATCGGTAGTGGCATCCGCATATGAAAAATGCATTCTTGAGGGTGGGCCCTCAATGTGAAACTTGGATGAGGCTTTGTCAAGCCCAATGCCAGGAAAACAAACGAAAGGTTCCGGAGTCTCCGCTACTTGCTGCACGCAGAGGGGGGCTGCCTTTCCTTTTTCCGGTAATATTGCGGCCCCGTTTTTGGGGCCGGTTTTTGGCCCCATTTTTGGAGCCACGAAAGAGCAAACAGGAGCTGCTCGACGGTCCTGACGGCCCAGATTTCGTCCATTTGCTGGCGCCAGCCTTCCTTCTGCAATGCAAGCCGCCTTGGACACACACATCCGTTTAATACTGTATATACATATATATATATGTATATATACACGTACATAAATATATATATATATATACATACATACATACATACATACATACATACATACAGTACAGTACAGTACATTACATTACATTACATACCATACCATACCATACTATACCATACCATACCATACCATACCATACCATACATACATTACATTACATTACATTACATTACATTACATTACATTACATTACATTACATTACATACATACATACATACACACATACACACATACATACATACATTACATTACATTACATTACATTACATTACATTACATTACATACATTACATTACATACATTACATTACATACATTACATTACATACATT
>Ga0126342_10013347_pt1 | contig 14565 bp, 9 predicted proteins | sample Cyp1metagenome_FD_92528 | JGI IMG/M metagenome (GOLD analysis project Ga0126342, IMG submission 92528) | Coral microbial communities from Lord Howe Island, Old Settlement Bay, Australia - Cyphastrea 1 metagenome | ecosystem: Host-associated > Invertebrates > Cnidaria > Coral ... | reverse complement strand
TATAAATGGCTGAAAAAACTATGGTTTATAGTAGATAATGGATTCAGTATTTTAATGGGACTTAATGGGATTTTATGGTACTTTAATGGGATTTAATGGGATTTTAATGGGATATATGATGGTTACCCTCTGGTAAATAAACATGTTGACCCTGAAAATAGCCAATTTTTAATGGAAACTAGTCTTCCAACCCCGATGACTGCCAGGGTCGAACTGTTAATTTACCAGAGGGTAACTATAGTATGTATGGGGTTTATAAACCAACTTATAACTGGGCACCATCCTGTACCACCAATTACCAATAAGTGCCATCTCAGCCAATCCATTTGGTGTTATTCATCGCAGGGAGTGTAATCCAAAACTGGAATCTTGAACCATATTGGACCAAAAAAGACTGAAGATGTTGAATTCAATGGAGGTTTCCTGAGTCATGGGGGTACCCAAAGTCACCATGGCTTTAAGTTTCAATACTATTTTGTGGTCTAATGACTCGGATGTTTTGGGGTACCCCATGACTTCTAGAGGAAATCTCCAAATGATTGATTTATATTGAGAGAGAATTTCATACAGGACGCCATTGTCTTAAGCATCTAAATATTGAGGTGCTACCTTTAAACTTTCCATTGAACCGATTCCGGGATTGCATAATCTGTTTGTCTCTGGGACAGCAAAACAATCTTGGGTATATAAATCCAAAAACTACTATAAACTTCCCTTAAAGCCTGGGGACACCTTGGGTGCGGCTTTGTTTGTGCTTTGAACAAACTGCAATAAATGGGGATGTATTCTATACCTGGGTGGTGGTTTGGAACTTTTGGATTATTTTTCCATATATTGGGAATTTCATCATCCCAACTGACGAACTCATATTTTTCAGAGGGGTTTAAACCACCAACTAGATATGGCCTGGTCTGAAAATATAATGATATATCATGTACTCCCAAGTACATCCATTTCGCAGGGAAAGTGCGGATTAACCGTTGGATTTAGGCTTACATTTTTAGACAAACTCATATATCTAAGCAACTCTAAAAAAAGAAAACATGGTATACAGGATGGGCCCCCCCAGTTATGTTTGTTGGTTTAAAAACCATGAAATAATCCCCATGAATACTATAGTTATATCTAAACCATAGAATTCAGCCACTAATAAGGCAACTTAGTTATCTTGGGGGGGGCCCATCCTGATAACTAAGATTGGATTATGTTCAACTCACATGCCCTCAACACTGACCCGGTTGTGAGGTGCCAGAAGCACTGCGGATGTCGTGCCGGCGGCGAAGGTCCCAATGCAGAGACTGACCTCTGGGAAAACTGATTCCTATTCCAACACAACATATAGAGTAAGGGTTTAACCAACAAAAGTAGGGGTTTAACCAACAAAACTGGGGATAAATTAGCGACATAAATGGATATAGTGGGACAATAAACATCGATCTAGAAAAACTTGGGACCCCACGTCGCGATGTCACGAGAATTGCGGGATTTGATTAACTAAGCCCAAAATGGCTGAAATTTCAGGTTAGTGAATTATTGTACCCTCTGGTAAACTAACATAGCTATAGAAAATCACCATTTTGTAGCTGGGAAAATCCACTATTTCTATGGCCATGGCTTCAATAGCTACGTTAAATAACCAGATGGTAATTTATCCAGATGACTCAAGTATCCAGGGGATGGGCTGGAGCTGTTCGGTTCTGGCATTGTACCGTACGTTGGCTCCCCAGGATTGTACCATGGGGAGCCAGCCAGTTGTAGCTACGAAGTGAGTTTCCCAACCACATTATAGTCTATGGCAAATTAACTTGTTGACCCTGAAAATAACCCATTTTTAGAAGAAACTAGTCTTCCAACCCCAATGACTGCCAGGGTCTATGTTAATTTGCTGGAGGGTACCTATTATAGTCTATGACTCAACTTTTAGAACACACCACCGGAGATGAAGAAGACGAAGAAAGTGAAGATAGAACTTCTAACCTTGTCGACACGTTATTTGTATCAAAAGACCTTTTTTTTTCTCCACATTTTGGAACCCATCAGAGTGTTTTCGGAGGTAGAAGCCCTGTAAGTCCAAGTATCTAAAACCACTGCTGATTCATCATTTTCCCCCATTGAAATTGCCATGGCGGCCATATATGGCCAGTAACCGTAACCCCCAAAAAGATGCCGATTTCAGTGTTTCCAGGATGGTGGTAGGTCAGTAGTTCGCATCGATATTCCTCCATCGGTCCATGGGATTTCCAGCTTTCCAAGATATTTCGTTGCTATAAATGGGACTTAATGGGAAATTTATGGTACTTTAATGGGATTTTAATGGGATTTTAATGGGATATATGATGGTAATAATAAATACCCTTAGACATAGGCCATACATAGACCTTATAATATATATATATATATACCGTCTGGTTATGACATTCACAGTTCGCCATGGTTGGTATAGATGGCCCTAATCGAAATAGATGATCTTCCCAGCGAAGTAAATATCAACGGTCCATTTATTAATGGATTTTCCATGGCGAACTGTGAATGTCATAAGCAGATGGTAAATTCCCATCGTTTCCATGGATGAACCCTCTATTTTGGGCTTGTGCCCTGAGAACCCCAACATGATGCGCCCATGAGATGATTCGGACGGAGGCTGAAACGGCGACACGTTTTGCGTCCGGACGACCCGGAGAGGTGTCGAAAGGGTCATGGAAATTTTGGAGCGCTGCTTGGAGCGTTGTATTGCATCCATACTGGCATTCATCTGGTTGGTGCTTTGGAACATATTTTATGACTTTCCAGAAACACTTGGGAATTTCATCATCACTGACGAGTTGTCATATTTTTCAGAGGGGTAGGTCAACCACCAACCAGATATATAATGTATACTATATATATATAATCATCAACCAACTGTTGTAATATACTGGCATAATATGGCATCCATACTGGCCATAGTGAAATTTTTGCCGCGCGGAGCTATGTTTTTTTCGTTTCCACCGGGATCACAGAGCGTTCGCGTTGTATTCCACTGCCCTGCGACAATTTGCGAGGCCTGTAATTTTAAGAACTGAACATTACATGAGAGGATGACTATCTATTCTGTTTTTTTTCTGATATTCAATGATCATTCAATGGTTTATGTATAATATCTGGTTGGTGGTTTCAAACATTTTATATTTTCCATATTTTTCCATAATATATGGGATAATCCTTCCCATTGACATATATTTTTCAAGATGGTTAAAACCACCAACCAGATTACTTGATGCCGATGAGACCCGAGTTTCATGGAATTGGCAGCATTATGCACTTATGACGTCTTGTAACCATACTCAGTGGTTCTCACTATCAGCTGGGTTATTCACCCGCTGAAGTAGAAGTCGACCTGCTTGCTGCTTGCCCTGAGGGCAACTCTCTAAGTTTCCAAACCCCAGGTCCAAAGCCAAGTTGAAAACTAAGCCGGAGCAGATTTGGTATCAGAAACAGTGGGTTGACCAACAAAAAAATGGGAAACATTGAGGACACGCAATATATATACTGTATCTGGTTGGTGTTTTTTTTTTCCATATATTGGGAATAATTATCCCAACTGACGAACTCATATTTTTCAGAGGGATGAATATTGTTGTAACCTCACATCGCTCACGACGTAAATTTTACGGTCATTGGCTTGGGGTAACTATCCCAGAATAGCCAAGTTGTCTTCAGGTTAGTGAATCTCTATGAATTATCACTGATAGTTACAGTAACTGGGTAATTATCACTAATAAATCTCTATAAGTTATCTAGAAAGGGTAAGCAAGGTAACTTAAGTTACCTTGCTTAGCCCATCTAGGTTAGTGATGATATTGCGATACTGCAAGTTTCCACTCACTGCTAGTGGGAAGTCTTTCGACGTACACCATTTTGGGTTGGGGATTATCCAGTCAGAGAACTAAATCTGCCAAGTACATAGGACCAAACTCCCAAGCGAACGACTCGGGGATGTGCTTTGCAGATGTTGAACATCTGCACGAGAAAGGCCATTTGATTGGGGAATCCCTGTATCAAAAACAGCTGGTTCCAAGCCAGAATTAGTGTAAGGGGGCAAATCAGAAGAGTTACAGTATCAAAGAATGTGCTGCTTAGATCCGTTTCTTCCTGTTTCCCGTCCCAAACCAGTGATATGCAGTCGATCCAGTGACAATCGGTACCAGCTATTAGAACCAATCCACAACCATGTTCAGAAACTGCTCATCTGATGAGTGGTTTGAAGTACCGGTGTCATCAAACGTGGCAATCGAAAATCTCACAGTTCGATGATTTTCCCAGCTGGAAACGGATCTGGATTGATGATCAACAGAAACCAAAAGAGTTCGCCACGTCGGAATGGTTAGGAGGGCTAAGTATTGAAGGATCATTTAATGTGATTTCTCCAGATCAGCACCCAAAAGGTCGAACACCAAAATTCAGTCTAAACATTGGTACTGGGCAGGTGAAGCTTTTCTAAATACTACACATATATATATATATATATACAATTATATACATATATATATATATATATACATACATATATATATATATATGTACATATACAAGCTCACAAACTTATTTAGCTTGCTATTAAGTTGATGACACAATTACCCTCTGGTGAACGTTTACATTTTGCCATGGAAAGATCCACCCATTTTCTAGCTGGGAAAATCCACTATTTCGATGGCCACCAGATCCAGAAATCCACAGGTTTTGCCGCTGGCTAGTGCGGAGGCTGAAGCCTTCGAGGGTCTGATCCTTTCAAAGGTGGGAAGGTGGTCGCTCCACGATGAAAAGGGAAGCTACGTCTTCAATGACGATGGATGGCTGGCAGATGCTTGGCGATAAACGACGATAAACGACGCTGGGAAGATATGAGAAACTCTGAGAAATATGAGGAACGTTTGTTTGTTGTTTTAAACGTATAGTGACTGGTTGGTAGTTTGGAACCTTTTCATATTTTTCATCCCAACTGACTTTCATATTTTTCAGAGGGGTTCAAACCACCAACCAGGTGAATAGAACGTAGCAAGAGAAGAATCATAGGTTTGGGCTTCAGCGGTTCAAAATGAGTCAAGTATGGAAACCGAGGGGGTTGTTTGAACATTGCTATGAAGGGTGATTTTAACATAATTTAACTATATAACTATCAAAAATCGGGATTGAATGGGGTTTCAATTGGTTTCAATTTCCACAAGGTGTTCATGGTTATTATTCAGCAGTTTATATCATTGGGATATCAATGAGGTATAACATCAACCAGTTTATTGGGATATATGATATATCGGATTGCAATGAGGATATGATAGGTATATTATTCATGGAATAAAATTAGCCAGCAATATGTCTATGGAGAATCCAGTAAATATCGGCTTCAACGGTTCAACATATCCTCCATCAATTTTCATCCCGCCAATTTCTGTATACCCCCAAGCAAATTTATGCGTTTTTTATGTATCAATGGGAATTTCAGGATCCTAAAATGGAGGTACCTACCATATATAAGGCCTATTTGTTAGGCCTATGTAAGTGAATATCACCAGAAAAAATGGCCTTATATGCTACAAGTAGCCACCAGTAAATCAACATGGAAAACCGGAAAACCACTGTGCAAGTCTCGGAAGAATGACATAATGACCGTGGATGTTCCAGATCTATGTGAACATCAGTGGTTACATACATATGTTAATACCTGGTTGGTGGTGACTGGAACATGAATGGATTATGACTTTCCATATACTGTTGGGAATGTCATCATCACTGACGAGTTGTCATATTTTTCAGAGGGGTAGGTCAACCACCAACCAGATGATATAATTAACATCAACTAACCACACTACTATGGGATTTGAGCCACAAAAAACGTGAATTTCTTGGTGAGTTTTAGATACATATTACTGGCTATGGCCCATAGAAATAGATGGTTTACCTATTAAAAATGGGTGGATTTTCCATGGCCATGTAACAAATAACCAGATGGTAAATCTTGCACTTAACAGATGGCTGATGTATAGGATGATGGTGAACCATGATCAAAATATCAAGATATATCTATATCATTTGTTATATATCACACATGTTAATACATATTAACTTGCTGGAAGCAATGGAAGTTCATTGGGATGATCTCCACTGAGGTCACCCGTAAGTTTTCGCGGAGCATTTTTTCAGAAGAAGGTCATGAAATACTGGGCTATTTAGCCGGCCTGGTAAACGTTAACAAAAAACTATGGAACATCACCATTCTATAGCTGGAAAGAAATCCAGTATTTCTATGGCAATTTTCAATAGCTATGTCAGCTATGTAACAAATTACCAGAGGGTAAGCATAGTTAACCATTAGATTAACCATATTTCACCAGGTATACAAAAAAGCAATTGACAGAGGTTCAGAACATATTTGCACATCGCTTAAATACACCAGTAACGAATCGCAGTTTTTTTTTGCACATTGAGCTCTTCATTTTCTCTGTGGAAAGCCTGTGATTGAAGCCCACCCCAGGGTAACCCATAATGAAGACAAGCGAATCCGATCACCCGCTCGTGATATTTCATGACGATGATTACTATGATTGCTATTACTAATTGCTATGATGAAATGATGAAATACTCATTTTATGATAGTTGTTCATAATACTTATGAAATAGTCATTTTATGATAATCCATCATAATGTAATGATTATGACGATGACTACTATGATTGCTATTACTAATCATATCAGCAAGTGATCAGGACAAGTCCAGTGCCGCATCCCGGGGGGGTTTTCAGGATTCCAGAGAGAAGTTGGGACGCTTGAGTTTGGCCCAGATGCTTGGTGCCCGTGGGCCCGTGGGCTGTGTTTTCAGCCAAAAATCTGACAATTGGCTTGTCCGAAAATGGAGAATATATTCAAAAAGTCTCAAACAGTGCTACAATTGTGATTGGGAAAGCTGATAACCTATGATTTAAACTACGGGATATTGTCCTCGATTTTCAGACAAAGCCAGGAGGAGGGACCAGTTTTTTCCATGCCCAGGATCCAAGAGACCCCACTCCAGCTGGATTTCAGCGCTGATTTTTCCAAGTGCCTAGGATCGAGTCAGTGCAGCTGCTTTTTTTTTGCGAACAGAGGGAGGTGGTAACTTACACTAACCAGCTACAATTATAATCCATATTAATTCATATTATATAATAAATTATATATATATATACAGAATAGGTGTATATATATATAGAATATGGTTCAGTCCCCTAATATTACTTTATCAACCCATCTAAGGTCGACCTATAGATATATCATATCTATTATAAAACAACCAGATTCAACACCTCTCAGAGTCACCATGGTGCGGATGGGGGACTTGAATCTCTTGCTATGCGTTGTGGTGATGTTTGATGATGTTTACTAACCAACTAAAATTCTAGATTCTATTGTTTCTTTTTTTATAATATAATGATATCTAGATATCGTTCCTAATGATATGTCCTTTTTTGGGGTGGTCTAAGATTGGCCATGGTGTGTACATCTCCAGGCTGCAGGATGATGATAGGTCATGATACTTGTAGGGGAAGCTCCCAGGATCAGTGGTTCCATTTTTTCAGCCCCCTGACGAAAGAGTTATAACATGTTGTGATTACCCTCTGGTAAACGTTTACATAACTATGGAACATCACCATTTTATAGCTGGGAATCAACTATTTCTATGGCCATTTTCAATAACTATGTTTGTTTCCCAGGGGGTAATCATGATGATGGGAGGTTTATGATAATCACTACTAGTTCGAGTCAGCATAGTTGTCATAAGTCTCATAGTCATTTTGATTACTACTAGTCATGGTTATATTCCAGGTTTATGACAATTTCTGATAATGACACATTACTAGACATAGTCACCGTAGTTGTATAACATTTTTTGAGTCGGTAGTAACTATATAGTCATAGTCACCATAAGTCACCATAGCAACGTGCTCTTTTTTTCACTCGTAGTCCTATTTGCGTCAAAAGTTGGATTGTATAGCCATATTTTCGGGGATGGTCATCAATCTATTTTCAGAATGGTTTATATATATCTCAATGGGAGATCTTCAGGATCCTAAAATTGAGGTACGTAAACGTACCATATAATTAAGGCCATATGAATTGTGGGGATATTCCCTTAGCCCTGAAAAATTGGCCTTAAAAAAATGCTGTCGCTACAGTAGCTCCAATGAATCGGTTCCTGAAATGGCCATTGAATCAATCCATGATGTTTCATTATATATCCATGATGTGTAACGTATATCCATGATGTTTAGATTATATAATTATATCCATGATGTGTAACTATATTCATTAATTATATAATCCATTATATATCCATGCTGTTTAGATTCCTTTGGGATGACTCAATGACATTCAATGACCATATGCCATGTGCACCATGTATATCCTGCACAGATGATCATCACTATCAAACATAGCCCCCCCAGTGATGTTTGTTGGTTTAAACACCCCATGAATATAGTTATATAATGTTATATCATGTTATAAGGATCATAAACCCAATCGTGCCATTGGAATTATGTTCACAAACCAATGGCAATTTCGTAGGCCCGGCGCCCCACTTTGTAACCGTATAATAGGTATTAATAGTTAATAATAATCATAAAACCATCCATATAATCATAATAGATCCATATAATGGTTCCATAATTAATATTATGTAACTATTTATAATGGTTAACCATCATAATACTATCTACTATGGAAGCATTAATCATAATTTTTATAGTTTCCATAATAAATCATGATAACACCCAGATAGTCATTGTCGCTGCAGTGATTCATTGATCAGGTTGAACTCTCAGAACCTTGGGATCGTGTCCTCAGCGCCTTTGAGGCAGTCGTTCTATAGGGGTTTCACCACGAAAAAACGCTGGAAACTTGGGGATTACCACCATGAATTATAGCCTAGGCGAAACGAACGTAGATATGGGAAACCGAGGCAGTTGCCCGTTCGGAAAAGAATCTGCAAATCGCTAATTTTCCACATCTATGTTAGTTTACACTAGGGTATTGTAGGGAACCAATGAAGAATGGAAACTTGTGGTTTTTACCAAGAAAAATAAGGAAACCTTGGGACTTGGGCCGGGATATTCATGGACACAAATTTAATGGGAAAATGCGCATCATAACGACCTCGCTGCGACGTCACTGGAATGATGGTTGGTGAAGCTGGTACTGTAAGGGCATCCCCAAAATCACATTTTCTAAGGTTGGTGAATTATTATGATTGATCCAGAGATATGATGGAAGTGGACATATTATGAATTCTGATGACATAAGACAGTATCTGGTTGGTGGCTTGGATTTTTTTATTTTTCCATATATCAGGAATCATCATCCCAACTGACTTTCATATTCTTCAGAGGGGCTGAAACCACCAACCAGGCTGTATACACATAACATACATATTAGTTCCCCTCTATGATGGGGAATGGGTCATTTTTACCACCTAGCAAGTGGGATGATTTTTTCAAGTGTGGCTATCCGGGAAAAATCATGAACCATGAGATGGAGGGTAGCCTACTTTCAGAGGACGCCAACGTATTGATGGATGTGGAACAGATGAATTCCTCCCGACTGCCTGGTGTCAAACCTGCCATGGAAAAACGTTTCATACATCCTACGTATGGATGCCATTGAAAGTGAGGAGACAAGCCATTGCCAGTCAGAATTTACCATTCAAATTTGCAATTGGTGGTATCCCCTTGAAACTTTTGACTTGTGATGTGTGTGTGGCCGAAAGGACACATTCTTTGATTTCAGTGGGAGTTCTGGGCCGAAAAATCAACCACATGCGAACACTGAAAATCTCTTGGCCGAATATTTATGATTCCGATGGTTCCTTCAATTACCACTTGTTTGGCGTGTTTCTTCAAACCGTGTTTTGGGGGCTCCATTCGAAATCGTTTTGATGTCATCAATGCGAGCTCTGAGGAAATCATGCTCGAAATTCAGAAGATTGCTACTTGGAATCAATTCTGGGAGGGAGGTTTCTTGACGCTGATGGATGTTCCTATCAGTGTGGAGATCCCCATCAAAATGGGATATCACAGGATATCAACATTGTCAGTTTAAAATGGGGTTCTTTACTTATTCACCAAACGTCGGAAAAAAAAGATATTACCAACTGTACATCGTGAAAAAAGGGGATCTGAGGGATTGGTGGTTCCTGGTGGTTCATCGTCCGGCGACATGGTTGTAGGGCAATGAAAACCAATACTACCATTTATTGGTTGGGTTAAATGTACAATGTGGGCAACCCTAAACCCTACACCTACCATTCGGGGATAGTTTTTTTGTTTTTTTCGACCACTGAAAAGTGAAGATTGTGATTTTGTTGGGATGGTTTATGGCATTGGCTTTACCATGTTAAACACCATGGTAAACACCATGGTTTATCACATTAAACCCATTCTTTAAGCATAGCTTCCAACATTTCAACACATCATTCCCAGTGCCGGTTGATCAGCAGTAGATTACCAATAAGTTACTGTTCCATCTTTTTCTGGGCACAATGTGGTGTCCCCAAGTTGAGTTGCTTCATAACTAAGCTGACTAGTTTCGTTTTGGTGGATACATCTATAGTATTCTATAGTTCAATGGGTTCATAAACCACATAAACCACTTCATATCCGCAGCACATTGCCACGTTGCCACGTTGTACCCTGTTGTGTCACTCCAAGGAGAATGAAGGTGCCCTCTTTGTGCTGCCATCGCAACTGAATGCTGCTGAATACCCATCCGACAGCAGCATCAAGCGCCTCGGAGTGACTGGAAAGGACAAAGCGTTGGTCCATGGGTCAATCACAATCGACTGCTTAGAGAGGCAACTAGTATGAACTAGTCTGATTGGTGGTTTGGAACAATGGTTATTGATGGTTAATGATGGTTAATGTGGGAAAAACCATGATGGTAATATTAAGCCACTATAAACCAATCCTGATTGGTGGTTTGGAACATGGCTTTTATATTTTTCCATATATTGGGAATTTCATCATCCCAACTGACGTTCACTCCATGATTTTTCAGAGGGGTAGGTCAACCACCAACCAGTAGTGCCTATGTTTTTTGCATTCTTTTGTTATGGTCAGCTGGTGGACCTCCCTGGGCCCTTGCCATTGCAGAAATGACGTGGCTGTCAACGACCATTTGTGGCAGAAAACTTGGTCCCGAAGACTCTGTAGAAACTGGATGAAACTGATGAAAGCCACATGTTCCGTATCGGCAGAAAAGTTTTGAGGCGTTTTCAGTGCCCAAATTCCCTCAAATCGACCCAGGAAGAAAGTAGTGGACTACAAGCACCTTGGCCACTGATTGGGTTCCAGGATTCCATTGGTGAGTTGGTTTGGAAGACCAGTGGAAGGCTCATGTGTATCCAGTCTCATGAACCATGGCAAGCTGGAAAATCCCCGCACGAAGTGCTGTTGATAGCTGGGAAAATCATCAAACAACATGAAGGCTTTTCCAGCAAGCATCAGCAAGCCATGTTTGATTACTGGAGGGTAGATAAGTCGTGTTTTCCTTGCAGCAATAGTTAAGAGTTAACAAGTCTTCTTCGCATCCCTCAGGAACAGTCTGCTGATTTCTTTGTAGATTCATTATTAGAAATGTGTAGATTTATGATGATTTATGTATATATATAGTATATATATAGATATTATAATATATTACATATGTTGTTATATTATACATATACACACGATATCATTTGATACATTTACCTACAGATTAAATAAGTCATCCAACATCCATGGCTCGTGAACTCTGAGACGAGTTCCCTGCTTGCGCTGTGGTGTTCCGATATTTGCAATTTATTCATATTTATTCTTTCAAAGATATAGTCTTACATACGTTTAAATGGCTTGGTTTGACAGATTAAGGTTTAGTTTGCCATAATTTAGGTTGATTTCCCTTACATGTCCATAAATTTACTACGTTTGAAGACCGATTACGGGTTAGTTTCCCATGTTTTCAGGGACCCCGAGACATTGGAGGTACGACAACACAGGGGGTCCACGCGGACAATTGGCGGTTCATCCGGCCGTGGCGCAGTTTCTTCTGGACAATGCGGCCAACTTGGACCGTCACTGAGCGTGAAGCGCCAGGGGATGAGACAATTTTTTTAGAAGATTCTGGAGACCACAGAATTGAGTTTATGTCATATATTCATATGATATCCATGTAATATAGATAATATATGATAATATAGTATAATATATAAATATCATATGAATATAAAGATAATATCCCTATGGATCCAGCCGTAGCTTCTTATTTAGGAAGTGGGACTGGGGTATAATTTACTATCATTTGGAGGGTTATATAAGTACCTTCTCAGACAGTGGCCATGGATCCATAGGGTATTTATGTTTATGTTAAGTATTAGCCATCTATTTTTTAGGACCAAATTTTGACCAATGTGCCCAGAAAAACCTTGGGTTGATTGGTGGGAATTATCCTACCTGGGTGATTGGAGGTTACGAACTAAGCCATAGGGAAACCTATCAACCTTAAGTAGATTAAGAAATGAGATGGGTATTTTGAATAGCTCAATTGAAGCTGAGTGGGGAGATCAACCTGGATTTAGCGGTTTGTTGATGACTGGATTGGATTTCCCACTGAGAATTTGTCGTTAGTAGTTTGGGAATCGAAACAGGGAATATGTTTTGGTTTGTTGTTCCGAATAAGCCAATCCAAGTCAATCAACGGGAATATCAGAGGGAATCTTTTCGAAGATTGGTAAAATGGGGACAACTGATCTAGTCTTGGGGTCCGACCAAGAGTATGATCTGACTTTGTCAACGATCAGCTGGGCCCCTAATCTACGGCCATGTTGTGGAAAACGAGTGGAGCATTGCTGTTGAATCAAACAGAAATGATGGGATGTTCATCCAGACAGAATTCAACAATGCATCAATGTATATCAATGTCCATGATCTGTTTCACAACAAAAATAGGATATGGAAGTCGGATGTCAAACGGCGATTCAACCGATGTCCCCCTCCGGTCGTGAGTGACATGGCCCACAGGTTCCCAGGTCCCCAGTGAGTTCGATGACGTCCCCCAAAGCTCCATCATTTAGGTCGGTTCGCCAAACGTCCGGAGGCGGTACATAGTAAGATACCATCTGGTAAACCATAGGAAAATGGTGGTTTAATGTGATTTAATGTGATTTAATGGGATTTAATGGCACTTACCCTCTGGTAAACGTTTACATAACTATGGAAAATCACCATTTTCAATGGGTAAATCCCACTATTTCTATGTGCCCTTTTCAATAGCTATTTTGACATAACCAGAGGGTATATTAAAACTGGGACAGCGAACTGGGATGTCACCCGACCAGATGTGGATTTGCCAACGACCAGAAACGGTGAAGTGCTAGCGCCGCCTGTCGAGGTCAGGGAGGCATCAACGCAGTGGACGAAGTGCTGAGCAAAGTCAGTGGCTTGGAGCTGGTGAATGGCTACCTGAAGATCCAGGACCGCTACCGCGAAGATATGGCCATGGTATGCTGAGAACCTGGACCTAACCAACAAGGAACACCGAAGTTATTGGCTTTGTAAGATGATTTTCCGCAGATCATGGCCATAACTAGTGGTTTCATGTGATTTCTTGAAGGTGGTTTTTACGGTGGTATCTTTTTATATCTTCAGTTGGGGTTACTGGTTGTCACATGTTGACACCGTTGTCGCGAAAGGATGGTGATGAGGCTGCCAATTCCAAGACCATTGAGCAATTGATGCTTGGCGAATTTTTGACGGATGATATGGCTGCGCCAATATTAAAATGGGGCATACCACCATTGAAATGGCCATTTTAATAACTTTAATAGGAACAATGTGGAAGAATTGTGATTGACCAGTGGACTGTTTCAGACAAAGCCATATGGTGTGATACACTCCTTGCATGTGCTGTCTGCTGTATACTTGATTTTGTAGAAGCAGAATGTTTGCGTGTGTGTGTGTGTTGAAATTGAGTTCATGAAGCTATCACACTCGTTTTCATCGCAATCAACAGTATTCCCCCACATCATCATGATCATGATGATGATGATGATGATCATCATCATCATCAGTAGATGCATCATCAGTATCATCAGCCAGCTCTTCCGGTCAGTCACTGTTATTCCTTTATGTTTTCGCTGGGATGTCCCAATTCCACTTCAGTCATGGAGCCTACTACTGGCGTATCATAGCAGGAACATCCACTGTTTACAGTACAGTAGTATTATACATAATATAAAACTAAAATAATATCATATACTTATATATAATCCTCCTTGGGGTTTCCTCTAGAAAGTGGGTATACCCATGTATCGTTTAGAACGATAATTTTAGTCAGCCCAGGTGTGTGCACAAAGTGTTCAAAAAAATACGGAAAAAATATTCTGATTTTATAGAAGACTACTTGTAAACCATTTGTAAGCCAACATGCGGCTTATGACCAATTCAGGGGGACCCAGGAACCTGATTTTATAGAGATGCTATTTTTGGCATGGTTCTGATTTGTGGGCCTATAGATTTTAATTTT
>Ga0126342_10013346_pt1 | contig 14565 bp, 17 predicted proteins | sample Cyp1metagenome_FD_92528 | JGI IMG/M metagenome (GOLD analysis project Ga0126342, IMG submission 92528) | Coral microbial communities from Lord Howe Island, Old Settlement Bay, Australia - Cyphastrea 1 metagenome | ecosystem: Host-associated > Invertebrates > Cnidaria > Coral ... | reverse complement strand
TAAACTTGTATACCGCCCTAAACTTCATGATCAGGGATGGCGCAGTAAAAGTGTCTAGTTTTTCCCGTGGAAATTTGCTTTGTTTTTGTCAAACCCATCAACCCTTATTTATCTACCTATCTGGGTATCTAATTATGTATGTATCTAGCTAGCTAACTGTCTTGCTATCTATCTTTCTATCTATCTATCGATTTATGGATCTATCTATCGATCTATCGATCTATCTTTCTTTCTATCTATCTATCTATCTTTCTATTTATCTATCTATCTATCTATCTATCTATCTAGGAACTATAGACATGGAACCGCACCCCATTGGTCTGTAAACTTGGAATTTTGATGGTCCTTTCTTAGGGGCACCAAAATTCCATTGTAGTGGCTACAGTGGAATTATTCGGGTCCTAGCAAGTATACATTCATCTATTGCATAAGATATCGAAATGTCAGTTGGCGGGACCCCAGAAATATCCTAATGTTTGTATATAAACCTAATTATATATGTATGTATGTATATATGTATACATGTATGCATGTATGCATGCATGGATGGATGGATGTATGTATGTATGTATGTGTGTGTGTCTGTATGTATGTATGTCTGTATGCATGTATGCATGCATATATATATGTCCGTATCTGTGTGTGTGTATGCTTCTATGTATGCATGTCTGTCTGTCCGGCCGTATGTCAGTCCGTCTGTATGTCTGGATGTCTGTCCGGCCGTCTGTCAGTCCGTCTGTATGTTTGTATGTGTGTATATATATGTCCGTATGGGTCTATATGTCTGAATGTATATGTCTGTATGTCTGGATGGATGGGCGCAAGTTTAAATTCCAAAAATAAGAACACGTCATGGTGCCGGTCATCCCGGCCAGGTGCCGGTTATCCCGGCCAGGTGCCGGTTATCCCGGCCAGGTGCCGGTCATCCCGGCCAGGTGCCGGTCATCCCGGCCAGGTGCCGATTATCCCGGCCAGGTGCCGGTGATCCCGGGCAGGTGCCGGTCATCCCGGCCAGGTGCCGGTCATCCCGGCCAGGTGCTGGTCATCCCGGCCAGGTACCGGTCATCGGGTGCCGGTCATCCCGGCCAGGTGCCGGTCATCCCGGCCAGGTGCTGGTTATCCCGGCCAGGTGCCGGTTATCCCGGCCAGGTACCGGTTATCCAGGCCAGGCTTACAACCCCAGAACACGTTCAATCCTCCGGGCGGCCCTTACCTACCCAGCTAAGGACTACCTAGGATAGGCACTAAAGGGAAATAAAGATCAACACAACAATGACCCAAGGCAAAAGGAATGTACGCTCTTGGATTCTCGCCATAATTTAGCTGGTTCAGAAAATGTCAGCAATATTTTTTTATTTTTACTCATGAATCTGCAAATCCGTACGAGATGGTTTAAATATGTTGGTTTGATACCAATGTTCCAGAAGTTCACTTCCTCGAATCTCATTGGTCTCACTGGAATGTTATATCCGTCAATCCGTACATGGAAATCCTCAAATTCCTTAATTACATCTTTAGAATCCATTACAAGGTAGTGAGGAAGGCAAGAGTTATATCGGAAGGAAATAAGATGTTTTGGGAATTGGCATTGTTTTATGATAAATCCTCCAATCCTGGACCGCGAATAAAATAGGACTGAAGATAAAGCTGTTTTTTTCCTTCCATCGGACCTTGGCAGTGTACATTGTCCCACTCTCGCCACGCAAATGCGGCGGAAACCTGAGGAATGCCAGGTTGCACCGTATATGCGACGCATTGGTAGTGTACATCGTCCCAGGCCTGCCACACAAAAGAGTTGGAGACCCAAGGGACGCTAGGCCGTACATCCGACCCCCTTGGCGGTATATATTGTCCATGCCTGCCACGCAAAAAAAGGAGGAAACCTAAGGGACGCCAGGCCATACATCCGATCCCTTGAGAGTGCAAATTGTGTAACACCGGGAATCAAGGACAACCAGGGCATATATCCAACCCCTTGGCAATATTCATTCCTAGCCTGGCATGCAAAAGAGGCGGACAGCGAAGGACGCCAGGGCAAACATCCGACCCCTTGGCAGTGTACATTATCCCACGCCTGGCACGCAAAAGAGGCGGAAACCCAAGGGACCCCGGGGCGTACATCCGACCCCTTGGCAGTCCTTATTGTACCACACCTGCCACGTAGCAGCTGCGGAGCCCCAAGGGACGCCAGGGTGAAATATATATCCGACCCCATGGGTGTATAATTTGATCCGCACCTACTACGCAAAAGAGGCGGAGACCGAAGGGACGCCAGGCAGTACATCCGACCCCTTGCCAGTGCAAATTGTGCCACGCGGAGACACAAGGGACGCCAGGGCGTACATCCGCTCCCTTGACAGTGTACATTGCCGGGCGCCTGCCACGCAAAAGAGGCGGAAACCCAAGGGACGTCAGGGCGTACATCCGACCCCTTGGCAGTGCTGTGCCACCCCTCCCACGGAAAAGAGGCGGAAACCCAAGGACACCAGGGCATAGATTCAAACTTTTGGCTGTGTTTATCGTTCCACACCTACCACGCAAAAGAGGCGGAAACCCAAGGACGACGCCAGGGCGTACATCCGACCCCTTGGCAGTGCTCATTGTGCCACGCCTGCCACACAAAAGAGGCGGAGACCCAAGGGGCGCCTCGGCAGTATACATTGCACCACACCTGCAAAATGCACAGGAGTGGGTGAATGAGTGTGTACATTAGTGTGTGAGTGAGCGTGAGTGAGTGTGTGAGTGAGTGACTGAGTGAGTGTGAGTGAGTGTGTGGGTGAGTGATAAGAGTGTGAGTGTGTGTGTGTGTGCAAAATTCGAAGTCCGAACTAGCACACAATATGAAAACAAATCCCTTTTTCCTTCAAATTATGGGCACATCATACATTGTTCGGACTTCTAGGCTTCTTTAACAATGTCATGGGCCCAAATATTTGGCCAAAAACCATCCCACATGCGTAAAATGCTGGGATCGACAGGAGGATGTTTTGACAGGGGCAAGACCTGTTTGAGGTGTCGATCAAGAATTTTGTCCTTGACCTGAAAAAGTGCCATCTTCCCCACCGCCTCAGCTCTGCCCGACAGTTCGTCCTGCAAAAGGCGTGCTGCGTGGAGCGGAATCACATAGCCGCCAAGAAGTTTTGCAAGGCACGACCCAAAACCCGCCGAAGAGTTTCGGGCAGCAATCGAGTGTCGTCCTTTACAAAGACATCTTGGCAACACAACGATAACGGCCAAAAATTTGAATGTTAACGGGCATCTTGATAATATTAAAAAATTGTTTTCAGTGTATAGAGCAACAGGATCACTGCCCAGCACGAATTTGGAAAAACAGGCATCAATTGCCCGTAAACGTGTATTTTTCATTTGTAGAGGAAACCCACTAACGTCATTGTGGTCTTCGTTTTGCTTGGGGCAACCGCTCTTTCACAACAGTCAGTAATGGCAGCAGTCAGAACGTCCGCACAGCACCTGTGTGCATGTCGATGCCCCAACAAGGCAATCTGTTCATGGGGTTTGCCGTGGACAACTTAGCAAGATTTTTCACCAACCGCCAACGGCTCTTTTTGTCCAGGCAGCATGCAAGAACTGTTGTGCGTGGGTTTCATCAGGAAACAAATCTTGTCGTTCCTCGCAACAGTCAATTGAACATTAAATCCATATCCGTTTACCAGTGCCGGAAAAAGTCTCGACAACTTCTCAAAAAATGTTTCTTATTGCCCAAAAACTTTCACACAGATTGAATTTGTTATTCAATTTTACAAGAAATAAACCTGTGTCAAGCCAAGGTGAAGAATTTAAAAATAAAATGTTGAAAATTTTTATTGGGTATTGCACATAACAGATGAAGCTATTTCGAGTGGGACGTTTGCTGCGGTGTTTTGCTGAAATCACGGAAGAATAAACATTTGCACCCAGAAAAACTGTTGCATAAGTGTGTGGCCCTTGGCAAAAAAAGTTTGCTTGTTTGTTTGTCATTCTCCAATTTCAATGCAGGTGCAAGCCACAGAACGGATAACTTTGTGGCGCTGGGTGCGCTCCTCATGAAAAAAGAAAAAACCAGCATGGTTGCAACAAGCATGAAGGACCGCAGCAGACTGAGGGAAAAAAAGCAGGTGGAAGCAATAAAAGTGGTGTTGAGGGTGATTTGCGAGCATTTTTTTGGGACTTTATTACATTGAATTTCTTGTGAGAAGTTGTTTAAAGCGGACATGGTGCAAGCATGTTCACTTTCGACCCTTGCTACACCGCCCCGCCCTTAAGACGAAAACAGCTCAGAGAGCGAAAAGCAGGAACAAATTTTCAATTTCAACGAAGGACAATCAAGTTTCAAACAACCACAACGCACACAAAGACGACGACGCACCTACGAATAATTTTCCCCCGTCCCAAAATAAATAATGATCAGAGTTACTTGACCCCTGAAAATCACATGGACCCTGAAGATGTCATAATTTCTGAGAATGTCCGGAGTTTGTGAGCATGCCATGGTTGCTGAGTGTAACCTTTGCCCGGGCAGCTCTTTGACTTGAGTGAGAAATGTGCAGTAATCTCAATGTTGGTAGCTTCCTGATCTCTGCAATACTGGCAGTCTTGTTCATAGCCACTGCATCAGATGAATTCCTGAGTGTACAACTACAGTGGAAGCAGATATTGAAGGCCCTTATAGATGGGGCATCATACTTCCGCGCTGCTCATGAAAGACAAAGCCATTGTAGCCTTCCGGACAAGGGCACTGGCATTGCATGATTAGGACCCCATCCAGAAAGGGCTCTTCGTGCCTCCTGTCGATCAAAGAGGTGTATAGTGAACGCGACTTCTTGGAGCCACTGCCTGCCTTGGACATTTTCAAAATCACTGCCCCCATCATCATTCTGGCCTACGTCAACTTTCTGGCATATGCCAACTTTCTTGTCTTAACCTGCTTTGGGCCAAAATCTAGGTGCCAAAGAAGATTGGTGACAACAAAGCAACTAGCATCGATGGAACCACACCAACAATCCACTCTTCAACAATCCTCTACAGGGGACTACAAGCACTCGAAATTCCGGACCAACTTGCACCGGAAGACTCTGGACTTGCAAGGACAAGGACAGCAAGCCTGCTCTGGGACCCGATTGGCTGTTTGGCGTTCAAGACTGTTGAGCCAGCAGCATTGTGCGGCCACGATTACATGTCGGACCATGGCCTGAGGACCCCGAGACACCAATCCATGGCCACGGAAAAAATTTCCAGTCCTTTGTGGTGAATGACGCAAATTCATCGCCTATTCGACAACCCATTCTGGTTGCCTTGGAGGTGAAAACTACTAAGCGCAGTCAAAGGTGTGGACAAACGCATGGAAGCGCGAAATCCAACGCCCACCGCGACCAAACAGCGTGCAGAAAGCCAAGAAAAAGGTGGGCAACAGCTACTGCGGGAGTGTCACTCTTGCACCGGCATGGGAGAGGGGATGGGGGGGGTGATTGTCGCGAACAAACCCTTGGTGCCGGGCCTTGTGCCATTGGGCAGGGTGAGATTGCATGGGATGGGGGAGACCCTGGGGGCGGCGGCTCTGAAGGGTAACTGCTCATTCTTTGGGGCAGCAGCAGTATGGGGGCACAGCTATGTATCTTTGCTGGTGCCCACCTCGTGGGACTCCATGTCCTTCCACATATTGTCACTAAGGCGGCAGGTATACCCAGGAATTATCGAAGAATATCATACTATCATTGCATCACCGACACACGGTACTTCAATCGATAATGACGTTTTCTTAGAATTTTTCCCCACATTGGGTTTCTGTTTTAGTTCTGTATCCGAATCCCGCCACCTCCCGCATACACACACACTTTAAACATACACTCACTCACTCACTTTGACTCACTCACTCACTCTCACTCACTCACACTCCCACTCACTCACCCACTCACTCATCACACACGCACACACTCACAAACACACACTTACTCACACACACACACACTCACACAGACACCCACTCAAATATATTTTTTGTGCAAAATTTGAACATTTTTCGCCATAATCTTGTTCTAACACAGATTTGAATCCAACATTCTCTAAATTTTTAATTTCCGATCATTTTATATATATAAAAAAATCCTATTTTAATTTCTCAATATTATTAATTTCCACATTTTTTTTTTTGGTAAATAATTTCTTTTTTCTATTTTACTTGAATATAATACCAAGGAAAAATACGTATTATTTCTTTTTAAAATGATACGGAAAAAAAATTTTAAAAAAATATATTGATTATAATTATAATCATAATGAATTATGAATAATATATATATATTTTTTATTTTATATTTTTTTATTAAAATATCGATAAGGATTTTTTATTATATATATTTTTTATAATATAATCGTATTGAAATTATAATAGGATAGTAAATAATTTCTATGTTTATTTTTTTATATTTTTTCCTATTTGAATTTCGTATTTTTTAATTTAAAGAAATTTACGAAAAAATATAACCTTTTTCTATAAAAATCAGGGGGATAAGGGAACCAATAAGGAACAATAAAATATTCCAAAAATTTTATTAAAAAATATAGAAATCGGGGACCGGAAAAAACACTGAAAAAAATTAATGGACGTTTTGTTAGCAACAAACAATCAGGTCACCAGACGAAATAAAAAATCTTCAATATAACGGATATACAAGTACCTTTCATGTAATTTTTTCTTCTATTTCGATATGAAATATTTGATTTGCAAAAAAAAAAACCTTTCTTGAATAAAATAATTTCGGTGCCATTTTCTACATTAACTAATGGGTATTGATACTAGATATTGGGCATAATTGGATAAATTATCCACTTTCAGTTCTTCCTCTTTGGGGTTACGTATTCCATGTAAATTTCCGGGAAAAAAACAGAAATTAACCGTGGCATATCTGACAAAGGAATTTGTTGAGCAATATGGAATATACAAAATTTTCCTCAGTGTACTGCGGCCTCCATATAGCCTCTCGTTTTCAGGGTCCTGCGGCCTTCATACGCCTTAATTTCAAGCCTCGATATTCCCTGCAGCCTTTAAGCACCCTACCGCCTTCAAGCAATATGTGACCTTCAAGCGCGCTGCGGCCCTTAAGCACCTGCGGCCTTCAGCGGTGTATTACAAATAATTAAGTATGAAAGATGGTGTGCAAAAAAGGTGATGAGATAAATGGAAAATTAGGGTGTGAAAGATCGTGAGTGAAGAACGGAAAATTTATATGAGAAAAATGGTACGTGAAAAAGAAATTAGGGAAAAATTGTGTTTTAAAAAAAACCATGAAAATTGTATGAGAAAATTGGTGTCTGACAAGGTTGTATGTGCGAAAAATGCTGTGGAAAAAAGTGTGTGACAAAAATGGGTTTGGTGAAAGATTGTATGTGAGAAAATTTTGTGTGGAAAATAGTATGTGAAAAATAGCGTTGAAAATAATAAATAAAGGATAATATATAGGAGGAAAATGGCAACAAATCCTCCAGGAAATTTTGAGTATTGTACCTGTCACACGATAATAAGCTGCAGCCCAGCGGGCAACCATGCGCACACCAGCTCCGCCAAGACGCTCTGTGTATTGTGCCTGCCAGCCATACGGAAACCGGTCGCCGCCCAACGAGCGAGTACGATCGCACTGGTTCCGCCAGGGTGTTCTATATTATATTTGTCACATAGACGCGGCCCAACTGGCGATTGCGTATACAATAAATCCGCTAAAAAGAATTTTGGAAACCGCGCGGGCCGCAAATCCCCAAGACTCTTTATATCGCGTCTGCCACACGAAAGGCAGCCGCGGACCAGCGGCGGCCAGATCGCAGCTTCGTCAGGAGGCCCTGTATAATAAGTCTACGACATAAAAGGCCAACGGCGGCCACGATTATAGCAGGATCTGTATCCTACGCTTGCCATATAAAAGCCAGCGGCGGACAAGTACTTGGTATACGAAGGCCGGGTAGGAAAAAGGGTCCTGTAATGAGTGCTGTAGTATAAAGTAGCTGTGATAAGTAGTGTAATATGTTGTTTTGTAATAAATAAATTCAAAGGTATAATATCAGGAGGGGTTATAACTATAATAAGTAGTATAATATATATTGTTGTGATGAATGAGGTGTTAAGTATAATGTCCGAAGGGATGTATAAATAAGATGTGTGATGTGTAGGATATGGTAAGTAGTAAGTAAGATGTAGGAAGTATGATGTATAATGTATGTAGTAAGTAAAATTAAATTAAATGTGGGAAGCGGTACGGCCACAAAAAAGTAGTACGTAAAAAATACAAAACAAATAAAAAAAACATATATAATAATATAAATATAAGTAAAAATATTCGAGGCAAAATAATAAAAATAATATAATTAATTATAAAATAATAAAACTAATTATAATCTAAATTTTATACATAATAACGATTATATTAATAAATATAAAAAAAAAAATAATAAAAATAATTAAATAAATATAAAAAATAAAAATAAAAATCAAGAAAATTCTTTTATTAATAATAAATACTAACCATACTAATAGTAAAAAAAAAATTATTAAAAACCAAATATAAAAAAAACAATCCTATATCTAAAAATAACCAATATCCCAGCAAAAACTAGGAATAAAAATACTAATTAAATATTAAAAAAATAATAATAAATATTTTAATATAAATATTATAAATAATTAAAAAAAAATAATAAATATTATTAATAATAAATAATAATAATATATATAAAAATTAAAATAATAAATATAATAAATATAATAAATATAAAAAACAATAATTCCAAATAATAATCTCCTTTAAAAGGGAGAAATTTCGGGAAGAATAGCGAAAATCAAATTTATATTTATAAAACGGAACTTTTAATTAGAAAATTAAAAATTTCAAATAATCTTTCAATTAATTATATCAAAAAAAATAATTTTAATTAATATAATTAGTTTTTATAATTTATTTATTTAATTTTTTATACAAAATTTATTAATTCCCCATATTTTTATCTGGGTTCTTGTTTTTGATTTTATAGCCCGTCCGATCCCTCCTCCCGGCGTTCCTCCCGCCGCCTCCTCCCGTCCCAGCCCAATACATTATCCACAACTATTCACACACAACTTATCATCATACAACTTACTCACACAGAACTTCTCCACATACACGCACACACAACTTGTCCTCACACAACTTAACATCGACGCTCACTTTGCCCACAACTTATCATCACACAAATTACTCACACATAACTTAACATCATATAGTTTGCTCACACACATACAACTTGCTCATACAGAACTTCTCCATATTCACATGCACGCACCTTATCCTCACACAACTTAACATCGACGCTCACTTTGCGTGGACAGGCGTGACACGTATGGCATTAGGCTGGCTCTAGTTGCGCGCTTGGTTTTAGTGTGACGCCGTAGTACTGCGGCGTTTTGCGTGGCAGGCGTAACACTTGCCGATATCCACCGTCATTTTACGTGGCAAGCATGGCACTTAATAACACCCACCGTCACTTTGCGTGGCAGACGTAGCACGCATGGCATTGGGCTGGCTCTGGCAACGCGCTTGGTTTTAGGTGTAACGCCGTGGCGCCGCGGTGTTTTGCGTAGCGGGCGTGGCTCTTAGCGATATCCATCGTCATTTTACGTGGCAGGTATAGCACTTCGTAACGTTCACCGTCACTTTATGTAGTATAAGCGTAGTACCTCGTAACATCTACCCTTCACTTTGCGTATCAGGCATAGCACTTCGTAACAACGTATTCATACTTACTTCCACGCACAACTTGCTCCACACCAATCCTTCACCGTCCTTTTCTTTTTCCTTCTTTCCCCACGATTAAACCTCATTTCGTGCGAAAGGGTTGCCGCAAATACTTCAAAATCGTAATTTAACCGTAATTTTTGACGATTAAATGTCATTTCGCAGGAAAAAATTACCGCGAATACTTCCAAATTCTAAAATTTAGCTCAATTTTTAATAATCAAACCTCATTAAAAAAAAAGGAAAAACATAATAATAGAAGGCAAAAGGGCAAGAAAGAAGGCAAGTAAGACGGCAAGAAAGAGAGAGAGAAAATATGAAGATATGAAGAAGATGTGGGAAGATGTGAAGATATGCAGATATGAAGATGTAAAGATGAGAAGAAGATGTGAAGATGTGTAGAAATGAGGGAGGATTGGATATGTAGATGTGAAGATGAGAAGATGTAAAGATGAGACGATAAGAAAATAAGCGGATTTGAAGAAACGAAAAAGTATAGCAGACCTCCACTATTAGAAGAACCCTTCGCTCAGACGCTCTCGCGAATAAAAACCCAAGCAAGCTACTATGCAGCAGAAAAACAAGTGTACAAAGAATGAAAAAATGGCTTAAAATACGTGCAAAGCCTAAATTCAAAAGTTTTTTTCGACAAAAGGACATCATTCCATATCAGTTTCGGAAAACAACCAATATCGTACGACGGACAATATCTAAACAATTCTTCTTAAACAGAAAAATTTTCACTTTCAAAGGTATTTTTCAAAATATATTCAAACTATTGGTGCCTGTGACAAACAATCCATGCGGGATTGACATGTGGGCAATAACATACTAACTGCCTGGAAGCTGCAGGCCGAAAAAATCTAATTCAAAATCATTAAACAAGCGCCCAAAATAATGCACGTATCTCATGAATGGACAAGCTGCATTGCCATGGCCTTCTGGTCTAGCTCATTCAAAGCCGCTTCTGCCAAAGCCACACGCTTCTTGACGGCCTACGCTTGTTCAGCAGCCAATTTGCAATGATTTGGATTGATTGGGGCAAGGCGATGTCGCAAATCTTAACGTTTGGAACTTAAACAGCACACAAGAAAGCCGCAGGGCGGATCAAGGTCGCCAGACCTCAACCTCAGATCCGAAATCGCGGACTACAGCGGTCAGGACCGCTATGAGGTCTGTGTAGACGATTGATTTCCTCTCTGCTCATCTGCAAGCGAACAAAAAAAATGGATGAATGCACCTACAGCACATGCAGCAACAAAGGAAACCATCACCAACTCATCTGGGAAATATTTGATTTCCAAAAGGGTCGCTGTGAGTTGGGGTATCAGCTTTCCAGTCACAGCAAACTGCATATCTGTGCAAATAGTGTGGCGTCCTCGGCCCTTCTGCACCATCTACTTCACGGACCACTGCTGGCAGAACCTAGCCGGCACAAGAGTGCCAACCAAACTCACTTGCCACCCCCACCTCACGTACGGTCTCCTACGTCTACCTATCCTGAGTCTGAAGGTTGAAAGGCGAAAGCAAATTCTTGAGCGACAGCAGTAATTGTGGAACACAGCGCCACAAACTAACAAGCTTTACTTTTGGTGTTGTCAACAAGCCACAATCCGGCTTCCAGGTTCGAATCTGCATGAACATAACTGCTCATCCGGGATGTGCAAACGGTCGCGCTAGCTTCAACTTACTTTTTGCACTGATCTTGTGATTTTGCTCCACGTACTGTAGCAAAACAAGGGCATCAAGGATCAACGGCGCACTTTTGTAGAATGGCAGAGCTACTTAACTTGGGGTCCTCTTCAGGTCCTGCAACCAAAAGATTCAGCACCTACACTAAAACATGTGCCTGCTCAACCTCGTCTGCAATGAAACCGAAGCGGGTATGCTTGGCATCCGCTCCTGCCAGCTGCAGAGCAAGCAAGCTCAGAACTTAAAATAGGCCGCTTTGCTTGCGATTGTCGTGGTTTCAGAGAAGGAACCAGCCATCCATGACCAGAGCCAATCAATCAAAGATAAATCCTGTGGCAAGCCCCTGGCCCGTCCTCGCACAAATCGATAGGACACAGGGCGGAGCTGACGCAACACCCATCGTAGCGGGGACATCTCTGAGTCTAGCCCCTACCGACACAGCGTGGTGGCGGGGGGCAATGAAAGCAACACCACTATATTTTTTTTGGGTCCCAATGGCCACATGCTTGGAAAAGACTTGCTTACAAAAGATTGAATATCCAAAAACGCGCAGGAGTCTGCATGCACCCCAATGCTTGCACGACTATGGGGATTGCAAAGCCAAACCATGGAAGCCTCAGGGTTGTCTTGCGAATCTCAATCCCCTACATTGCACCAAATTGCCACGTGACCTTTGCCCCTCAGCCCATGTGCTTTTTTCACTGGGCGTCTCGTGCGTCTACCGCTTGCTTGGCTTTCTGCCGTAACGATGCAAAGGCACGGCTCGCACGATCTGCGCCCCCTGACAACAGGCCGCGGAGACGGTCCTGACAGCCGAAGTATTGAGCACTGGCGAAAAGAAATCAAATTTGGTCTGGTAGAAGACCTGTAATCTGCACCGACAAGCCGAACTCCGGTTTCTACAGGAAATAAGCAAAGATCTATTTTGGACCTAAACTGCGCTTTGTTTCCATACTGGAGAGCCACTGAATAGCCAGGTGGGGGAAGAATGAAAACAACTGGTTTCAGGCGTCGCCTTGAAATCTTGAACAGGTTGAGCACATGAAAGGATAGAAAGCAACACCTTTCTCAGCTTGATTGAAGCAAACTCGGCTTGCCACTTTTAGACCTGTCAAAAAAATCGTTTGGTCCTGCGGCCCAAGCTCCACAGCCTTCGAGCAGAGCTTCACGCCTCGTTTCTCTGCTTCCCGATGCAGCACACCAGCACCGCCCAGGATCACCGAGACGCGTGGCATAGAGAGCTGCTCAGTAAGCAGTTCGAAGAGTGCTGCTACCACACCGCCTGAAAGACGGATGCCGTACAAGTGTTCCATTGCTGAGACGCGGCTGTGCCAAAGCTGCCCCACTCACACTTTCCAAAATTAAAAATTGCGCGATGAGACAACTAGTAAATAGGACGCAACAAAAAGAAGGACACGGATGTCTCCAGAAAGTTAGTTACGCACCCTCTAGAAGGCCGTGGCTATACCAATGCAGGGTCTTGCTTCAGAAATTGCAAAAGCAAAAGGAGACTGCATAGCTGTACTGGGAATGATGGCTGGGCTCCATGCCAGCATGCTTTGAACGTTTGCCATGCTGCCTGCGTCGGTTTTGCAAAGCTGGGCAGAATCCCAATCATCCTCACCGCCGAGGATGGCCAAATGTGCCCTCTCGGATTCGGAGAGCCAACCTGACTTGAAGAGCACATGACCAGCAGTGTGCCGTTTACAGGGTTCTTGCAATCGGGTCATAGCTTCAAGGATTGCTACCAGGGCTATGGGCACAAAAAAATTGGCCCGAATGCAGAAATTGGAGCAACTTCATCTAGGGTGCTCTGAGACGCATGGACGATGCGTCGTTCGAAAACCTTTCGGTCTGTAAAATCTTGAAAAATTTGAAGGAGGTTTGCAAAACCTACACCCTGCTGTCTTCTTGATGGCAGCCCTGCTGTCTTCTTGATGACAGCTCTGCAACTGGCAAGGGATGAGATGTGTGGCGAAAGCAGCAGTCAAACATGCACCCAACGAACTCATTGACTAGACAAAGAAAATTGCAGAAATGATGAGCTTGAAATCAGATCCACGCACCCAAGGATGGGAAGGTGAACGCCTCACTTAAGCCACCGGCCTCACTTACACCAGCTCACTACGCCACCGCAGGGGCTCACCTACTATGCCACCCAATAGGCTTACTTGCGCCATCAGACAAATGCGCTTGAATATGCGGATGTTAGGGTGGGGTAGGGTGGCAAGAGCATTCAGGATCACCACACGCAAATGCGCTGCACGCTGGCGTAACCTCTGCATGTTCAGCAGCCCGTGCCACCCCATACCACACATGACGAACGCGCGCTGCATTTCTCCTGTGCAGCCGACCTAGAGCGTAACATGCAGTACCAACTCTGCAGCATAGCATCAAGTGGATATGCAAAAGACTTCAACTGTAACAGAATAGGACCTAAACCGGAGTCAGAAGCGAGGCAAAAAGTGGGCGCACAAGCGAGGCGCCGACTGGATGGGAAGCCCTCAGGATCGCTGCGAAATTGACTTGTACCTCATCCTGCAATGAACCTTTTCGCATTGGGCACGATTCAATTCCTAAAGCATCGCGTTCCAAAACTACCAGACATGGGACACTACCAGACAATGCTCTTTCTGGCCAGACCATGGCACCTTCGCCCCAGGCCGCCGACGCCGCCGCTTGCAGTGCTTGGAAAACCTCAGTGCCCAGCACCGTGGCGTCTGCAGCGCCAGCGCCCGCAGCGCCCGCAACGCCAAGGACCGGTGCGGAATCCTTGCGGAGAACGAGGTCGCCCACGTCGACCATGGCGCGCTTCCTGCAAATCAAACGGATAGAACAAAATTGAACAAATATGAACAATGAGACCGACCGTCCAAAGAAGGTTTTTAGATGATCTGGGTTTGGGGATGCCGGGGAAGAAAGGTGGATTAACAGACCTATACATGGACCTTCAAGGAATTGGCAAAACCCTTGTGGCAACTGCACACGAAGTCAACAGCCAAACTCCCTACTTTTCCAAGGGCGCAGCCATTGGTCCATTTGAGCCCTCCCTCTGGTCGGGCACGGTTCTGTGTTCCAAGGTTCATGCGTTTGCATGCTGTGCTGTTTCCACATCTAT
>Ga0126342_10013345_pt1 | contig 14568 bp, 13 predicted proteins | sample Cyp1metagenome_FD_92528 | JGI IMG/M metagenome (GOLD analysis project Ga0126342, IMG submission 92528) | Coral microbial communities from Lord Howe Island, Old Settlement Bay, Australia - Cyphastrea 1 metagenome | ecosystem: Host-associated > Invertebrates > Cnidaria > Coral ... | reverse complement strand
TCATGAGGGGTCAAAATTCGCCACCCCCTCTGAACAATATGTTGATTGGGGTGATAACATCAACGATATCTCCATGAGGGATCAAAATTCGCCACCCCCTATGAACAATATGTTGATTGGGGTCATAACATCAGCTGTATTTTCATAGCCACCTGAAGTCAGACGCGGAGCAACGTCAGGGTTGCAGCGAACATGTTTAAATGTCAAAGCAAGGTCACAAGATCCGACCCTTTCAATATCAGCGTTGTCATGTCCAGAATCCGATGAATATGTTTAAACAATTTAAACATATGGACCCGAGCTTTAAACGTGTTTGAACAGTTTGAAATTTAAATGGTTTAGTGTTGAAACCTGTTTGGAACGACCCTGAAATACATATTTGCATACATGTACTGGTATATTTACATATGCCAAAGAACATCACAAAATCATCAAACGATCCAAGCATATCCAAGCTATTTAGCGAGACTTGGCACATCCAGTCACAGAGTCGACCTCCATATCCATCCAACGCTGCGGCTTGAATTCGGCAGCATCTGAACCTGACCGCTCCACTTCGTCCCAAGTGTCACTTGGGATGGCCCAAGTCATGCCAGAGCCATGGTTTTTCGATGGCCCTAATCGAAATAGATGGTTTAGTTGACCTATTAATAGCATGGTGATTTTTTTCATGGCTATGTTAGTCATAACCAGATGGTATATCATTAAATATTGTATCCACCATTATCCATCTACACTATTGGAACAAACCTCAGCCACCAGTTTGACCATCTTGATCCAGTTTTTTGCCCAAATTATCCGTAGAAAATCAGTAGAAGTTGCATTTTTCCAGGGCAAAAGGGCCAACATATGGAGATCTGCAGACCCTACGGCACCACCACATCCAGGATCATTCAGGCTTGAATCACCGGTTTCTCTCAGCGCACGGCGATTACCCAAAATTCCATGGTACATCATGGTATAGTACCCCCAAAAAAATGGAACTGTGTTTCCAGAAAGGTATAGAATATGTGTTCTTCATAATTTCCAGGTTTCCCAATTTTTTCTATTTTTTTGGGGGCTTGCTATATATATATAATTATATATATATAATTATATATATATACATATATATGTATATATATAGATCATAGATAAAAATCATTTTCCGCATCATAATTGCAGGGCATCCCCCATCTTCAAGGCCAAAACCATGAACAGCCACCGCAGTTCGCTTGCGCACCCCAGAGACTCTCATCTCTTGCCATGGCATATGGAGCATACTGAACCTGGGCTGGGCAGGTTGCTGAAGGCTACGTCGGGATCTGCCAAACCGGAGTTTTTTGCATGTCCATGGCTTAGTTTAGTGGACGGATTCACAGCAGACCATGGTTGTTTAGATTGTTTTTACTATCAAAACAGTGGTAAGCGTTCTATAATGTCCCTTTAAGATCCAGCGGAAAGAATCTGGACAAGAACTCGGGGCTCCATTTCTCCAAGACTTGTCTTCTTGTTCAGGTGCTTTCAAGCCGAAAACGCCCAATCTTTGTGGGGGTCATCATCCCAGGGACAATTGGATTGGATGATTGGATCCTTCTGATATCTATGGAGGTTTCCATCAATGCGGATATCCCTAAATCATCCATTTATAGATGGATTTCCATGGATTTCCCTTGTAAACCATTCATTTTGGGGTAACCCCCACGGAAATCCCCAGGGGTCATCCCACGTAAAAAAACAACGGAGCGACAAAATCCGCCATGGGACGACTGGGGCCCCCAACGACCGTACCACTGGGCACAAAGGTACCGTCGGGAAGCACGTCGTCATTGACGGCCACCTGGGGTTTTCTTCCTCCCCGGATTTCGGTTGGTGGTGGTTAATGATGGTTAATGGTGATTAATAATGGTTAATTATGGTTCTTATATGGTTAATTATGATTAATAATCTGGTTGGTGGTATACCTACCCCTCTGAAAAATATGAGTTCGTCAGTTGGGATGATGAAATTCCCAATATATGGGAAAATAAAACATGTTCCAAACCACCAACCAGAATATTTGTGCCCAATCTACATATAAATACAGGATATTACAGGATAATACATTTTTTTGTTATGTCATGTTGTTCCAAAATGTTGGTATCTGTCTACCAATGAATTTTGGGTGATTTGGGGGTCAAGGCAAATGAATCTTGAAAATATGGCTTTGTCCAAAACTAGGTACTACAAAATCCGATGGTTATGTAATCATAAGTATCCCTATTAGAATTGCCATGACTGAGGGGTATACCCCATTGTCAGACCCACCCAGATATGTATATGTATATATGTTAATATATATGTGCGAGCAGGTTCCAAAACCAAGGGGGTTGATGCCTTCATTTCACATACATGGCTGTAATGGCCTCCATTACGGTAGACCCGCACCATCATAATCTTCCCATTCAAATGGATTTGTCAAGAAATGGGTCCACAAATTGGGGTTATACCGTTATACCCCAAAAAGTCAAACTTCATAGAACAAAATAGAGCGGTGAAAACAATAATAAACCATCCCACATCACCATGTCTATAGGTGGAATAAACTATTCCGAAATGGGTGGTTTATAGCAGTTCTACCCGCATTGGTTGATTTTGGGGAACTTCCTCACCGTGCCTTGCTGTCTGTTGGAACGGATGGGTAGAGACGCAAGGCTTCGTTCACAACAGCCTCTGCGGCCGGACTTCGTCATGGAGTGGCTGGATCTCATTGGATCTCCAACGGGAGAACTAGGGCCCTAGTCATCAAGCATTGGGACAGAATTCTCTTCCCCAAAAGTAGAATGCTTGAAAAAATACTGGCCTTCCTTGTTCTTAATGACTCAATTTTTGACTACCGATGTCTCATGAAAATGAAAGTAAATAGCAAATATATTATTCTGTATGTATATATATAATAGAGCAGCTGTATTTGAAATGGACATGCGTTCTCTAAACAATCAAGTGTTTTTAGTGTTTTTGACTCTCACCAATTTCTGTTTGTTGATAATGTTGATATCAGATTATCGACCATCCCCAATCCATGGACGCCTGGAGATATGGAAGTCGCGATACCTGGAACCGGCGCGAATTTTAAAGGCACCATCACGAGACGACGTTGGTGAGATGAATTGATTGTTTCATCTCTATCGGGGAGAAATATATATATACATAATATATTCTGTGTAGCCAATATTCGTACATGTTGGGTTGTGTCAACCTGTGGCTTCACGGTACAAATCTATTAAACACCTGAGTAGTTTAGCTGGGAGGTTGCAGGTAACCTGACCAATCCCTTCCTCCCAATATTAAATACTCCTCAAAAAAGCCTACTTTCGTATTGGCAACCCAGTTGGTTACAGTATATATGGTCTATGTGAAATGGGGGATGTTAAGTTGCTTAAGGAGGACTTTCCAGGGATCCACCAATATTTGGTTCCAAAGAAGCGTTTTGCGTTTTCGGGAGAACACCAACAACGCTGTCTTTTTCGGAACCAATCGCCTTCTTGCCACTGAAAGCTTGGTGGAAACTTGGTGAGGTCAAACCTGGTGAAAACCTGGTGAAATTATCACAACCTCCGTGAAAATGGCAATAATTTTGAAAGAAGCGTTTTGCTCTTTTGATTCTTTTAGGATCTTTTCAGTCTTGGTAGAAAAACGCTTGTTGCAATCTGGACACAAAATGGTTTGGTCACTTCTTTGTCCTCCGTACCGAACCGCCTAACCGCTGAGCAACTCAACTAATGGGGGATCACAACAAGCCATGGCCTGTTGGTAGGTCAGCGTGGAACTCCGCGTTTGGGCCTGGATGTTGCAATGCCAGGTCCAGGATTAATAGTCGGGAAAGCATGCAGGACACCATGTTTTTTTACAGTACAGTAGCCCCAGAATATAGGAAGTTCCCGATTTCCCCTCAAAGCAAGCATGGAATAAGGATGAAGAAGGTCTTCTTGGATCGGAAAGAGTGTTACAATCAGCATTTGAAGTGCTATTTTTGATAGCAATCAGGCAATCATTCACAAAATTGAGGCTCCCCACTGAACCAAAGCAAGGTCTGGTGGTTGATTCATGTTGATATTTTGGCTGATGTACTAGGTATCGTTTATATAAATGGTGTTTCATGGGGATTATGGACAGATCCCATGGGGAGCCCTGCCTGCAACCCACAGATTAATGGTGATAAACTTATAGCAATACACAACACTTACGATAGTTCAAATAGACCAAAATTGACCCTTAGGGGCTATGAAAAACGATATCCCAAAATTTGCCAGAGCATTGATTTCAATATAATGAATAATGAATTAGGATGAGACATGGGATAAACTGGGCCTAGGCAGCTAGTGATCACTGAGGAGTCCTAAGGAGTCCGAAGGCTCAAGGTGAAGGACATCTGGCAAAATGGCAGTTCGGCCCTCCAGGATGAACGACAATCTCGTTTCTGTTGGTGCAATCCTTGTTTTTGTTGGTGCAACACTTCAACCCTTGTGTCTGTGAAGGTAAAACTCCCAACATTTGACTGCTCCCATTTTTAATGCAACATTCTACGCCCGCCGAACAGCGCCAAGTCGCGTCCTCTGTGTCAAGACCAGCAAGTTCCTTCCACCGGGGTCATCATGAACGTCACAATGTAAGGATGATTATAGATCTTGGAGAGTCACCAAAAAAAAAACAACACGACACCATGCATTATGCCTGATGCCTGATTTGTATGTATATTGATTTTTGACAACTTCCAAGCCTGATGTGATGCAATTTTCAGGGTTTCCCATGTTTCTTTCTCATCATTTCCAGTATTGTCGCTATGAATTATCGAGCTATTTTGGGGGATTCAAAGGTGGAATTCAAAACTTGTAGCAACTATAACTGGACTCGACATTCGGAGCCCAGAACGAGGACTGAAACTAGGACCCACTAGGACCCACTAATTAGGATCCACTAGGACCTCCAAAAAAAGTGTGAAAAAACGGCCCTCTTGGGCTTCCTGTTTGATCCGTCCTCCACAATACGCTGTTCGACGTCTGGGTGACCAGAGATGCAAAACACCTGGGACGCCAAGAGGCTGACGAACCAACCACTACCTTCACGGATGGTTTTCTGGTTCCCAGGGGTCATCACTCCTGCACAGGTCAATATTTGTCAATATATGTCAATGAATATACCATAAATTAAGGATTTCTATTAGATGGATGACAATAACCCATATATATATATATACATATATACACCATATTTTTGACCCACGTATCCCCAAAGATAATGAAGGATACAAAACTTCGTGGGATCCAGGCAACGTTGTCAGGGACTTGGGGCTGTGGGGTACCGTAGATTTTCAGTCACAACGACGGGATCCTCTCGTGTTGAGAGTGATGTTTAGGGATTACAACAAACATCATACCCTCTGGTAATTTAACATAGCTATGGAAAGATCCACCATTTTTAATGGGAAAATCCACTATTTCTATGGTCATTTTCCATAGTTATGTTAGTTTACCAGAGGGTAATGCATGTGATCTGTAGCTCATGACATCACACAGGTGACTCCTTACCCAGAAGTCAACCAAGATGAGGCAAAACATGGTATAGATCACCACACGCCCCCGGGTTTAATCTGCCCATCCCCAGATCAAAAAAAAATACCACCCTCTGCATGAACAATATTCAATTAATATACGTAATTAGCGAACTCGGGGGATTCAATTAATATATATATATAGATATGTCATATTTGATAGGACAGCCCGCAGCCCGGGGTGTTTTCCATTGCAACGGTACGAGGGGGTACTCTGATTGGGGGATGGACACCCAAGTGTTTTCCCTGGGACCATTCGAGGATTGGGATCGCAAATGAATGGAATCCCCAGTGATATCATTTGAGCCATGAAAAATACTCCTATCCCATCTCATTATGACCGTTGATTTTTTTGTATATATATATATTATATAGACTATAATACTGGTTATCCCTGTATGGAGAAATCAAAAATCTCCCCAATAAACCAGGTAGTTTAACAATATGGGCCGGGTATTGTCAATGGCTTATTTGCACTTACTACTGAGCTTCCCAGCCGTCCAGGATAAAGCCTGGCCGCTGATCCATTGGGCCGGGGATGGAAGATGTTAGTTTTTTTGTTTAAACTATTTGACCAATATTTCCAGATTTTTTGTGGATGGTCTAATATTGTCGTATGTCTACAATCCTACACAAAATGATTGTCTGAGGTTTTCAAGTACGAGGAAATGAATGATTTGGGTAATTTGGGTTGGGGAACACATATTATCACAAAGCGCCAATATTCATAAATAAATACCCAATAGTCTTTAAAATTTTTATTACCCAATACATTAATAAAACAACATTCTATGCTCCCGATCATCCGAGATTCGGACGATTCGGCACTGGGAGCGCCATCTGAGCACAGTATTCATCCATTACCCCTATTACTAAACGTACCCCAAATACTAAACAATAGGGTCCATTCAAAATTTGGAAATTTGAAGTTGGCAATTTGAGTTTAATTGATACCCTTTAGAGAACAATCTAAACATAAAGGTCCCATCTGAGGGTTTCACCCCCTAATCATAAAAACTAGCCAACACCGGGCTGTTTTTTGTTAGGGTCCGTCCTTTAAAATCAACAAAAACAAAAAAAAACTTAATGGTAGGGGAAGCATCGAAATCCAGTTTTTGGCAATATTATATAATTAGATGTCAAAAAGTAATTTAATCGATTTTGAAATAACAAAACATAGTTGGGGTTTAGTATTAGGGGGAATGGATTATATAGGGCCACTGATATGTGTGTGTATATATATACATATCAAAATACATATATGATATAGTATAAACGTGAATGAATAATATATAACATTATATAATATATGATACATCGGACATAGGCATGTATTTATCACGACCGAGAAAAGATGCTCAATCTTCATCCCGTCGTCCTCGCTGTTTCGAAAAAGATCGCCTTTTGGTGCCACGGGTGCGTAACCCCAGCAGCTCATTGGGCTACTCTGGCCCAAAAACAACAAATGATGCGCCGATTTCGCCAGGCTGCCAGCTACTGGCCGGGCCTGGAAGGGACATGGCTTTGTGGTCATCCCATAAAATAGAAATCCAAACATACTGGGAATGCAGTAAAAATCCTATGAACATGGAATGACAACCTTATCCCACAAAGTATGCAATTTACCCGAGTTTTGACCATACCACATATGATCATTACATATCATGACACCTATTAACCAACGGATGTCCATTGGCACCGGTAACAAGCCATGTCACATGAGCCGTTCCAAGTTCTTGGAATCGTCTGCCTGGTCGCTTCTATCTCTATCAGTTGGATTTGTCCAAAAATAAATAGGATACCATCTGGTAGATTCTATGGAAAATTGCCCATAAAAATTGCAATTTCCGTGTTGTCTTTACCAGGTACCCGCAAATCGCATGGTTTCTCACTAATTTTGAGGTATCCATTTGGACAAACGGCCGTTGTTCAAACGGCAGCACGTGTCAACGGCACCACGTGTCATCGGCAGCACAGCGACAGAATCTTTACCCGTAACATTGTCAACAATGGATGGGCACAAGAAAAAATAGTCGTCGCCATTGATGAGATTTCAGTGGATTTCATATGGGGTTCTTATTGGATTGTGTGGTGATGTGAAATTTGAGAAAAACATGGGAGCTGGGATATATTATGGGATAGTGACCAACTAAATATTGATAATTACAATATTTGTGAAACGGGGATATGGCACCATTGTTCATGGATGGGGAATATGATGATTAACCAGCGGATGGGGTACCCATTTTCAGACAAACCCAAGTGAACTACTAGCAACATTGACCAATCCGTTCCCCATACTACCGTAAACTGTATGAAAGACTACCCCTTAAATACTCTGAGCATTGGATCTATTCATGTAAGGGTCCAATCTTGGGGGTATTCAATATGGGGGAATCTGAAGTATACATTTGAATTATTGGTACTGCTTGTCAGATGACTGTTATTGGACGTCGGGTCCCAACTGACTGTGGATCAAGATCAAAACCACCATAATATTCTCGTGAACATCAAAAATTGCCGGGATTTGTGGGTAAATCCTCAATTGATAGGGGATTTCCCAGCTAGCCATGTTTGATTACCGCAGGGTAACCCCGGGCATCATGGGTTTTGTGTTGTGGCTTTGACCGATGACTTTATTAAATTTTGGCACGTGCATCTTCTGGAAGCGGGCGATGACGGGCCATCAGGAAAAACCAGGAAGAACAGCACAATTGTGCCGTGCATGGATACTCGACGCCAACCATATGGATATAGTCTAGTCATCTAGACACAACTTGAATGGAACTGCTTAAAATGGCTTCAATTTTCTCTCAACTTGGATATGTGAGGTACCTAAATTGGCCGCATCTATGCAAGGCTGTCGGGTTGTTGTAAGGACTATATGACGAATTTCAGGATATTTCAGGAAGTATTCACCAGAATATGAGCTTGTTTCTCGTACCATCCCTGCATGGTGTATTTTTGTGTATTTCTTGGTTCTACCTTCGGAAAACGCGCTACTCAGCGGTGGTAGAAATGGGGCTACCCCGCTATCATTGCTATTGATCCCCAGTGGGCACAGCCTGGTACAGTACCATACCCCGGGGTGTCAAAACCCATGGAATCCCTTTCCGTTCAACCTCAAATAGCTGGGATTTATGGATGTCCTTTGAGGTGATCCATAGCCCTGGAGAAATATGGAGAAACCAGCCATCAGAAAAAGCTGTAAAAACCTCTGATCATGGCTGGTTAATTAAGCATTCATGATCCAAATATATCCAAATCATTTAGGGGGTCATGAACCGCTTTCTAACCCGGGGATATCTGCACCAAACGGCTCTTGCTCCATGTGACAAACCCAAAACCCGGGATTCAAAACAGCGTTTAATGATTAACGTAAGCTATTTACCAAATATATGTATATATATATATGTATGTATAATTCTGGATAGCATATATATATATATGTATATATATATAAGGCATTCCCAATTATGGATCAAGGGTTGATATTCATGTATATATATATAAAATACTATGACCCGTAAAATGACCCGTGGTGTAAGACAGAGCACGAGACTAGCCCATCTAAACTTGGATTTGCTTAAGGACCCCCAGAAAATAGATCTTTGAGAACAACATTCCCTATAGATTCCACAAGTAGTGGATATTCCATTGGGAAAATCGGAAAATCATCGACAAAGCGCAAGTCCAAGATAGATCAGATCTTCCCATTCCTCCATTTTATTATATCATTGATATCTATAGTGGATTTTCCGACAGTTTCTGATTGCCATCATATCCATCATCATTTTTCTTCAGCAAATCCAAGTAAAGTCTATCTCAAAATGGTCTCACTTCACTGTGTCTTCTCGTCTTGCGAGTCCGCCTCGACAGGGAGCTTTTGGACAGGGACGGACGTTGGGACAGCACAAGGTGCTGCTCCGGGTCGTTCAACAAGTTGCTTATACAACTTCATATAACTAGGGTTATTGGTGACTACATTACATTATAATTAAGGCTAGATGGGCCTTAGATGGGGTTTATTTCATCAACTTATAACCGGCAGCACCTTGAACGATCAACCCATGGCAGTTCTAAACATTGAAACTCAGGTCAGCAGTGCGGCGAAATATTCATCCATGAACCACCCAAACACGACTCCGTTGAGTGAAATCCCATGCTTGAGATCTACATTGCCATATTTCCCCATGACATAGTCACTTCCGCCGTTTCGATAGTTGCCCTAGTGCTCCAAATTCCCCCCTCGAGAGTCCAAAAAACAACTTCAAAACACAGCCTCACAAGGTGTCTGGAGCTGTAGGGCTTGGCTGTTTCGCCGTTTCTGGTGCCATGGTGGGCCCCTGTCCCATATTGTGAATCCAAAATAATCCAAACACCATGCGTCGCACATCAATTCCTATGACAAATGGATTGATGACCATCCCCAGATGGGGAAATCAGGCGAAAAATAAACCATGGCACATGAGCAGTGTTCAAAGACCCGCAATGTCATTCTATTGTACTGTTTGGTTAATAGGGATTCTGATATCGGATTAAATCATAATCCCCAATTGCATATATATATACGTATAATGTATATGTATATATATATATATGTATGTATGTGAATATATATATATAATATCTATAACATATATATATGTATAATGTATATATATATATATGTTATATCAATATATGATTGTATTGGGTACAGTAGTATAATCCCCGAGCAAATCAACCGATGCCTCCCAGTATCTTTCGGCGAACTGTCTCCGGTGCGGCTGGTTCTGGGGTCCTGGAGATGTTGCGGAAGACAACCTGGTGGGATGTTTTAAAAACACACACACACACCTATAGAAATCCCATAGAAATCCTATAGAAGTGATATCTAGATGATCTAGATATAGAACAAATTCTTACATACTAATTCCCGATGGAGAACATGTTTATTATATATGAGAGTATGAGTATCTGATGAAATTATAGAGGTACTCACAAAGTCTTATCCTTACAGTAAATCGGATTTTCTGACTTCCATGGATCCGGTAGTTCATCAGGTGCCTTCCGGAGGCTTCCGATCACAGCATGGTCAAATTTAGTGGAACAGGCTGGTCAAATTCAATCATCCACAATTCGTATTCACAATCACCAATTCATACCAATTCTATGTTTGCGTTCTCATTATTTCCTAGGTACCAGCACTGATGTCCATGTTTTGTTGGCATGGCAATCACCATTTCTGTGTTTGGGGGAGGTCTCCGAAGCCCGTCCTCGCTGTCCATACCTTGGAGAAACAGAAGCAGATTCTGCTCTTCCCCCAGTTATGATTGTTAATTTACATCCCTATCATTCAATATATCATTTGTCCGCCACAAAACAAGATAATTACATATAATATCATATAATTACAAGCTATAAACCAACTTGGTCAACTACATTCATCAGAACTGTAAGAACAAGTGTCCATAAAAGGGGATGGCCCCCCTACATGCACCATCATTTCAGTGACGTCGTATGTGCATCTGCTTCCTTGAAGCAGGAAACTCAATCTCAAGGCAAAGCCCCACACGCGGGAAAGTTGGCTTATAAACCGGTAGATAAACCCAGGTCACAGACTATAGATAAACTGGGGGTTAACTATAAAGTTGATTTAGAATTAGCCTCTGGTAAACTAACATAACTATGGAAAATCACCATGTTCAATGGGTAAATCCACTATAAATGGCCATGTTCAATAGCTATGTTAGTTTACCAGAGGGTAGCCTGTAAAAGGGTTTTGATCTACCATGACCCCCAGTAAAAACACCTGATCCAGGTGCAGCTTCTCAAGGCGAGAAACTATTCTGCACACGGGCCATGTGAGCCATGTGAGCTGGAACTGAAGAATTGCGCCTTCTTTCCTGGCGACGAACTCCAGGTTTTTGGAATAGAAAATGGGTGCTGGACATACCCAATTGGTCACTTTTCTGGACATACCCAATTGGTCACTTTTTGTTTTTTTTTTAGCAGCCCAAAATGGGCTCAGTTTGAGCCATATCACCCACTGTTCCCATATCTCAAGTGGTCTACTGTGAACTAGCTTTTCGTTATATAAATCTATTTTAGTTTCCTGAAGGTGTGCATCATGATCATGAATCATTCCTGGATCCACTATGCTCAACAAAAATATTGCGAATTATTCCTGAAACGGTTCCGCGAGGTCCTAAAATCACGTCCCTTTTAAAGAACCACAACACTAGCGTGTATATATATATACATATAAATAAATACATATCTATATATATATATATATACATACATACATATATGTACATACTTTCAAACTCCTAACCCCATATGCATTTTGCATCATGTTGATTGATATACATTCAGATCCACCAATGATTTCCCCAATCAACCCGTTATTCTTGGTCTATATCACCAACAGGATATTCTCAAGTCCTCAACCGTTTGGTTTGACACCTCCAACTGAGTCATGAAGAATATCCCTATGCTATCCCGGCAGGATGGGGGCCGGTATCACATGGTATCCCTGCTATGGATTACCCTTACAATCATTCCAACAAACAACGTGGTATCACCCATAGCAAGAACCAATGACCCCACTGTCCACCTGAGCATCAAGGGATCATACTCTTGTTGGGTTTTATCACCCGTGGATCATCCCAAAAACTGGGCTGATGCTTGTCCCATTGATGCATGACATGGGACCCATGTTCAAAAATATTCAAAAATAGTATGGACTGTATGGATGATGCATTCCATTTACAGATGACACTTGCACTTCCCATTTCTTATACTCAAAAATCCTATCAATAGATGATGTTTCCAATTTATAGATGACACTGCCACTTCCTATGTCCTTATACTCAAAATTCCTATTTAATTATAGATGATATGTCCCATTTATAGATCGCACTTGCCATGTTCTTATACTAAAAAAACATAAAAAAAAAAAACTATTTATGGATCATATTTCCCCATGCTTCTTACAGTCAAAATCAGCCCATTATAGATGATATGAAGCCATGAATTCGGGGATAGCCCGGCACGCAGCACCTTGGCGTCACTCAACAGGCTTGCCTGTGAGACCTGGAGAATTGGAGGAGATTGGATTTAGAATAGATAGCCGGAGATGATTAGAATTAGATTAGTGATGGCAATTCACCTAGAATGAGATTGAACACCTATTTTCAAGGTATTTAAAAAGGTACTTTTTTTTAATGGAAATACCTGGACACAATCAGAATTCAGAATTAGATTAGTGATAGACAAAATCATAGCTAGCTGGATATATATATATATATAGTGTACATGTGTAATTTATACATATATATATATATATGGGATCATGTATGCACATTTCCTACATTCTGATACTTCAAGAGACCCCTAATGAATAAAACTCTTTGCCTAAGAGCCCAGTGTCATCCACAATCAGATTCAATCACGTCATCTTACCTGGGTTCATATGTAATTTTGTATGTACAATCTATGTACATATATCATCATCTATCTACCTCCACCAGCAAATTTACTTACCTTAAAACATCTGCCATAATATAATATATATATATATGGGCTTTTTTCATGGTGCATGACGTTTATTTCACCTAGAAATTTACGGTAGGTTCAACATCCGCAGCTTCTCATCTCCATCGACATCTCCTGGGAGCCGACGGAATGGTCCAGAGACTCCAGATTCCCAATCGTACCTCAGCTGACAGTTCCAGTCTGCAGAGAATTTCAAGTTGCCCACGGTGCCAGTGGAATGGTGGATCACTTGATGTTCCCCATTATTACAGTATATTACAATATATTATGAGTATGTTATAGTATATTACAGTATGTCATAGTATATTATAAAATGGCCCTTGGGGGGCATCAAATGGCAATGCTTGGGGGATACCGCATGGTCAGACAGACCGGAAAAATGAAGAAGGCATAAAACGACTGAGGCCACAGAAGAGGATGTTTGCCAATCCAGCCAGGAAAGACCTAAGCATATAACATTCAGGGACCTACCCTCTGGTAAACTAACATAACTATTGAAAATGGCCATTTATAGTGGATTTTCCCATGAAAAATGGTGGATCTTTCCATAGCTATGTTAGTTTACCAGAGGGTACCTCAATTGTTGTGTTGCCCCGCATTTCTCCGCATTGCCCTTGTAGATCGATAACCCCACAACGTCAGGAGGGTTTCTCTCACTGTCCTCGACCTCGTGACGGCCTCGTGGTCTGGAAAGTAAGGTCATAACAGAATTTGGTCAGGTCTTGAACCTGGGGGTTAGATTAAACCATAGCCTCAGCCTGGTAATTCTAGGGGATCAGCTTACGGATCCTCCAGGTACATGTCAAGGTGTTACCGCCGCAGTTATAAGTTGCTATAAGTTGACCTAAAATTCCCATGAACTATAAATATATCATATATCATCATATATCTATAGTTAAAAAACATGCTATAACTATTGGAGTGATAAATCAATTCGGCCAACATGAAATAAGAGGGATACATCCCCATGTATTTAAATGGTAAACCAACACTTCACATATCAAAACCATGAAACACATGTATCCTCATATGTTAGTTAACTTAGCACTAGCCATAACTTGGCCAATGGTAAAGTATATGTACCCTTTTATTGACATAATTATTGTATATTCTCAATCAAATATGCCCAAGTTGGTGATACAAGTATATAAATAGTGTATATATATAAGTTGTATAGTAATAATATATATATATATATTATATATAAGTTGTAAAAAATATATATACTATATACATTATGTATGTTATATACATATATATATATATAAAAGTTGTGTAATAATACACATATATATATTTATATTATGCACATAATAAACATATATATACATACAAGTTGAACAATAATAACATATATATACACTATATATATATATTATGTATATTATATACATACATATATATATATATATATAAGTTGTATAATAATAATAAAAATAATAATAATAATAATATAT
>Ga0126342_10013344_pt1 | contig 14568 bp, 18 predicted proteins | sample Cyp1metagenome_FD_92528 | JGI IMG/M metagenome (GOLD analysis project Ga0126342, IMG submission 92528) | Coral microbial communities from Lord Howe Island, Old Settlement Bay, Australia - Cyphastrea 1 metagenome | ecosystem: Host-associated > Invertebrates > Cnidaria > Coral ... | reverse complement strand
GTTTCTGAGAGATTGGCGAAGAGTTGGCAAGGCGGAAGTGGACATGGAAGTGGGGGCAGAGGTGGTGGAGGCGAAGGAGGAGGACGAGGAGGAGGAGAAGGAGAAGAAGGAGAAGGAGAAGGAGGACAACAAAATTGGAGTTGCGGAAAAAATGTTTCTACTATTGACAAGATATCACTATTGGTCAGACAACATTACTCGTGGCCCTCCGCCTGCGCAGGCGCCGGAGCAAAGTGTCAATCTGAAATTGTCAGGCCTGGCTGAAAGGAGAGGCCAGGCCTGGAAATGGTTGAAGAAACCGAAGGAGAAAGTGAACATTTATAGTGTACATAGACCAAGCCATCTGGAATATATACCTGCAATATAACTATACCTGCACCTTCCAAATCCTTGAAAAAAAACGTGAACCTCGGAAGTTACTATATTCTTGCTTTTATCGATGGGAAATTCATGCAAAATCCTTAAATCACTTAATTCACTAGAAATGGGACAAAATCGTTGAGACATTCCCCACAAACCTCAAAGAACCTCTGGGTGTGTGTTGTGCGTCCCCTGGTCAACGTCGGTGCTCTGGAACTTCAGCGTTTTCCTGAGCTCAAGCTCCCGGAGGGTTGCCACTGCTGAATCTTTGAAGCTTGGATGATCTGACATGTGGGGTTCACACCGGGATTCTGTGGGGTATAGGTTTGAGGTGAAAATGTGCCTACTTAAAACATGAACCATGTTGCAATCACCACCCCAAAATCATAGATTGCCATGTTTCTGAGGATTCTGATGGTTCCTCTGTGGCGGGAGTGCTGCATCCCTGGGGTTACCGGGCTGCACACAGAGATGCTGAATGCAAATGTTCCGGGTTGAAACTAGTCTAGGTGCCCTTCAAGAATATATATATACATATGTGTATATATATGTACATATTATAGTCATATACTTAGTTCCAGAGGATTCTCAATAATATCCCCCATGTTTCTATGTCTGTGCATCTTAGGCTAAAAGCTCTTTGCTGGCTCTTGCTATGACATGGACGCTGTGAGCGATGTCTTTGATTGGAGGACTTCATTTGGTGGGTGCCCCCCCCTGCTCAGCCGTGCATGCAACTATGGATTCACCCCACAAAGTTTGACACGGTTGCAAAAAACATGGCATCAAGTTTGTCCACATGCCTCATGTGCACAACTACCTTCTTAATGTGCCAAGCCTGGCTCAATTTGATGGTAGTTGGATTGCTGTTGCAATGACAACAGAGTTAGCAAAAGCGTGGGAACAAAATGAGACCATAAGACTAGCTGGTAGAAAGCAAGCTGCAGCCGCTTGCCTTCAATTCTATTAATTCACCAAAAAACATGTATGCATACAGATATATGTATATGCAATATGTATGATATATGATATAGGAATAAAGGTACGCAGTCTACATTATATATCTAATGTATGTATATATATATATCATATGTAGGCCCCATCTGCACCAAGTATCAACATTCCATCATCATCATCATCATCATCAACATCACAATAATCATAATCATAATCACCATCATCAACATCATCATCATCATCATCATTATCATCATCATCATCATCACCATCATCATCACCATCATCAAAAAAATCCCCATCACGATGCGCCCAGGTCACAGTGACCGGCAGGTGCATCACTCGAGACTCCTTGGTGAACAATGAGCTGATCTTGACAGCGGCCATTAACCATTTGAGTTCCAGGGTTTCTGTACCGGTGGTTTACCTTCACCTTCAGAGTTTCTATGATTACATCAATGTGCCGATGAATAGTGCCATGGCATCCACACATATGGTTTGAAAATACATTTCGTTTGACCATTGGTTCATGAAACTTTTTAGACATCATTGAACAACATCTAAGGTGGACCCTTGCACATGCAAGCATGGTACCTCAGAAAGTGCATGACACTGTACAATGATGTGGTGAGACGACTCCACTTGCCCAGAGAGCATGCGATTCGACGGATCCTTCTCAACACTGGGATTGACTTGACACAGTACGGACCATGTCAAGAAGAAGAGGAACCCCATGATCTAGAGACATCTGAATCTGAAGAAGAGCTTGAGGACGATCCATGTTTCCTAGATTGCATTTTGTAAATGATGGAGATCTTATCGCCAACATTGTTTGTTTTCCAAGATTATCCATGTACTCCAACATGTTCTTGACTAAAAACATGGGATTTCCCACTAAGGCTGTGAGGACGTAGAAACAGCAAAAACAGCAGAAGCCGAGGGACCTCCTGCTCCTGAATGCCCAGCTACATGGTTTAATGACTATTCAAAACTTGACATTCACTAGGGAATCTTTTTGTTGAACACTTTGGGTCACTTCTTAGCATGCCTGTTCGCTTTGCTGAGGCCAAGATTCGTGAAGAAGAACCAGGATCTTCTCCGCCACTTTCTGTGCCTGGGAACTCTCCCCAGCTTGTGACACCACCAGCAAGAGGCTGGAGATCAGATCGTTTCTTCCCCATGAAGGTACTGAAACACATGTTACAATAAGATGATGGCGATTGTAATGTTTGCTAGTTATAGTCTAACCCGGTTCACTGTTAACAGCCAACCTTTTATTTTGGGAGGCGTGGAGCCAGTTGATGAAACACCTCCAAAAGTCGAGAACAACAAGCTCGCCAAGTTGAAGATGCTGCAGCAATTGTCTTTCCAACTTCAGATGCTTTGTCAGTTGAAAAAACTGCGTCAGCAAAAACAGTCAGTCAGCTCACCTTCGATCAGTCCAGATCTGGGCTACCTGTCTTCGTTACAAAAATATTACACAACTTGCATGCATGTATCGCATGTTTCACCAGTTGGGACAAGGATGTAACAAGTAAGCAGCTAAGGTTATGCCGGTGACAATGTGGAAACGCAGCCTATGGTACAAGAGAGCCAGCCGATCACACCCATCAACACTGGGGAGTTTGCCCACCCTGGTGCTAAGTCACTTTTGTCAGTCCATGGACAACAGGAGGCATGCCAGGAAAAGCATAGCACAGCAGCAGGTGAACAGAGAACCGATGAGCAGCAAGAAAAGGAAATGACAAAAGATCCAACCTCTGGAGAAATCCATGGGCATGATGAGAAGGTAGGAGCCAATGACAAGACACCGCAGCCTGGCCAGACAGAACAATGCAATGCAAACAGTGACAAAGACAAGTCAAGGGTGACAAAACTGATCGTACCACCAGGCCATGACGTGCCAATCAAACAAACGATGACAAACATCTTTGAGCAGTGCAAGCAAGACAAGTCTGAGCAATCACCAGCCACCGCACCATGCAAAGGCAGCAAACCTTTAGAAGTGAAAGCAAACATATGGATGAGCCAACCAGAGCTGAAAAAAACAAAGGAGCGAGGACAAGGTGCTTCAGAAGCAAAAGCTGCACAGTCTACCCCCGGAGACCTCCCGGAAGCACCTGCTTCCTGGGGCACAACACCATGCATTAGTCCTGATGTTCAAGAACCCCCGAAGAGAAGAGGTCGTAAGCCCAAGGACAAGAGCCCCAAGGATGAGAAGGATGAGACACAGCAGGAAAAACCTACTAGGAGTAGGAAGAGGGCAGCGAGCAAAGCAAAGGCAAAAACTCCAAAGGCAAAGCAAGATGCATCCAGCACCACAGAGCCAGCAAGCAGCAGCGCCCCGTCTCGAAGGATGCAAGAGTATCTCCAGGAGCAAAAGAAGAAGCGACTGAGTGCCTTGACAGAACCTGACACGCCTTGCCAAGACAATGATGATGGCGCAGCATTCCCTGAAAAACCCAAACGACGACGTACCAAGAAGACTCGTGTGGATGATGATGATGAGCAGCATGCAAAAAAGAAAAGAAAGGAATCTGAGCACCCCACAGCAGCCAGCAAAAAGGAGAAGAAACAGCCAAAGGCTAAGCGTGCCAGCAAACCTAAGAAGGAAGCAACAAAGGCCAAAGATGATGGCAAGAACAAGCAATCAACCGAGACGAAGAAGAAATACAGTAGAAAGTCGGCAGCATACCACAGGGCTTACAAGAGCACTGAGGGAACCGAAGAGGAGAAAAGAGCTGCAGCAAAGAAAGCACACTGTATGCAACTAGAGAGGGGGTTGTTTTCACACCAGAAAAGGCACACTGATCTGATTTCATGTTACCAAATAAGCGCCACGCTGTGCACCCTGTGGACTCTAAGGCCTACGCTGAGACCGAGTGAGCTGCTCTTTTTTTGGGAATCCTTTAAGGATCTCATGCGTTGCTTGGGTGTCAAGATGCTGGGCAGAACTGAAACAGCTTCCGCACACCATGATTTGTCCATAGCTAGGGGGAGTGCTTTGAAAACTAGCACAAATGGCTTGACAAGTCCAATACATTGCCAATTTAACGGTGTAGTGTGTGCTTTCAGCTTCGACGAACCTAGCGTCGGTTAACATGGAAAAAGTGCAGTTGATTCCAAATGGGTACAACTGACATGAGCCATCTAGCATATAGGCCATCTTCCACGTATCATACTTTGACCCACGCAGGTGCTGCCAATGCCAGCGTACTTTCACACAGATCGCTTTGCTTCAAGGGCGGCTACATCAGGTGATGCTGGCAATTTTGCGGGGGGTGAATGGTCAGGAGAATTGCCATACTTTACACATGCATGGGACCATTTAAAAATGGGAAACCCTTAAAATTTACACACCAGCCTAGCCATGGATTCTTTGCCAAGTTGCAACCACCAATCTTCCAATCTGCAGCGGTGGGATTCAAAGCTCCTAGCAGCGGTGGGCAAAAGCCATGGCAGTCCAACGGAAAGATAGCGTGGTGTTCAATTTAGCGTCTATGGGGGCGCCGAAAGCACCAACCTTGGCTTATAATTATTGAACTGTGGGACACTATAGGCACCAGTTGACAATTTGATTTACAATGCCCCAAGGTACTACTGGGAATCGTGCTCTTATTGGGATGGACCTCCAATATATCGTTGGACCCACAGTTTACCATGGTGGAGTACTTTGCTGGAGCTGGGAAAGTTGGAGAAAGTTTCCGAAACGAAGCTTCACACCGTGTTGCGTCCTTTGAGTTGAAAGATTCACCTTCCATGGACTTTCTAAGTCCCAGTGGCTACGCGTGCCTAATCTCAATTAAATTATAAATATCTTTTGGTGTGCTTTCCCAGCCCTAGTTGATAGCCCCTCGCAGCTTTCTGAGGCTAGCTTTGACTTTGGCCTTGCAAAGCAGCCCTGGTGCTTTGCATCTCATGGCACCGGTATGTGGGTCATGGACTCGCATAAGTAGAGGGACATCATGGCGAAGCTTCCTAAATGTTTTCGGAGACATTACCAAAGAATGGATCATCCAAGCAAATCTGATGATATCCAGGCGCATATAATGTTCATGGTGCGCATACATGTGCTTATGAAAGTGTAGACATGATGATACATGATGTACCACATAATACACATCCCCCGTATGCAGGGTGGCGGCGTTGATGTTGGTGAGCCTGGCAGTGCATGCCATTTTCCTATGTGAGCAACCTCTTGGGTCTTCTGACGTTTTCCCATATTTCCCAAGACTGGCTTGGGTCTTCAACAGGGTAGCGGTTGTTACTTGTCTAAAGTGAGCTATACTTAAATTGTTTCGAATCCTGTAATTTGCATCCTGATCAAATCCCTGGTGCCCGGGCTAACAGGTTTTCAAAAACAACTTCTGGATGATGCACCACGGATCCAAAAGCCCTAAGAGAACAACTGTATGGAGTGTCCGCAAGTTTCTGGTCTCTGGGTTGGCACAAATCTTAGCTACACAAAGGGACTGAATGGATTCAATTACTTTTACCACATATTAAGAACACCATATCATGACTATTGCTAAGGATAAGGGACCGCTGAAGAAGGCCGTGAGGGTGAGAAAAACCACTGTCAAAACAACAGTTCTGTCCTGAGTTGATTGATCTTACGAAAAGACCATAATTTTCCTTAGCCTTTGGTCCCCTCCAAGGAAAATATATGAAGCGAGATGGCACTACCGGATTTTGTGGATCAGCAGAGCTTAAGGGTACACAGTCATGCACTTAGTGAATCCTGTTGCCAAATAGTTCTTTGTAGCTGGTTTGGGATTCTTCTGGATGCTAAGGCAATACCCGAAAGGGCTGGGAAAGGCCTTGGTCAAGTTGATGAAGGATAACCGTCCCCACTCCAACCCAATGCCCTGTTTGAGACAAAAGTATGACTTGACCCAGTATAAGTCAGAGTTGGCCTTATTCAAAGCTTTGCCCATGAAAGACACCTGGCAAGATGCAAAGTTACGTGAATGTTACATGTACTTATGGACCAACAAAAAATTGTCAATTCCACCTGCTTGGGAAGCCACTATGCGTGCATTCACAGCTGAGCTTGAAGCTGCAACTTGGCAAATAATATGCATGCATGGCAGTATACATTAATGAACAGACTTGGTTATGATTAATTCAGGGTTACCTTTGATGATGGCTAAGGTAAATGATCCCGATCCATTTGGTTTGGGCTTTGACAATTCTGAATCGTATTTTTTTTGCGCAAAATCTGCGCATGTGTCTGCAAATACGATTTAAATTTCCACGGCATATGCAGGATGTTTATGAACCAAAAAAAAACGTCAAGGATTACCCGCAAAAATCCCGCAAAAAGCCGCAAAAATCCCGCAAAAACCATCAAAATCCCGCAAATCCAGAAATGACGGATTCTCGGAGTTTTGATATCCTGCAAATGCTGTGGGTTTACCATAAATTCAGGCCTTGGATGGCACAAAGCTGACTTTTGGCCTTACTTCGGGAAAGAAAAGTATACACATGCAACCAACATGTCTGGTTTTAGTATGATTTGCAACGATGTGCATACAGACCCATCATCACCATTGGTGTTCCTAGTGAGTGGCTCATTTCCAGATTACATCGCTAGCTAGGAAGTTTGATCATGGCTGATTCCCATCAGCGCTTGACCCGGGGAACCTTGGATGATGGTTTGGACATCACTGCTCCGTCCTCCAGCTTGTCCGATGAAGCCATCGATGCCCAAATCCAAGTGCCTTGGATTGAAGCGTACACCACAAATCGCACACACACATATATTATGTAGCTGGTTGATGTTACAATTTATAATTAGGGGGATGGGCCCAAACTTCTCTAAGGCTTCCCTGGCTGCCTGCCAAGCTCTTCAACAACAGCTTGGTATGATGACTGGTGGTTCCCCTGGAGATGGAGGTCGTTGCTTGACTTTTTTGGTATGGAACCATAGTCATCTTATTGATTCTGTCCTACCTATATATATTTATATATGTCCCTAGCTTAGGAGATCTATTTGCGCAACCCAAAGCTGCAGGGCTTTTCGTGCCTGGCTTGCCTGGGGGGCGACCTGAAGCCCTTGCTTCCCCGGGTGATGCTAAGACACCAGATGCACACACCCAGCGTGCAGCGTACCAACAGAAAAAGATCTATGTTCCATCTTCTTATGAGTTCAGCCCAGAGGGTGTTGGAAATGGAGAGAATGGTGGAAATCGGTTTGGGAGTTGTTCAGGATTTCCATCTACGTGTTTGGATTTGGATGCTGTTTCACCCGAAGAGCACAATGGGGAAGTCACAACGCCCAAAGCACCACCACCATTGCCCTCACCCAGTCAGAGTGTGGTCTCAAAGGCACCCCAGGTGGTACCCAAACCCACTCCGCCACTGCCACCGCCCAAAGCACCGGCCAGTGCTAGTGCCCCCAAGCAAGACATATACTCCGGAGGCGCTTACTGGAAGTATCTTGGTTGAATTTAGTTGAATCCACGATATCATTACTTGTAACATCGACCAATATTTAACACCATATGATCCCATCCCGAGTCAAGGTTGAAGAGATACTTTGAACCAGCCAATGGACAAACCGCCGCAAGCCCGGAAGCACTGGCCATGTTCAAGGACAAAAGTAAGAGACCCACAGCTGAAACTGTATCAAAAAATCCTATAGCTAGCTAGCATGTTATCACCCAAACTCTTCCCGTTGCTAAGGAGACAAGCTTGCCGAGATCTTCAGACGGGAGGGGTCTTTCCAGGCGATGGAGCTCAAGATCAAACATACCATAATCGAGGAGGAGAAGAACAAAGTTCTTGGCAGCTGGCACACAGAGATATCGCTGAGAGCCAAAGGATGGGATGAGTCTTGAACCTAGGTTTTCACCATCTTTACATTAAATGGGCAGGAATATTGCAACACTTATCCATTTTGACAGAAGGCCAATAGTTTCAGGATTGATAGGAACGATATAATTATTAGATCGATATATGTCATTTTGGGAACTAAGGTTGATGATCAAGAATGCAAAGAACTGGGCCACCTCGCGTGGTCTCGAACGCAAAAATGAAGTACACGGGGCGCAGGAATTTCGTATCCCCACCGATTATGAATTTGAATATGGCAACACCAGGAGGAGGGAAGGAGAGGGAGAAGTCACCGTTCAGGTTCAGGATCCGGAAGGAACAATGATGGACTTTAGTGACATGGGAGAAGAGCAAACAATCATGCAACCCGACTTTACTTATGACATGATATATAATATAGTTTGCAGCTATGGTTTCCCGAATAAAAAAAAACAAACCCCAACACCTGCTTAACTGAGGCGAGGCGTGGATGGCCACGCTAGCAACCAAGTTGCAGCCCAGAGCGCAGCAGCGGCAAAGTTGGCCAGCCTGCCGATGGTTCAACAAAATGGTGACCCATATTGTTTCTTGTATGTGTATGATCCATAGTATTGCAAAATGTGTTTTATCTTCTTCATCGTTTTCTTTAACTATATTATGCATGCGGCTAGCCATAAACAAACATCAGGTTACATGGCACAGTATGTGGACGAGATGGCCAAGAAGCTTGACAAGATCGACGAACAAAAGGACTGCTAGTTATTCCAAACACTAGCTTTGGTGATCCCGTTGCACAAACATGAAAACCATGCGCTGTGGAGGAAAGAATTGCGAAGATGTCCACACCAAGGAGTCAAGAGTATCCTGGTTAAAAAAGTGAATTGTTCCCATGAAGGGTTAGATGTGGGTGTTCAGCCTATTTCGGCCCCAAACTTGTTAGCCAACCCCCCTAGGATGATGAAGCAAGTGGTGGCTGAGCGGGATTCCTATGCCCAGATGTTCAACAAGCTGGTGCAATTTCAGGAAGCTAGCTGTGGCATTGAAGCTCCAACGGCTTCTTGGCTGCATGCTACATATGTGTCCTTAACTTTATAGTGACTGTGGTGGTTTTGAATCTTAAAGGACTAAATCATACTAGATCCCCATGAGCCCTTCCAACAGTTCTGTAGGAACAACAGAAGACCCAATTGCGCAGCATATACATCGAGTGCACCAAAGCAGACGTCCGGGTGAACAACATGATGTCTCGTGCGAGGCCATTCTATCCATGAACATCCCATTCCCATGTCAGATTTTGAACCTTTCAAAGATCACACACATCCCAGCGCCATGCCGCCGCAGGGCCCTCAAGACGGTGAAGCCCAAGGCCTCGGCCAAGCAAAGGTCGGCTCCTGCAAAGCCTTCGGCGTCTGCGACAAAGCCTCGTGACAGCCGCAAGCGTCCAGCACAGGATGCAGCGGATCCGACAGGGAGTGAGCCCACTGGTAGGGCTGAGACTAGGAAGAAGAAGAAGGCCCCCAAGAAGTCTAAGTGATCCACTATTAACCTAGAAAAACGGTTGATTGTCTTTTGGAAAATAATAATGTCATAGCTGGTATCCACAATTCCTATGTTGGGGTTTTGCCTTCAGGCAATCTTTTCATACGGCACCGTGTTCTTAAACACAATGCCTCTTGCAATGCGCCAGCTGAGCGCTAAGGAAATTTGGATCGATCTGATTCAACCGGGGTTCAAAGATGTGTGCAAAAGAACGCTGCCTTAGTTAGTTGTGGATCAATATCTTGTAATCACAAAAGCACGCCCATGTTAGGGCGTCGCAAGTATAGTGCACCTAACCATTCGAGCCAGGTGAACATTCGAGAGCCTACTTTGAAGCAGTCATCCAAGGACAGGGCTAATCGTTCCCAATCATGTGTCCCCAACATGGGTCCAGCTTCAGGAGACCAAACTTCACAAAATGAACTTCGTGAAGATGAACAGCATGCCATGGAAATATTAGAGGACTACTTCACAGGTGTGCCTAGGCCTATGGAATGGGAAAATGGCATGAGCAATGTAAATCCTATGCTTATCATTTGAACACTCCAGCTTCCAAATTTGAACTCGTAAAAGTTTGTGGTGAGGCTGAATCTGCAGAACGAACCTCCCGGATAGCACAGATCGCTATGTTATCCCGAGGATCCCATAGATTCTTAGCAGCAGTGCGATGTTTTTTTAAATCCTTTAATTTCCCGAACCAGCCCTTATCCTAGCCCAGGAGCTGGCAATCTTCTTTGTCGCATAGCTTCCACCAGGAAGGGAAAGACCAACGTTGATAGGAACCTTCGCCGGTGCATTCACAAAGCAGGGGCTACACTGGACCTTGACGTGGATTTGGTTGAGACCACTATCAAGCTGAAGAAACCCAAATGTCTAGTCAAACCAGTTTACTGGCCATGTTTTCCCCTTCGATCTTGGGTTGAAACGCTCTCCACATCCTACAGTCAGTATCTATTTGGAGGATTCCACCTAGAAGAAGAACTTCAGTGGCGACGGTTATTCTCTTGGTTCTGGGAAACCTATGAGGCTTATGATGATGACCACCCACTTTACCAAACGGATTACGACAGATCATTGTGCATTCCCATCATGACACATGGAGATGAAGGAAGGGGCCTACGGTCCCAAGCTTTCATGGTCCAAAGCTGGCAATTCGTTATTTCCCATCTTGGTCCGTACACAACCAATACTTCAGGGTAGCTAGGCCATAGTGAGCGTGTGATGATTGGTCAATGGGTAAGAGGGCTCCCCTTAATCGAATTTAGACAACCAATCATTGTTCGACTTTTCTTATTTTCACCCCATGATGTTGTTGCGAAACACTATGTGCATTTTGTTGGAATTCCCATGATGGTATCTAAGGCACAGCTTCACATCCAGGATGATGTTCACATGTATCTCTGCAAAGCTCTATGATGGGGAAAAAACACTTCGTGACCTCAACAGTGAGTGGGCAAAGCAACTGGAATCTGCATTCTTTGATGGGTTTCAGGATGGGTCAGACTAAAAAATATTAAAAACATATGCATTAATTAGTCGTTGCCCCCCACAAGCTGGAGCTGTCGCCCCTGAGGTTGGAAACCATAATGTGAGACTGGTCTGGATTGCTGGAAAAGGCGATTGGCCTTACTTACGTAAGGCCACTTGGTGTGACTTGGTTTTTTTTTTGGACGAATGGGTATTGGGGTTCAAAATGTTTTATCTCATAATTTCCATATTTTTTCATTATACCACAACCCTGTTGGAGGCCTTTGCTCTTGACACTGGCTTTACAAGTGACAGAAAGTGTCATCTTTGCACTTCAAAGGACGGGTTGCCAACATGTTTTTCGAAAATAAGGGCATGTTCAAATTATTGATTTTGTAGCTTGTCGTAGGAGTGGTATCGGTTTGATGACAATGCTCCTTGGCGGGCCCCTGGTGAACGTCCTGGCCCATCTCCTTTCAAAACCATTGGCAATGTCTTTGGGGTTGTTCCAGGGTGTGTGCCAAAAAGAATCAAACCAGATTTGGTTCATACTTTCCATATTGGCTTTGGAGCCGACCTTGCTGCGTCGATTGTGGTGTGGCTGGCGAAACTGGGAAAATTTGGTGCCAGCAATTTTGATGAGAGATTGCGGACAGCATACGGGATGTTCCAGGAATTTTGTCATGCAGAGAAACGGTATACTTCATGTGAAGAGTGGTGCATCAAAAAGTTTGGGATGTCTTCGAGCCTAGGTGTATATATTTGCTCCAAAAACACTGGGATAGTGGGGTTTACATATGTATATATATATGCATATATGTTTTATAGTGTTAACAGTTGTCTAGCTGAGGACAAACGACTTTCCAACGAGCGTGGCTGGGAAGGGGCACGACACAGCAGTGGTGTGCAGGTGGTTGGAAGTACTTTTAAAGGACTTGGATACTGTATGATCATTCAGTGCACTTTTCTTTTAAACCACAAAAAGCCAATAAAGATTATGAAGAACTATGGTTGACTAGATGTTGATTTCATTTGACCAGAAGGGAACTTAGGATTGTACTACCAATGTCATGGAAACAATGAGATACACTATTTCTTGCGTGAACGTTTTCTTCACCATCCTCTATTCCCATGGCATCTTTATCCCTGCGAATGATGCATACACTGCCCAAAGAGCTGCCATGCGTGTGTGTGTGTGCCTAGGCATACAAATATAGCATGTACTTTGGGGCATGTTTTTTGTTTTTTTTTAATGGCAATCACCAATCCTACCCATAGGATCCATATATGCTATATATGGTAACATTTACCATCAATATACCCCCAATGTTAGCATATTATATATATATATATATATATATCATACATGGATCCTATGGTCTATATTATGTTGAATGTAGACTTTCATTGGCAACATGTTGTTGATCTAAGGAGGGCTACAGCCAATTAGCTTCACTTGCTCATAGTGAGGGCCGCAAGCTATTCCGTTTGCGCCCAAAACTGCATATGCTATTTGAAATAGCGCTCCAATTGGAACCACCCAGGGAAAATGGAAACGTCCTATCTCCAATAGCTACATGCTGTTGGTCCGATGAGGACTATATAGGACGGGTTTCTCGGGCAGCCCGTTCTTGCCATGGAGCTACCCAATCCATAGGCGCTATGCGGAAAACCCTTGGGGTGTACAGGCTGCAATTCACCAGAAATGCCGCCAAGCAACGCTCAGGTATGGCCAGGATGGAAAAGGAACTCCACCAAGAACTTCATGTCAGTGTTGGTGTGAACTGCTCGTTGGGAAAGGGATTGAAACGTTGAAATTGCCTATATCTCCTTGAATCCTGAAATCACTTAAAAATTCTAGGAGAAGGGTTCTCCAGGTATATATATATGTACAGTTCATACTTGCTAATGACTAGCTAGTATATATATATATATATACATATGTATATATAATTCCCTATAATCATCAACCGACCATTTTCTATCAATATCAATCATCATTGATCAATAATATTGATCAGGTTGATGGTTAAAACCCTGAATCCAATGGTTATCCTCCGGTAAAGTAACATAGCTGTGGAAGTCGTGGCCCATTTATAGTTGAATTACCTATGTGAAATGGTGATTTTTGATATTTATGTTAGTTATGGTTAACAATCATAATCAATAATGTTCAATGACGATATGTTGATGATTTAGACCAATATCATTATAATCATTGATATTGATCAATCATTTCAATCAATTGTATGTATATGTCTTGTAGGGGGTACGTTTACTAAATCATCCATATTTTGATATATGTTCATAGAATCTTCCATTATAAAGCATTATAAACCATCCATTTGGGGCCACCGTTTAAAACCCCCATATCGAAGGTTAAACCTCCCGACGACTCCCCTGGGCGTCGTGACTCATCTGGTCCCAGCACCGTGGTGGCAAAGAGCCGCTTGAACTCGTCGAAGGCGGTGAAGCTTATGGCCTGGGGAATAGGGAAGCATTACCGTACAGAGGGTGGGTCATGAAATAACTATATAGATATAGATATATTATGTATATATAATATATGTATGCATAAACGAATTGTATATCCAAAATTGATACAATATGTATATATATATATACATATATATATATATATGTGTACATACATATACATATATATGTACAAGGAGATTTCCTGAATGGACATATCATATATATATATATATGTAGATACCATGATTCTATAATGGATGAATGATGTTGACACCCATATACACAGTGAATATAATATATGTATATGTACACACACCTAGGTATGGATCAAAATCATGTTTCTCTGGGCGCTCCCGACGATGGAAGGCGTGGTGCTGCACAACGACACGCTAATTCCACGATATAAACCTCTCCAAAGACGCGCGCCACGGCGTGACGAATAGGGGATATGGTTATGGGTCAAGTTACCTATGAATTTACCATATGACTGAGGGGAATAACCATCCATTAACCAGCTATGACTTAGGGTACCGTTTGGACACCAGGGTTTTGACCCATAACCATATCTGTAAAGGGCAGTTTTAATGGATTGATTTAAGGGAAACTCGAAACCGGACGCCCAGATGCTTACCTTGAAAAAAAAGTTTTCCTGCAAATGTTGCCATCAAATTCTGGGGCAGTAAGAACTAAGAATTGATAAGAAACAAGTAGTAAACCAAAATGAAGATACGAATCAACCAGTAGAAAATCTAATGCAAAAATAATGGTATTTCGTGCAGGTTCCCTTGGTGACCACATTTACACACATACATATATATATATATATATATAGATAGATAGATAGATAGATAGATAGATAGATAGATAGATAGATTAGATAGATTAGATAGATTAGATAGATTAGATAGATTAGATAGATTAGATAGATTAGATAGATTAGATAGATTAGAT
>Ga0126342_10013343_pt1 | contig 14569 bp, 8 predicted proteins | sample Cyp1metagenome_FD_92528 | JGI IMG/M metagenome (GOLD analysis project Ga0126342, IMG submission 92528) | Coral microbial communities from Lord Howe Island, Old Settlement Bay, Australia - Cyphastrea 1 metagenome | ecosystem: Host-associated > Invertebrates > Cnidaria > Coral ... | reverse complement strand
TATTATATATATATATTATTATATATATATTATTATATATATATATTATTATATATATATATACATTATATATATATACATATATTATATTACATATATATATATATATATTGAATTGAAGCCTTTTGATATTGGAATTTCCAATGGTCAGCCAAGTTACTGATGTTACTGTAGTTCAACCAACTGAAAGCTATGAATTTCCGGGCCCTTCTTGCTGCGCTTGGTGTGCTGACCAAACTGTGGTAGGCGACAGCAAGAGGAGCAGAAAAGGAAAGAAGCGGAAAGAGCGTCGGAAACTCAACTCCAGCACAACAACTTACCCTCTGGTAAACTAACAGTTTGCTATTGAAAATGACCATTTATAGTTGATTTGCCCATTAAAAATTGTGATTTTCCATAGTTATGTTAGTTTACCAGAGGGTAAACCTCCATTTTCCTATGGTTTTCCTATGGTTTTCCTATGGTTTTCCTAGGGTAACTTTGGTTTCTTCATTGAAAGATAGCTATGGCGGAGTTGTTGGAAAACCCAATTCCTGGTAGAATCAAATGAACACATGCATGCATGATTTATGTGTTGAAGCAGCTGGCACTTAATGCAGTATCAATGTCAATATATATCTATATAATCTATAGATGTATGTATATATAATATGTATATATATATATAATATGTATATATATATATAATATGTATATATATAATATGTATATATATATATATATCACATATGGTCGGGTGAACCACGACAGCCCCGCAGTAAATGATTGGTAGATGAGGAATCCTCCCCGCAGTAAGCTTATTTCTGATTTCGGAATCAAGAGATTGCTTTCAAACTCTGAGCATTTTTCAGGTACAACTTGAAAACCGTTGGTTTACCCGCAACACTGGTAGAATCCCTAGAAAACCTGGGTTTGTACCAATCAAAATCATGCAAAACCATGCCAACACCTTTTTCTTTCCGCAGTTTGCTTCCGAATTCGACATACTATTCCCTTCCGAATTCCTGCCTCATTTCCTCTCGGACCTTTTCTATGTGCTTTCTATGGCTTTTCTATGGATTTCTATGGGATTTCTATGGCTTTTCTATGGGCTTCCTATGGATTGTCCATTTCGATCCCAGCCAAGATTCCTACTGGCTGCTGCTCTGAGGCGATCTCGGCAGGAAGAACTGCGGCGCTTGGAGGAACAACGTCACCTGGCGCGACAACTCGCTACGTTATAGTGATTTAATGGGATTTTATAGTGATTTAATGGGACTTTATAGTACGATTTCATGGAAATTGATAGTGATTTATAGTGATTTACGGGGATTTTATAGTGATTTAATGGGATCTTGTTGGGATATATCCTCTGGTAAACATACAAAAAACTCTGGAAAATCACCATGCTATCAATGGGCAATTCAACTATTTCTATGGCCATTTTCAATAGCTTTTTGTATGTTTACCAGAGGGCAAATGCTACTTTAATGATAACTAAAGGTGATTATGATTCATCCCATTTAATCCCAGATAACTACATTGTGATTATGATTGTGATTTGATTTTAATGATACTTTAGTGATAACCTATAGATTGAGAAAATGGTTCATTATTCCAGTGATACGAACGTTCGTCGAACTTAATCCTTTGTTATGGTAAATTTGGTCCCAACCAGATAGGGTTTTCCTAAGTCATGGAGGTACCCCAAGAGCTTGATGGTGTATTTCATGGAAGATCCAAAAATCAAATGGATGAGAACTGGGGGTTCCCCCATGACAAAACGGAAACGCGAAAATAATGCGTTCATTCAGAAAAGGCTCGAGAAGATGCAGCAGGAGTTCGTGGACCTCAGTCCGCCCAATCTACCGAAGAACTCATGAACATCTACATCCTTGGTTGGTGGTGACTGGAACCATGGAATTTTCCTGGTTAATCTATGGTTAATCTATGGTTAATCTATGGTTAATAATGGTTAATAATTGGAATAACAATATATCTGGTTGGTGGTTTGGACCATTTGGATTATTTGTCCATTCAGTTGGGAATGTCGATCATCCCAACTGACGAAGTCCATCATTTTTCAGAGGGGTAGAGCTCAACCACCAACCAGATCCAGTAAGGAGGGAGGTGTTTTTTCCCAGCTAGGGCCTATATGGTATCTGTCTTCGAAATGGGGAGCGGGGAGCTGAGAGCTTTCAGGTCGTGCCTTCGAGCGAGCCGAAGAGGACGGATTTTGACGAAGAAATGGTCTGGTTGGTGGTTTCAAACATGGTTTTTATATGTTTTTATTTTCCATAATATATGGGATAATCCTTCCCATTGACGAACTCACATTTTTCAAGATTGTTTTTTAACCACCAACCAGTGGTGGTTTGAAGGGTTATAAACGCCCAGACTTTGATAAGAACATGGGATTCAAACCAACAGAATTTGGGAATAATGTGGTTAAAACAATGATAAACTACCCATGACTGCGAAATGGTAAACATACCACCTATAAAAATGGTGATGACTGGGGGATGGTTTATGACATTGTTTTAACCACATTAGGGATTTGTGATTTCTAGTTATGTGTAAACATACACCAACTTGTAAGTGTAACTGCGAGTCCTTTCCGAAAGGCGATTAGCGGCTTGTGTCGTTCTCCCAAGGACAATCCAATATAACAGATTGTTTTTTGCTTAAAAAACACATTTGCAAGGTGGTGCCCCCAAGATAGCTAAGTTGGTATAATTCCAATAACTATGGTTTATAGGTGATATATCTATAGTTAATGGGGTTTATAAACCAATTTACAACTAGAGGGGCACCACCTTGTGCCATGATCAAACGATGGATGAAACATGCTGACACAGCCTGAAATGGACGGGAATGAGGATCTAGATTAACCCAATTCGGATGGGAATTCCTTTCATGATGATGGGCTTGACCCCCCATGAAAATCACACATTCTTAGTCCTGATGCTGAGGCCAAATGCAAACCATGTTGATGTTCGGTGGTGATTTGTACACAAACTGGACATTTTCAGATACCATCTGGTTATTTAATAGATTGCCATGGAAAGATCCACCATTTTATAGCTAGGTAAACCATCTATTTCTATGGGCCATCTATACCATGGCTATGTTAGTCATAACCAGAGGGTAAACTATTGAAAATGGCCATGAAATGAGTGAGCTTTCCCATTGAACATGGTGATTTTCCATAGTTTTTCCAGACATGTTCAGATAAATCCTTAGTTGGGCCACCAACTCCTGTGTGGTGCTGGTCAGTGCTGGCTGGGACCCACAGGTTCTTGCGATCCAAGAGCGTATTGCCAATAGCCTTCAATCAAACATGGTCAGCTGGAAAACCAACGATCACGTTGGAGATTTGCATGGGAAATTCATGGGAAACATGGCAAAATCATATAAATGTGAAGTTTGAATGGGAAATTTATGGGAAAATATGGGAGATCTGTCCTCTATGAATGGAGGTTGAATTGGGAAGTTCATAGGAAACCATGGAAACATCCTCTATAAATGGAGGTTTCGCTCGGAATATGCTTCCGATGAAACTGGGGCCGTCTGGAGCTGGTCTGGGAGTTGTTAGGAGCGTTTGAAAGCAGAAGCAAAGCGACAAAAGGAAGCGGAGGAGGACGGATGTAGATCACAGATCCGTTGCGCCTTTCATTTGGTAATTCAACCTGACAATTGAAACTATGGACTATAGATTCTATATAGATGTTTTTTTCTGACACAGAATGAACAATCATATTCCCGTATTTTGACACACGCATCACTGCATAGCCCAATGATTCAAATAAGGCGAAAGATGCTGTTTCGCCATGCGGCATCCCAGCTGGTCAGTGGTAACCCGGGGGTGACCCCGCGGTGTTATGGAGATACCCCAAGGATTGCTGGGGTGCACATCATATCCCTTTTAAAAAGGGGTGCGCATTTTTTTGTACCCTCCGGTGAGCAAATATAGCAAATATGGTCTGCTGGATTTTCCCCCCCATTTGTAGATGATTGTCCCATGTAAATCTCCATTTCAAGAGGATTTTCCCATCTTTTTGCATGAATTGACCATGAATTGACCATGAATTGAAGCTCCATTGAGTAAAATGTGAGGCCAAGCAAAGGGCAGAAGAGGAAGAACGCAAAGAGGAGGAGATGGAAAAACGGGGCTTTCCATGGGTTGCTTGGTGGATCCATCGTAAGCGGTTAGTGGGGTGATAACCCACGTAAATTTGAACGGGATAAGCCTAGGAATTGGGGACTTATCAGTTTTTTTTTGTTCGCACGCCGATTCGAGCGATGATCTTTCAAGTGGCTCCCAAGTGCAGTGGGTGAGTTGAATTTGTGGCGGAGTAGCAACTTAAGTAAAAGATGATTAGTCTGACTTGCTAATGATTTCAATATTTAGACCTTTCAGAAGTTTGTTGATGATCAGCAATTTCAGATCTCCAAGGAGATTCTTGTTGGCTTGATTTGCAATAAAGGAACCATTGATGGTTTGTTATCCAAATGGCGGTTGGCTCGCCCATTTGGGGCGGCTTGGTTAACACAACTGATGCTGCAGGTGCGGTTGCTGGACAGGTTTCAAAACAGACCGGTGACATTTTTTGGGTTTTGCGTTCTCTATATTGTCTTAGATAATACTGTACTGAACTATATTATATATTATATATTGTATATTATATATTGTATACAATACATATCATATCATATGTCTCTACATCTGCAGTTTTCCTTGTGTATAGGAACATTGTATGGTACATATTGGTAAATACCAACCATGAACTCTTGGTTGGGGATTCAACTAACCCCAGTCACGTGACTACTACCCCTATAGGTGAGTAAAAACCATGCAAATTGCATATTTAAGTTCCTACAAATCTTGTACAAATAAGAGATTTCAGCCGCAAAACATGCTCAAAGTACAGATTCTTAAGTTGTTTTTTTCCAGTGTCTACCCATGACATGTTATGACGCGCTTACAATGCCTGGGATAGACTTTCAAGTATACTTTAACCTGGTGTCAAGTGGGTTTGTCTGACAACTCGGCTACCCCCAAATTTCATAGTCCCCGTTTTTCCATCAACTTCCCATAAATTGCTGGTCGATCAACCCAAATTTTTAAGCCAAGTAACTGATCCAGGCGGCGTTTTTCCATGCATTCTTTCAGCAAGGAGAGCAGACGTTTGGCAGAAGAAGAGGTGGTCCAGCTTTGTGAGTTGGATACATCTGGGTAAATTATAACGACCTCACTGCGACCTCACTGGAATCATTGTTAGTAAGGGGCACCATTTCCGCCTTCTTTCAGGTTAGGGAATTATTGTAATTTACCCAGATACATGCTGATGTGCAAAGCAAGTATTTTGTTTCCCCCAGTCAATGACTAAGAACCCCCCGAGTCAGGATCTTTTGGGGATGACATCATCGTTTTGGAACCATGCAGGGTGGGGATTGCACAGTGTGCACTTTGGGGCTGGTGACTCAAAGGTGATTTTTTCCGCCAAAATAAGGTGATCTAAAGAAAGGTCAATTGAAACAACAGAAGTTTTTCGGAAATCTTAATCACCAACAAGCACTGATTTTTAGTGATTTACTGGGATTTTATAGTGATTTAATGGGATCTTAATGGGATACCCTCTGGTAAACGTTTATAAAAATCTATGGAAAGATCCACCATGCTATTTTCATGGGTAAATCAGCTATTTCGACTGGGCCATGGCTTCCAGTTCGCAAACAACGTCACTCCCAGGCCAGGTAACCACCAAGGTTCGCACGAAGAGATTTTAAGGGGCGAATCTGATGAATGTTTTGTTGCCACCAACGGCTGGCAGAGTTGGTTGAAACTTGGATGGTACAAAACCTGGTTGGTGGTTTGGAACATTAAATTTCCTGGTTAATCTATGGTTAATCTATGGTTAATAATGGTTAATACTTGGAATAACAATATATCTGGTTGGTGCTTTGGAACATGGCCATGATTTTCCATTTCATATATGGGATGTCAGCCGAAACCCATTGACGAACTCCATCATTTTTCAGAGGGGTAGGTCAACCACTAACCAGAAACCATCCACAAGAGCCATATGCGAACCATGGTGCTGGAATATGCCCACCTACATAAAAACCCCAAAAATGACCCAGTTTTGTAGGTAAATATTCCAGCACCATGGAGCATCTGGGAGAGCTCAGAAACTTTCGTAAGCCGTCAGTTGAGTTGGAGAGGTTTTCATCTTACTGGTGCCAAACGCAGGGAATGAGGGAATGATCCACAATATAACTACTGGTTGGTGGTTTGGAACATTTTTTATTTTCCATAATATACGGGATAATCCTTCCATTGACTAATATGTTTCAGAGGGTTTGAAACCACCAGCCAGACTATCAATAATCATCCCATTCCCCCAGTCCCATCCAGTCCTTGCTAGGCACCAATAAGTCATAGGTTCGTGTGTTCCGCTATCTATGGCGGATGGGGAAGTTTTGCTATCTGCAAGGTTGATCATTCAGTTTGCCTTACGAAGATGGACAATATGAGTGATCGCAATGGCGGCTATTAAAACATAGAAATATTACCCTCTGGTTATTTAACATAGCCATGGAAAATTGCCCAATTTATAGATGGTTTACCTAGCTATAAAATGGTGATTTTCCATGGCTATGTTAAATAACCAGATGGTATGTTACAACAATATCTGATTGGTGGTTTGGAACATTTTTTATTTTTCCATTCAGTTGGGAATGTCATCATCCCAACTGACGAACTCCATCATTTTTCAGAGGGGTGGGTTGAAACCACCAACCAGAATATGTTGGTGCGGTTCATTTTTTGGTTGAAACATTCTTGTTGACTTCACGCCAGTTTCCTCGATGATTCATGCCTGCAAAAATGGCAAATTTTCGTCCTACCAAAATGATGGGTAGTCTATGGGTAATCTATGGGTAATCTATGGGTAATCTATGGTTAATCTATGGCAACCACAGAATTTCGATCCGTACTAAAATCAGGTCTAGATTTCCCATAGATTACCCATAGAAAAAAAACAGTTTTCTTGCGTTTGCCACCCCTTGGCAGGTGGCGATCGGTTCCGGTTTCTCAGCAACTCGTGCACTGCGCAGGAGAGGCTTTTTGTCGGATTTCTCAGGTGGACGTTTTCCCCAACAAAAATCGGGGTGAAAATTGTGGATTTCATGGTGAATATGGGACCAACATATAGCAACATATAGCAACATATAGCAACATATAGCAAAATGAAATTGCCAACATATTCTAATTTCAGGTGAATATTCATGATGAATCTTGTACCAACATAGAATGTCAATGAATGTCATAGATCTAATCACATCTAATCACTATATAGATATTAAATCCATAGATATAGTGATCATTATATGATCAACAGGTTGTTTTTTTTGTGACAAAAGCTGCTGGACTGACTCGCCGGCAGCCTGGTGCCGAGTCAAACTGAGTCAATTGAGTCATGGCACCACTCTTTAGATTGGGCAAAGTATTCCTGGGCTCACTTCATGATACCCTTTGGTAATTTATAGTGATTTAATTCAATGATTTTTTATAGTGATTTAATGGGATTTATAGTGATTGACTGGGATTTATAGTGAGGTACTGGGATTGAATAGTGATTCAATGGGATATTAAGGGGATATACCCTCTGGTTATGTCAAAATAGCTATTGAACATGGCAATTTTTAATGGGCAAATCAACTATTTCGACTGGGCCATTTTCAATAGCTATATTAAATTACCAGAGGGTAAATTGTGTAAATAAACCAGGAATGGCCATCTCAATTTACCATGGTTTATGAACGGGGATTTAAACATACACAAATTGTGTATGTTTAAATCTCCATTCATAAACCATGGTAAAGCCAACAACAAAACCACCCCCAAGTAGCATTTTTAGGGTTGAAAAACCGTCCCCAGTCATGGAAGAACCTCTTCGGTGTTCTGATGCACTAAACCCAAGGTGTATATTCCCATGCTTGGTGGAATAACCCGATCTGGGTTGGTGATTTCTCATTGATTCTAGGTGGATATCTTATGAATTCTGTTATATACATACGATATTTGTGAAGCAAGTTTTTCAGCCACAATTCCCCATAGATTTATCTTCATAAAAACCTTTAGTTTATTATTCCCAGGGTTTTTTGGATTTCCCATAGTTTATAGAACGGTTTTATGAACAGATTTGAAAAAGAATTTCCAAAAGATATCCACCTAGACTTTCCAAAACCACAATTCCTCATACCCTCTGGTAAACTAACAGTTTGCTATTGAAAATGGCCATTGAAATAGTGACTTTTCCCATTAATAGCATGGTGATTTTCCATAGCTATGTTAAATTACCAGAGGGTATATGGATGTGGGTCAAAATGGAAGACCGTTAAGGGGACCACAGATGGGTACTAATTTTGGGGTACCTAATATTCCCATAGAACAACTTTGGGTTTTCGTAAGCTCTTTCCAGCCATAACTTCGCTCACCGGGTCACCCCAAAAAGATGGTCCACGGATGGTCCATGCAGTGATCCATATGTGTTTCCCCAAACGTTGTTGTAACGTTGGTTTATAAGAATTTATAAGCCACACACTAGTTTTATGTATACATATATATATTTATAGTTATATATATATAGTTATATATATACATATATATATATAGCAAAAGTCCAATGAACTTAACTATATTGAGGTCACCAGCTTGTAGCCTAAGAGTATCTAAGAGTATCTAAGAGGTTGCAAGCATATTGCAAGCATATTTTTGCACTTGTCGAGCCATAGTAGTTGGAAATCCCGCACATAAGAACTATTAAGAACTGATGAGATGATTGGCAGAAATGGTTCCAGCCATCACATTTGGCATTTGGTAGGAATCCGAGACCAATCCCATCACTTGATTGGGCATGTCTAGTACATTATATTGTTGTCTTTGGGTTGTCACTATATGTACAGACCGAAGAATAACAATTCTACGATTCAACCTGCAAGAATCAGGTGGATTCAACCTAGACATGAGGCTTGTTTGATACGACGTCATGTATTGAGAACGGACTGGGACTCAGCACAATCTGGATTCTATGAATCTGATGAATCTGATGAATCTGATGAATCTGATGAACCCATTTTGGCATTTGGGGAATGGCAATAAACGGCATAGGTAAAGGCCTTGGTTAAACGCCCCACAAATGCTTCCGAAAGCCTTTGGCTCATCGACGAACGCGTCCTGTGGTCATATGGGATGTGTTTACCGAATCTTCCCACTGAGAAGGTCTCTGTCCCACTGCCCGGGGGAAACCATGAACAACAAGACAGTTCAAAAGTGACCATGGTTTGGCTCGCTAGGTGACCACCCTTGGAACAGTTTCCAATGACCAAAACCAGGTGATCAAGCCAGGTAAGTCGCCACGGTGTCCAGCACCCCCTGGCCATAGCCATGCTGCCAATGGATCACCGATTGAATCTGCTGGAATTAGAAGTACAAAACCTGAGAGCCAACCAGCAGCTGGGTTGTGATAAGTCGAGATGCGAAGGGTACCCTCTGGTAAACTAACAGTTTGCTATTGAAAATGGCCATTGAAATAGTGACTTTTCCCATTAAAAATTGTTATTTTCCATAGCTATGTTAGTTTACCAGAGGGTAAGAAAAAAGCAACCACGAATCTTAGGGGGAATCATCCCGAAGATTTTTTTTGAGAGCAGGATTGGGATGATTTGTGCCAAAAAACAATGAAACATATAACATGTATTGGAATATCACCAAATATAATATATCCCAAATGTGTTTGATATACATGTTTGAGATACAGGAACATGTTTTTATATAGTCATCTCAAAAACAAGATATACCAAGAATATGTGCCTATATATCACCAACAAACATTAGGAACCTGCCATTTTTAGGGCATTTTTCGGCCCATTTCTGCGAGTTTCCGGCAGCTGTTGGTTCACTGATGGACCCGTAGGGGGACAGGGTTTGGGTCAAAGGTTGCCAAAAGGACCACGTATCTTTAGTTTTGATGATGTTTATCTGGTTGGTGGTTTGGAACATTTTTTTCTATATACATATATATATATATATATATTATATATATATATATTGGGAATAATCATCCCAACTGACTAATTAATATTTTTCAGAGGTTGAAACCACCAACCAGTTTAGTTTTGATGATGTTTATAGTATAAACTATCCAAGCTTACGGTTGCAAATTTTGGGCCCACACCAGGAGTTATAATAAGTTAAAAAATCAGTGTAGCGCAATCCCAGGGTTTTCCCGGGACTTTTCAAAACGACCAGATGTTTTCGCCATCTGGCGACGGACTCTCAGAGATTGGTTCAGCAGCATGTCCTCTCTTGAAGGTCGTAGCCAATTTTTAGTGGAAACTAGTCTTCCAATCCCTATCTGCCAGGGTCAATATCAATTTACCAGAGGGTAATTAATTACAGGATGGGGCCTCCAAGATTCCCCAAGATAGCGTTCAGTTGCCTAAAAAAAGTGGCTGAATTCTATGGTTTATGGTAGATATAACGAGCTAGTTAATGGATGTTTTCATGGGGTAAATCTGAACCAACAAACATAACTTGCGGGCACCATCCTCACTGGAATCATGGTTTTTATAAGGGAATCATCCCCAAGATAGCAGAACATTTCAGGTTAGTGAATCATTATAATTTACCTATATCGCCTATAAACCAACACGTGACATTGGAGTTATGAACGCACCAGTTCTTCACGCTATCGACTGGGGGCACCACCTTGTATGATAACTTTACATATTACATGAGCCATGGTCAATACTCACTATGTGGTTGATGGTCATCCCATCCATAATAAGGATCCTTATAATGGTTATTATAAATACCTATGAACCATTGGATGACTAGCCCCTATTTATGGTTATTAACCATGAGTATTGACCATAGCTCACATAAACATAACATTTCCAGACTTAAAAACCATGGGTCCCGTCATGAGTAAATGGGATCATCCCCATGAAATTTTCGTTCGGGGCCTTCCGAGGGCCCCGAAAATTCGGATCTGCGACTGGTGACTCAGTCACCATGGGAATTTTCCCATCAATAGGGACTTAATATGGGTTTTTATGGGACTTAATATATCTTAATATGGACTGAAAAAATGGTTGGTGGTGACTGGAACCATGGAATGGATTCTGACTTTCCATTCAGTTGGGGATTTCATAATCCCAAGTGATGAACTCCATGATTTTTCAGAGGGGATGAAACCACCAACCAGTGATATGTAAGTTGCTTTAGATTCTTTAGATCCTTTTTCTGTTTTTTGTGAAAATTGCCGTCCTTGCCTCCTAGATATGTTCCAAGGGTCGTGCTTCCTTATCTATGTCACAACATCATGTTCACAACATCATCTTCACAACATCAAGTGAAGTAGCTAGGAAGTGAAACAGCGGATTTTTCAGTAAGAGTCAAGACTTTTGTGTGTGACTCCACCTGTGATTTTTTATTTGGGGCGTGAATATTTTTAGGGAAGGCCATGCTAAGCGGTCCTTTATCATGATGTGAAGCACATCATGTGACTGTATGAAGGATTCCATGTCCGATCCCCCCAAGAAGCCTCAAAGATTTCAGAAAGGAAGCTTGCTGATAGCTGATACCCTCTGGTAAACTAACAGTTTGCTATTGAAAATGGCCATTGAAATAGTGAGTTTTCCCATGAAAAATGGTGATTTTCCATAGCTATGTTAAATTACCAGAGGGTAGCTGATATGTCGATTTATATATATCATGAAATACGACCCCTGGCCCTTTTTTCATGAATTTTTGATCTAAAACAAATCTACGCCTGGTTGGTGGTGACTGGAACATTTGGATGATTTTTCCATTCACTTGGGAATGTCATAATCCCAACTGACGAACTCACTCCATCATTTTTCAGAGGGGTAGGGCGAAAAACCACCAACCAGATTATGATTATATAACCATCATTAACCATCATCATTAACCATTATTCCCAGAGGATGATCCATGTATGGAATATTTACCCTAAAAATGACCCCTCAAGTAATTTAAAATAATCCCAATGTAGGTAAATTCCAGCACCATGGATCCTTAGGGATTAACAGTATATAAAACCAACCAATGGTAGGCGAAAAACCACCATTATCAACCATTGTTAGTGTTTCATGTTAGTTAGTTTAGTTAGTGATTAAGTTGTATCATCCTTATCATTAACCATCATTAATCAACCACCAACCAGACACAGCTGGCTTTTCCCCTCGCTGCTCTGAGTCACCGAGGCTGGCTCTGGCGAGCCCTCGCTGGGTGCCACCGTTATCACCACTTCCGTCACCACTTCCTCCCATGGGCCCCATGGGCCTGACAGGGATGCAGGGGATGAATCTTGGTGTGACAAGTTAATATGGGTTTATATGGGATCATATGGATTGATATGGGAGAATAGTGGAAGAATCATGGATCATGATGGGATAATATATAGTCCTACTACAATAGTCGCACATGATGGCAAGTTAGTCCTATTGGTTCGTCAACTTCGCACTGGTTGATGTGGGATCCCTCCGGCCAGAATGGAATACTCATTGGATACCAATAGGATAATACCCTATGAATTATCTTAGGATCATCATGAATGATCTTAGGATACCTAATGTCAACTCTGGATTAATAAACCCCAAACGGCTGTTTAATTGGGAGGCTACCATTTAAGTATTAGATTCTTAGATGAAATGACTATTTGGGGAGTACCACTATAATTTTCATAAACCATGGTTTAGTCTCATCCGGGGCTGACATTATATTTAAAAACTGGGAGTTTCCTACAAGGTGGTGCCCCCCAAACGTTATAAATTGGTTTATAAACCCCATTAACTATAGATATATCACCTATAAACACCATTAACTATAGATATATCACCTATAAACCATAGTGACATTGGTTTATTGGTTTATAAATTGGTGTTATATCACCAGCAAAAACCATAGTGACATTGGAGTTATGAACGCGCCAGTTCTTCACGCAATTTCGTCAACGCGGGCACCGATTTCCTAAGTCATGGGGGATCCCAAATCCTCCATGACAAGCTTAAGCCATGGTGACGACCACAGATCCCCCAGAAGAAACCCATAGAAACCCTGTTTTATATGTTAATATGTTTTATATATGATGTTAAACCCCAGAAGAAACCCTATGTTTTAATGATGGAACAGTTGAGAATCATATATGATTCATATAACTTTCCAATAACTATGGTTTATAGGTGATATAACACCAATTTATAAACCAATAAACCAATAACTATGGTTTATAGGTGATATATCTATAGTTAATGATAACTGGGTCAAACTGGTGAACTTTCTGGGTATCTAAGGACGCCTCGCTTGCTACCGATGCCGCCACAGCACCTCAATAAGCCCAGCTTCGTTCACCCGCCACTTGGCACTTTTTGTGGATCATTTAATGGGATTTTATAGTGATTTAATGGGATTTATAATGATTTAATGGGATTTTATAGTGATTTAATGGGATTTTATACTGATTTAATGGGATTTTATAGTGATTTAATGGGATTTTATAGTGATTTAATGGGATTATAATGATTTAATGGGATTTTATAGTGATTCAATGGGAGATTAATGGGATATACCCTCTGGTAATTTAGCAGTTTGCTATTGAAAATTACCATTTATAGGTGGATTTTGCCATTGAAAATTGTGATGTTCAATAGTTTTTTGTATGTTTACCAGAGGGTAGGAATAGTGATGGGAAAATATGGAAGAATCACGGGAAATCAATTGAATATGAATAGGACTTTTTATGGGGTAATTATGTGTTTTATTTTTTGATTTGAGTCAATATACCCTCTGGTAATCGTTTACATAGCTATGGAAAACCATCTACTTTCACAGGCCATTTTCCACAGAAACCTGTTGGATTACCACAGGTTCCATCCCTATTCTCACTTTATGTATCTGTATATATATATATGTATATAATAATGATATCAATAATCTATAGTAATAATAAATAGATAACAAAATAATACTAATAAAGTAATATGTATATATATATATATATATATCATGTATGTATAGTATAGAATAGTATAGTATAGCATAGCATAGTATAGTATAGTATCGTATCGTATAGTATAGTATAGTAATACTAATAAAACTATGGAAAATCACAATTTTTTGATGGGTAAATCCACTATTTCAATGGCCATTTTCAATAGCAAACTGTTAGTTTACCAGAGGGTATATCCCATTAATATCCCATTAAATCACTATACAATCCCATTAAATCACTTAAAGTCCCATTAAATCACTATAAGATCGCATTAAATCACTATAAAATCCCATTAAATCACTATAAATCCCATTAAATCACTATAAAATCCCAGTAAATCACTATAAAATCCCATTGAATCACTATAAAATCCCATTAAATCACTATAAAATCCCATTAAATCACTATAAAATCCCATTAAATCACTATAAAATCCCATTAAATCACTATAAAATCAATTAAATCCCATTAAATCACTATAAAATCCCATTAAATCACTATAAAATCCC
>Ga0126342_10013342_pt1 | contig 14569 bp, 19 predicted proteins | sample Cyp1metagenome_FD_92528 | JGI IMG/M metagenome (GOLD analysis project Ga0126342, IMG submission 92528) | Coral microbial communities from Lord Howe Island, Old Settlement Bay, Australia - Cyphastrea 1 metagenome | ecosystem: Host-associated > Invertebrates > Cnidaria > Coral ... | reverse complement strand
GAACAAATCATCAATTGAACAAGGTATGAACATGGTATGCGCTACTCGTGCTACCCTCTTGTCGTGGTTTTTTATATCTTGTCGTGGTATAGATTCCACTGTCGTGGTATGACCCAACACCTGAATGCAAAAATCGCAAAACGCAATGGTACCAGGCCGTCAGCTCTGCACTCAATTTCCATTTTTGAAGGAAGTCTCGCACAATTGCTTCGTTTTGATGTCGTCAACTTGGAAACTTGAGGAAGTCTCGCAGAATAGCTTCGTCTTTGACGTTGTCAAGTTCAAGAAATGAGGAAGTCTCGCAGGATAGCTTTGTTTTCAAACTTGCAGAAAGACAGACAGATAGACAGATAGACAGACAGACAGACAGATAGACAGATAGGTAGATAGATAGATAGATAGATAGATACACAACTACAACTGCAACTACAGCTACAACCACACGACACTACCACTACAACTACAAATGCAAAAACAAATATATTACGCTACAGTACACAAATTACACTGCACTACACTACACTACACTACGCTAGTTGCACTACACTACACTGATTACACTACATTACATTAATTACACTGCAGTATACTATCACTACACTACAGCTACGACTACCACTACCACTCCACTACACCACACTACACTAATTACACCACACTACAACTACGACTGCACTACTTTACACTACGCGACACTACATTACATTACACTACAGCTACGACTACCACTACACTATACCTACAACTCCACTACACTACAACTACAACTGCACTACACTACACTACATCCAGCAGTTGTGGGTGAGGTGACCACTGCAACCATTGCAACCACTCCAAAAAACACAACTCCAACCAGCTTTCGGTCCATCAGTGGATTCGCTCTGCCATCCATGCATCACAGCAACCAAGCTCTCCTATAGGTTTCCTATCTTTGAAACTGTCGCCACCGCCGCACGTGCGGTACTGGTATTTGTCACACCCCCAGTCTGTGGTCATCCCCTACGAAAAACCATGGATTCTAGGAGGTGTCTAATGTTAGGTGGAAGGAAAAACATCGGGAATACCCCTACTGGTTGGTGGTTGAGCCACCCCTCTGAAAAATTTGAGCTTGTCAGTTGGGATGATTATTCCCAATATATATATATATGGAAAGTCATAAAAGTCATGTTCCAAACCACAACCCAGCCTAGTAATGGGAAGATGTTGAATTACCACCTGGTTGATGGGATGGTTTACAGGGGATGGTCCTAAGGTGTCCTTTCACATCAACGTCCTTCTCCTCCTAATGCTAAATGGGGGTACCCCTATATATGGATGGTTTATTTCATGGAAAATCCCATGAAATATGGATGATTTAGGGGAACCCCCATTTTATAATATGGGTTTGTCAGTCTGAAAATAGGGTAACTCTAAATCCATTGGTTAATTTAATCAAGTTCCATCAGTTTTCAATATTTGCCCTATTAACCATTGGGAGGTTATACATCATTTACCCTCTGGTAATGACTAATATAGCTATCAGAGGGTAGGGAAAGCTCCAAATTGGCCCAGCTGCTGAGATCGCCCTCACGGCCTTGGATGCGACCGGCAGAGGCCCCACTGCCTCGGCTGCCGCTGGAAGTGCCGGTGGAAGTGCCGCGAATGCGTCGTGGGTCCCTGCCAGAAACCTACCAGAACTGGGGATGGTTTATGAAATTGGCTTTACCAACACGAACATCTTATTTCATAAAAGTGGCATACATTGGCATACTATTTACCAAAGTGATATGTTTATCTTATTTCAATTGTTTTATGAAATGTGATTCAAGGTGTGACGTGGCATATTATTCATATTCTATTCATCTGAGACTTTCGAAGGCACTGGTGATCCAGGCATCATGGTGACACTGTTGATGGGCCATTTGGGATCTGCATTTGCTGAGCGCTCTATTGGGAAAAGACCTATTCATCCTTGGCACAAACTTGTATTGTATGTTCAAATTTCAAATTGAGGTGTTCCCTTTAGTCTGATATACACGGGCTTTCCATTGATGCAGAAAATATGCTGGAAGTCGATCGGGAGAATCATCCAAAAGCCAACTTAAAATTGGGTCCATTTTAGTAGGAAAATATAGGACAACCATCCATTTTGGGGGGCACAATATACCGTATAGTATGAATGAGCAATCAGCAACCCAACCAAAAAACCAAGTCAAAGTTCGGGGCAAAATTGTCCCCCCACACCCAAAAACATTAAAAAAAAAACAAGGATGAAACTGAAACATTGAACAACGTAACATAAAAACCATAAGAAGCAACAATGAACGCTGGGATGTCCCAGCATCCCTCTACCATCCTCTACCATTTTTTCACCTGTTTTCCTACATTCCCACTGATACCCCATGACCAGCCCATCCGTAGCCGGTCTAGGGCACCCGCCCTACCCGCTTGGCTGCCAACTGGATCCAAATCTGCAGACATGTTCAACAGTTTCAACGCATCCCAAGAAGAATCTCTGTGGACATGGGTGTATGAAATAAGATTGGAAATAGATAATTATGCCATCATATGCACAGTATAAACATACAATAATCATACATAAATAGCAGTTAAATCGGGCTTATTATCTTTATTATCTTTCCAAGTATGAATGGCCCAATGAAATAATTAGGCAAAAGTCAGCCAAAATCAGGCAAAAATCTGGCAACACTAGGATAAACTACCAAATAAATCTGGATGCCAAGTATGATACTTGGAGGATCCTTCCACAAATCCTGAGTGGTTAACAACCATGGTTATAAGTTAATCTAGATGTTATAAGCCATTCATAGATGGGTTAACCATGGTTAACCCATGAAACGGGAAGTTACCAACCAGGAAATCTTAACAGGTTGTAATTCTGCCGATTCTCCAATAATGAGTCAGGCCTGAATCGCTGCTGGTGGTCATATCCGCCCAACGCTTGCGAGGTTTGTTGGCTTGCGCCTGGAGGATCCATGGCTTGGGTTTTCAGATGGGGGAACCATGGGATTTACCGCCATGTTTGATGTCTCTGGGGGTTACTCTGGGGGAACCATGGATTGGACCTGGAGCGTTCCTGCGTTGTTTCTGAATTTTTCCGGAACGGAGGGCACCAATGGATCATCCACTCGAGCCACAGCAAGATGTCGGGAATCGGGAAACGGCTGTGGGTGGTGATGGACACTTCCCCGTTGTCCACACCCAAACTTGAACGTGGAGCCTGATCTGAATATATGGCCCTTGGGTTGCATACCAACTCTTGGGGGAGATAGATGACACTCTCCAAGAAAAATCGATTTGTCCAGTATCCAGAAATGGATTGAAATGTGGTTTACCCTAAAACTTGCATTTCAAGGGGGAACTGATGACAAACCATTTACAGTAGATGTTGGATGAGTTAACCCTTGTTTCAGACAAACCCAAGTGGATTTTTCAATGGCCCTGTCACCCTGTCCTGCCAGCGACTGACAGCAGCCGCTCCGTCCAGCTGTTTGGTGTCCGCATCACTGCCCTGCGTTGGCTATGGTTTAGCAGCATGAAAGAGGCTTCAATTGGCCATCAACTCTATACAACCAATCACTTGTTGTCTAGTGTCCGCAAACTAGTTGTCTGTCTCCATTTAGTGTTGATGAAATCCCAACATGTAATCTCCTATCCACACATTCTGTTGCCAATGACCTAAAGTGATATCTACATAAATGGTGGAATCACCTTTATCGTTATATAGTCAAGTTTGCTCTATTCTATCCCATCTTCTGTTTGTCGAATGTTCATGTTTTTTCCATAAGTTGTCATGTCTGTGTTTCCTAGGTCAACTTCCAGTTCTTGGTGATAACTGTATCTTCCCTTGGCCCTGTTTAGCTAAATATCACACCATGTTGCCCTCGCATTTGTGGATGTGCTGGACGGATACACATTTCGATCATTTTGGCAGTCAGTCCCCTTATTATTGTTTGCCTATTATTGGTGATATCCCCCGAAATCTTAGATATCCCCCGACATCTTATGATTCAACCATATCATGACATGGTGACATGTCCAATCACGGGGTACGGATTCCCGTCAGTATGGCCACCCATTTCCGTCCATTGGTTTGATCCCAATGATGGTGATGCTGAAATCCAACCAATGTTTTTAAAAAAAAATCCCTGATGAGATCAAATGCCATCTATTTTATAGTCATATAAAACCGACCCATATTTTTATGTCTTATAAATAGTTTCAACTTAAATCACGATCTTAAAATATCTTAAACCCTTTTAAATTACTGGCACAGACCCTCACTGTCCTCCCGAATTCCCAACCTCGTTACTAGAAAGGTCGTCGTCGCGGCGGCGAACGTTTTCTGGCTCCGAGTCGCTACCTGCCGAGTTTCAGTCATCGTTCACTTGGATCACCTGAATTTGTACCAGGGATTTGCCTAAAGTTATAGGATGTTATAGGTAGATTTGATTGTAGTAGTGAGGATTTTGTTATACTTTGGGGGGTCTAACTCTATATATTACAACGATCTATAACGATACTATTAGGAGTTGACTTGATTTTATGATTGTAAATTGTATAATTATACTGTACCACATCCATTAAATTTGAGTTTGTTGCTCGCATGGGTCATCCAGGAACGCCATCAAAAGCCAGATCAATGTGTCTTTCATGTCCAATGTTAGTAACTCAAACACTCAACAAGAAACAAACCACACTCAAGAATCAAAAACAAATTCCAACAAGTAAATCAATGTCCAATGATCATATCCTGATAGTCATCATTCTGATGTGTTAACTATATACTGTGCATATTGATACAATAAAGTATCAGCGACTATCTCCCTCGCCCCAATTTTTCGAACTCACTCCCAGAAATCTACTGATGATTTTCCCAAATTTTGATACTTGGAATCTGTCCATAAAGATAGTTTTTTTAGATATATAGTTCCCATCGCACCCAAGTGGCCCCAGGCCATCCCAATAGGGCACCACACTGATGGTCTCCTGCCAGCGCTTGGCCCGTTGTTTGCTGGGCATCGATGGCACTTCATCGGCTAACTCGTCCAACTCCTGGCCGTAAAGGGTGGGGTTCCCAAGGTCTTATGGCCAAATGGTTGGTTTAATGGTAGTTTTTATGGTTGTTTTAATGGTTGTTTTGATGGTTGTTTTAGTATGTTGTTTTTGTATGTTCTAGTGGTTTTTTAGTTCCAAGAACCATGGTTCAAAATGGTAAGATTGAAAGGTTTGATGGTAGGTTTAAAGGGCACCATTTTTTTTTGGCCAACTCATTTCATTGTGATGTTTTTTAAATGTTTTTGTAGATGGACCACATTGGACCACATTAACCACATTGACCACATTGACCACATGTTCACCAACTGATGTTCCAATAGGTATGATATGAAAATTGATAATATGTATATATTTACATGTGTAACCATGATATTCAATAATGATTTTCCATTAGATAGTCATGATTGATACTTGATGATGTATGTACCAGTAGTACCGCACAAGGCGGTGGCGGGAGTTTCAAGGCTCCACGGATAGGACACCATAGGAGACCTGAGTTGTTGTGATGCATGGATGGCAGAGCGAATCCACTGATGGACCGAAAGCTGGTTGGAGTTGTGTTTTTTTGAGTGGCTGGAATGGTTGCAGTGGTTACCTCACCCACAACTGCTGGATGTAGTGTGGCGTAGTGCAGTTGTAGTCGTAGTTGAAATGTAGTGTAGTGGAGTTGTATTTGTAATGTAGTGTACATAGTGCAGTGTAGTTGTAGTTGCAGTTGTTGCTGTGTTGTGGTGTAATTAGTGCAGTGTAGCGTAGTGTAATGTAGTGTAGTGTACTGTGGTGTGGTGTAGTGTAGCGTAGTGTAGCGTAATGTAAGTAATGTAGCGTAGTTGTAGTGTAGTTGTAGTTGTAGTTGTTGTAGTTGTAGCTGTCGTGTAGTTTAATGTAGTGTAGTTCTAGTTGTACTTGCGGCCGTAGTTGTAGTAGTAGTTGTAGTGGCAGTTGCAGTTGTAATTATAGTTTTAGTGTAGTGCAATGTAGTGCAGTTGCAGTTGTAGCTGTAATTGTAGTAGTAGATACAGTTGTAGTGTATTTACTGTAATTAGTGTAGTGTACTGTAATTACTGCAATGCAATTGGTGTAATGCAGTCCAATTAGTGTAATGTAATGTAGCGTAGTGGTTTGTATTTGTAGTTGTAGTGTAGTGGGCAGTTGTAGTTACAGTTGTAGTTGTCTATCTATCTACCTGTCTACCTGCAAGCTTGAAAAAGAAGCCATCCTCAGTTTTTGAACTTGACAACATCAAAAACGCAGCAATTGTGCGACACCTCCTCAACTTTTGACCTTGATAACGTCAAGAACGAAGCAATACTGCGAGACGTCCTCAAGTTTTGAAATTGGCAAGATCAAAAACGAAGCAATTCTGCGAGACTTTTCCTTCAAACATGGAAAGTTGAGTGCAGAGCTGACGGCCTCGTACCATTGCGTTTTGCGATGTTTGCATTCCATCTGTTTAAAGTACTGCGCCTGCCACGAAAAAGTGAGGCCAGGTCATACAAAGTGCTGCATCTGTCACGCAAAATCATCTCAGCAAACCTGAAGATCTGACGCTCCAAAATGCAACCCTTTTCAGGGAATCTCCGCCCTGACCTTTAACATCTCTGGTGAACATGTCTCTTGTAATGCGCCCGCCACGGGACTTGCATCTTTGCAGATCCTCTTCAAATGTCCTACACCTGCCAATGTTTTTGGAACTGCTACAAAACCCTCACGTTTTGCTCACTTTTGGCAAGGTGCACAATCCCTTGCACCTACCACGCGACACGACATCTGAACCTCCAAAAGTGGTCCGAACCCCTGCTGTTTTTAGCATTTTGACTTCGAAATGTGCTTCGCGCCACAACGGCGTGCACATTTTCGACATCGCAATTTCCAAAAGTGCTCCGAACCTGGTGCGCTTTGCGCATTTTGACTTCGAAATGTGCTTCGCGCCACAACGGCGTGCAGTGTTTCATCTCTCATCTCCCCAGACGGCTCCGCACCCGCCGCTTTAGCGAGCCTACTTTTCGACCCTCGGGAGCCACAAATCACTGTAAAAAACACAGTGAATCGCGACTTTGCTACCTTTTCGCGCACCTGGATCTTCTTTCCTCTGACTCTTTCTCTTCTCTGATCTTCTTTCTTCTTCTCTTCTCTTCTCTTCTCTTCTCTTCTCTTCTCTGACTCTTCCCACCTCCGCTTTTTCATCTCTCCATATTGTCGGAAGTTCGGAAGTTTGACTTCTAAACTTCTTTCGACTACTGTGTGTGTGTGCGTGTGTGCGTGCGGGGGGTGTTCCTGAAATGGGGGTACCCCCAAATCATCCATTTTAAGGATATTTTCCATTATAAACCATCCATTTGGGGATAACCCCCATTTATAGAAACCCCCATACCCTCCGGTAATTTAACATAGCTATTGAAAATTGCCATTTATAGTGGATTTGCCCATTAAAAATGGTGATTTTCCATCGTTATGTTAGTTTACCAGATGGTATATGGCCAGACTGGAAGCCTCCCAAAAAATCCATGGGCTCCGCCGGCTCCTGCCGCAGATCCTGTAGCTCGCCCCGCCGGTGTGCACGCAGCAAACCTGGACTTTCACCAAGCGTTTCAGGAGACGTGGGAAAAACAAGCTGCTTTTAGTAAGTCCCTTAACTGCATACAGATATGTATAAGTAATATATAATATATATATATAATAATAATATGTATATAATAATAATATGTATATAGTAATATATATATATATAATACATATATACGTACGCGTTATATGATTCACATGATGTTAGTATAAATCCAGAAGATTGAGTAAGCAATGGAATTAATTATAATCAATGAATATCACTTATAATTAACTGGGCTCATCATACATATCGAGAGCTTTCCCAAACATTGCTTGGGTCTTGGAAATCTGCAAACCACAACAGAAGAGCCGCCTTTGCGAACGCGAGATCGAATGCTCTCTGCCTGTGTTTCCGCGAACTTGAGAATAGGTTAAAACTTGACCTAGCTTGACCACTTCACATGTGAGCAGGGTCATTTTCGGGCACACATCCAATTCTGAGGTCATGGGCCAAGGGATCGCAATAAGATGTTTCAGGCAACAAATGCCCTTTATCCTCTCAACCTGCCAGTCAAAAACTGTTGGTTTGTACCTGAACCAGAGCTTGGTTGGGAACATTCCCCTCGATTGAATCGTACCAGTCACCATGTCAAGACGCTGGACAACAGAGTTGGTGGAAATCTCAACATTCAAACATTTCATCTGCCTCTTTGTAAGATCGGATGGTTCAAAATCTGGCCCAACATTCCCCGGAATTGACCTTTGAAATCAACCCACTCCTGCCCATCCATCTTTCCATGATCCATCACCCCACCTATCCATTCCCATCCATACCCTAACCCAACTAATTATTCAAAATTTACCCATTCCCAGCCCAACCATTGGTTCCTGTTATCCCATTCACCAACCACTCGGTGTCATTTTACATCATCCCAAATAGAGGTATAGCCAATAATAAATGCCTGGTTGGGGATTGTTTATGGCATTGGCTTCACCACATGCATCCATTTGTTTGGTCAGTTATATCCAATAAATTTATCCCCGTGGTATACCATTAGTTTTTTGGAGTCTATATGGGTCTATAAACCAACATCACTTCATTTCTCCATCAAAGACACACAATCATGATCATCAACCATTTCCTAATCATCCCAGAAGGTCAGTTAGATGGATCATTATATCCCCAAGCGATTAATATAGGCTTCACCATGGGTCAATAGTGGTTAATCGATGTTAATGGATATATGGCTAATGGGATGATTGGGTCCTTGGGGATGTTGACCATGAATAATATCAATAGAACTATCTCGGGGATGGTCATTGGCTAATGGATAATCATCCATATGGCTCCCTCTGGTAAACTAACATAGCTTTTGAACATTGCCATTTATAGTTGATTTACCCATTACATCCCATTACTTATTAAACATGGTGGATTTTCCATGGTTTCTTGTATGTCTACCAGCGGGTAATGGCTCATCCCCAACCCCAATAGTTAGATCATGGATAATCATTGGTTAACCACTATGGATTATGGCTTATAACCACCATATTAACCATAATTACGATAACTATAATTATATATGATAATGGCTAACTATAGATATCTATTCTAGATAATTATGGTTATTATGGCTTATAATTATTATTATATGATTCTCCATACGGATTATCCATAATTATAGATAATTATAATGGAACCATATGGCTTGGCTCCTGCCTGGCTCTCCAATTCCTCCGTCATCTGATCCACCAGGCGCTCCAACTCGCCGTTGCCCAAGGAGGCCGCGCCGCGCAGCCCGCGCAGCTGCGCGGCCTTGGCCTCCAAGGCCTTCTGGGCCGAGTCCATCTCCTGGAAAAATGGGGAAAAATGGGGAATTTTACCCTGAGAAACCATCGATTTTCCCATTGCAGCCATGGGGTTTTCCTATAAATTGTCCCTTTTCCTATGAGAAATGGCAAAGAAAGATCGTTTCGTAAGTGGATGATTCATGGATCATCAATAGATCACTGGTTTCCATAGCCATGGTGGTACCCCATTTTTTGGGATGATTTAAGATGGAAAGTCCCATGAAAATGGATGATTTGGGGTTACCCCCATGATTTAGGAAACCTCCAAATGGGAATTGAATCATCAACACAAGGAATCTCATTACTACTAGGTACATTTTTGTCTAACCGTCTAACCCAAAAAGGGGACGTTTTAGCGTGAAAAATCGAATTTTGCCACGGAAAAATGGTGGATTGAAACTTGTTTACTGAGTATACTCCAGCGATTTTTTTTGAATATTATCGTACCATGGGAAAACTTAGCAATACTGCGCAATACTGTAATTGGCGACAAGCTGGGCTCAAAGCGCGGTCTGAATGGACCGTTGTTTTGAGCATCCAATTTGAAAGCAATATTTCCGAGCCACGGAATGAACACAACACAAGGCTGATTGTCATTCACATGTTCACATAAAAAAAAATCTCAAGTGACACCATCTAATATTCAAAACCAATATCACCATCACCATCATCATCATCATAATAAAAATAGTAATAATCATCATCAACATCATCATCATCATCACATCATCATCATCACCATCATCATCATCATCATCATCAAAATCATCATCATCATGATCGTCATTGTCATCGTCATCGTCATCGTCATCGTCATCATCATCATCATCATCATCACCATCATCATCATCATCATCATCATCATCATCATCATCATCATCAAAATCATCATCATCATGATCGTCATTGTCATCGTCATCGTCATCGTCATCATCATCATCACCATCATCATCATCATCACCATCATCATCATCATCGTCATCATGATCATAAAAATAAACTCATCATCATCATCATCATCATCAAAATCATCATCATCATGATCGTCATTGTCATCGTCATCGTCATCATCATCATCATCACCATCATCATCATCATCACCATCATCATCATCATCGTCATCATGATCATAAAAATAAACTCATCATCATGACAAACAATTGACAACGCCATCATGAACAATCTTCCCAAATGGGGTTTCCCAAAATGGGGGTCAAATCATCCAAATCATAAACCACCGACCATTTTACTTAGTCTTGAAACAACCTGCATGTGACGACTGGGACTTTAAAGAAACGCCCAGATCTTCCCACGGCCATGTTATGGGTCATTAAATGTCCCCATTGAACATCACCCAACCATTAGGTATATGGTCTATAATGGCTACTATAAGGTGATGTTCAAAATTCCCAAAATGGGACAGTTACCAACCCCTGGCCATGTGGTCCCCTGCCTCTGCCAGCAGTTGCAGTTCTCCCGACCTCTTCATCTCCAAAAGGCTCTGCAGCGCCCGTTGCTTGGCAGACAAGGCCGGCCGGGCATCCTCACCGTGGGAGTCATGGGTCGTTTGCAGGGGATCAACATGGGAAAAAAACCATGTCATATGTGGATTTATGGGAGATTTCACCATGAAAAATGGCAAACATGTGGGGACATGATGGAACATGTGGATTTCATGGGGGGCCATAGACCTCCATTTTCCTCATCATTTCTAGCAACAATGCCATCCCTCAAAAGTGACCAAAAGATGCTTCAGATTCGCTCTATCATGGTTGATGGGGCTTACCGTTCCTGTGATTCTCAAGCGGAGAAAACGATTCAGAGTTCTCATGCATCAGGCTTTCCAGCACTTGACGTGGAAAGGAGCGGGAAGCTGCAGATGATCTGCCACTCGAATAGAAACTCCATATGTAATGCCATCACGCATCAAAAACGGTAAAAGTGGATTTACCACAAAAAAATGACGCAATTTTCATCCGCAAATGAGTTTTGTTTCATGAAACCATTGGAAAAACGTGATTTTGCAGTTTTCATAAGCCTTATATTTCCATATATGTTCATAATTTTCCATATATTTTCCATATATGTCCGTCATTCATTGGTTGGATAAAGCCGTTTTGCCTCAGTTTTCCTGGTCCATCCCCTTGGGATCCCTGGGATCCATGTGGGCCTCGACAGCTTGTGCCTCGCTGGCTGTCCTCATTTCCTGGGAAACGTGGGACCCCCCGTTGGGACTGGGATTTCACCAGCAAGGGTAAAATAGAATAATGTATATACATATAATCTATATAATATAATATAATATTATTGTTGTTGTTGTTGTTGTTGTTTTTATTATTGTTGTTGTTGTTGTTGTTACTATTATATATATAGATATATTGTTAGATATGTATATTATTCTATATATTATATATTATATTATATACACGTATATATATATATTATATATACATACATAACGTGAACGACCCATTTGTTTTTGTGGTTTCATCATGTTCCGAAACAATGGCGGATAGAACGGGAATAGAAAGCAGCTAACTGAGAATACTAAGCAACGATGATTGGGCAAACGTCCAGTGGCTGACAATTGATGACAATTGCCTCACCAGGTTGTTCCATCCTTTTCTCAAGCGAACGAATTGATCACATTTATCATTTATTTATGTAATGCCAGCAAGTAAACACCCCCAAATTAGATGGATTGATTCAAGGGAAAATCTACAGGAAACCATTGGTTTTCCAATTGTATATGGGGTTTCTTGTAAAATTTCCATTAAACCAATCCATTGACAAATATCTAGTATAGATTTGGCCCAACTATGACGCGGCTGGGAAACTCAATCCGTAGCTCCTTGGCTCACCATTTTAATATCAGCTTGAGGAAAAAGCATCATTTAATAGGACATACCCTTTGGTAAACTAACATAACTATGGAAAATCACCATTTTTCATGGGAAAATCCACTATAAATGGGCTATTTTCTATAGCTATGTTAAATGACCATAGGGTATTTAAACCATTGTAAACCCATAGATACCCAGAGCTCCTTCCACCACCCCAAGCTGCACCTGGGCCATTCGATCCAGTTCTCCGGCCCGTTTCATCCGCAGCAGACTTTCCAAGGCGCGCTCCTTCAAACGTTGGAAGTCGTCCGCGCGACGCTCCACCTGGAAGGGCGTTGTTCGGCCTATGGTTGATGAATGTTGATGATACCCTCTGGTAATGACTAACATAGCTATTGAAAATGGTGATTTATAGTGGATTTTCCCATTGAAAATGGTGATTTTCCATAGCTATGTTAGTTTACCAGAGGGTATTCTTTGATATGGTCAGTTGAGTGGTGTTCAAAACTTTAATTAACTTTAATTATCCATCCTTCTCAAATGACGATGATGAAGAATGGGATTTCCATGATGACTTGAGCAAACTTTGCACATTGCTGACATTGTTGGCATCCAATGACTTGACCATTGACGGCGGGTCCATGGATGGTGAATTCCCAGTTGATCTTGCTTGGTGAGTTGATGTACTTGTTGGCATCCGATTAGTTGATGATACACAGTGGATGAACTGTATATATGTATATAACTATATTAAATGATAACTATATATATATAACTATATGTATATATATACATAACTAAATAACTGGATTAACTGTATATTTATCTGTATATGTGAAAACTGTTAAATTGTAATATATAAATATATAGATGTGAACACTATGAAATTACATCGCGCTACATAGATCTACATAGTATCCCATAAAAATGGTTGCTTTTACATCCACGTGTTTGTTGCTGAAATCTCCCAATACAGTTCATCATGCCGTGAAAATCCCCATCAACTACCACAAACTCCCACTAATCACCATAAGATTCCAATACATTCGCATAAAATCACCATAAAATAACCTAGAAATTCCACCAAAACCATCACTGGTTGGTAGTTGACCTACCCCTCTGAAAAATATGAAAGTCAAATGGGATGATGACATTCCCATATATGGAAAATAAAAACCCTGTTCCAAACCACCAACCAGATCAAAACCCATGGAAAATCTCAAATAAAATCCGGTATTCTCCGTTGCACCTCTGTTGCCAACTTTTCGGCGACCTTTTGCAGCTCACCAGTACGATGGGCGCTTAGCATGGCCACCTTGAAGCGCTCCTGGAAGGGAAGTGTTTTAACCGGATTTTCCCATGATTTATCTGGTTGGTGGTTTTTTAACCATCTTGAAAAATATGACTTTGTCAATGGGAAGGATTATCCGATCCCATATATTATGGAAAATAAAATTCATGTTTGAAACCACCAACCAGTTTATGGATTTAGTATAAATATTTGGAGTTATCCATAGTATGTCCTGGGATATCCATGATTTTTCTAAGTATTTCAATATGGATAAAAAAATCATTTTGGATGTGTTTTTTTCAGAAAGGGACTAGGGATGATAAACAAAAATCATGGGGATCTGACTTTTTACATAATCATATATATATAATTATATATAATTATATACATATATACATTTATGGATTAGGATACATCTGGAATAAGTTAGATCCCCATGAATTGTCTGGGGGGTTGACTAGATATCGGATGAAAAAATCTAATGTGATTGATCTCTAAGCACACTATTGGGTCTTGAGCAAGTTGCAGTTTGGATCTGTTTTGCGCTGTCAACTTTAACGGTCTTGCAGCAACTAACCAAAAACTGGGGTTAAATCAATAATAATAGATGTTCATCAAATATGTCACCAGCAAAGATTGGAATATTGCAAGTATTCATCTTCATGTACATCATGTACATCCCCTTCTCCATTCTCTGATGTATTGCTTCATGTTTCAATTTCATCCGTATCTTCATCTTCATCTTCATATTCTTCCTTGTTTATTATTCTTCTTCGGCTCCTTCTTCTTATATATTATTATTTTCATTGTTCTTCTTTGTTTTTTGTTTATTCCCTCTACTATTCGTCCTCGTCATTTAATTCACCATCATCACCATCATTACCATCATGACCACCATCATCATCGTCATCGTCATCGTCATCGTCATCCTAATCCTAATCCTAGTCCTCATCATCATCATCATCATCATCATCATCAT
>Ga0126342_10013341_pt1 | contig 14571 bp, 6 predicted proteins | sample Cyp1metagenome_FD_92528 | JGI IMG/M metagenome (GOLD analysis project Ga0126342, IMG submission 92528) | Coral microbial communities from Lord Howe Island, Old Settlement Bay, Australia - Cyphastrea 1 metagenome | ecosystem: Host-associated > Invertebrates > Cnidaria > Coral ... | reverse complement strand
CCCCCCCCCCCCAGGTAAACCTGTAACCTTTTTACGAGTGCCATCCGGAAGATCACGCCCCAGCACCTTCGGTGCGGGCGGATTTCTCCACCATTGGTGGAGGCTTTTCCCAACACAGTGATCATCTCACAGAGGTGTTGACATCTTGCTGTGGCAGAGGTGGGGGCAGGATGGTGACAGGTTGACTTTCAGCACATCTCAGAACACAGCTGGGATGCTTTCTGGGCGTGTTCTGACCCATAAAAATGAATGTCCCAGACAGCGCAACTCTCAAATAGATTGGAATCAGACCGCCCCAGAAGGTTTTTTTGTCGTTTGCAAGTGCAGTTTGATATCATGTACTGTAACCGCAGAGGAAACGTTGGGTTTATATTTTTGGACCCAGGGCTCAGCATATTATGCTTGGATACCATGGTTCATCCACCAGAAACTTCGATTCTGTCTCCGTTTGGGGCTGGTAGGAACCAAGCATCGAAGAAGTTCCTGATCTTTCTTGCGCCCCAGCTGAAAATACAGGAAGGCTTTGGCATGAGACCATTCAGCTCGTACGAAACTGAAAGGATTGCGTGGATCAGCATGGCAATCTCAACCTCAATATGTTGGTACCTCATTGGATTAGAGGTTTGGGATGGTCTTGAATGGTTTTGTGGCATTGCAGGGATGGTTGATGGTGTACTTTCGACATTGTACGGTCAGTGTTTTTACTCTGACTTTGCCTTCTGTTTCACAGCGCATGTCTTCTCATGGGATGATCTTACTTGGGGGTTTCCATAGTCATGGGGGTACCCCAATAGTTACGGCAAAGTGCACAGAGGGAATAGCAATAAATCAGTACTGGGCCTCACATAGACGATTGAAACATGATAGCTATAATATGTAAATATACCTATACACCCACATCATGCTGCCAGTATCCTCTGTATCCCAAGATCACCATTGTTTGAGTAGGCCCACCCTTAGTTTCCCGAAATCGAGTTCAAATCCATGGTGCAGGTGTTTTCGAACCTCTACGGATGGTCAGATGCCGTCTTGTGCGGTGCCAAGTTGGGCCACACATCTTCCCGTAGACTGAAGATGTTCCCATCGATCAAAAGCACCCAAGAAGAGCTGATGCTGTCCTCATGTCATGGAGATATAATAAGATATATAAACCAACTTGATAGGATTGTCTCAGAGAATTGCTGTTGCACGATCACTCGTATTTCTAAATAACGTGTTCAGCTTTTCATGGACCAAAGAAAGTCTACCCAAGCTTGAAGGGACTCTCGAAAGCAGACAACTCATGTGCACGTGTAAGTTGAAATCTATCGCAGCACTGTATCTCAAAACAGTTTTTGGATGATGTTTTTGTTATTGATGAATACTTTGCCAACCACATGATTCAAACATGGATCACCAGCTGCCGAGACGAAGCCGAGGCGCTTCCCTTTGCTGCATGACTTGGACAGCCCCTTCAGCATCAAACACCTGTTTCTGTTGGCGCGGAAACTCAACGATTGTAGTGGTCACTGTGGTCACAAACTCAGGGACCAAAAAGGCTACCCAATAAGAAGCAGTAGAAATTCTGCTGAACAACAGGCATCAGGTCGTGATCTCAGTTGTTTTTTTAATGTGTCCGACTAGGATCAATTTGCCGGGCTTTGGATGCTGGGATGTATCCCCCAAATTGATCCATTCTTATGGCGTTGCTGTATGATAAACCATGGGATTTATGGGTGATGGGGATATCCTATTTTCAAACAAACCGTGTACCCGTATAACTGGATGACTGGGTGATGCCCCATGGGTTTGTCGCCCCAGTTGCTGAAGCTGGCTTGGTTGCTCCTGGTGTTCACGTGGCTGGGCGCAAATTGGATGTACAAATGGCACAATCTGAGGTATCATGGTGGATATAACAACACTTGAGTTTCCTACATGTACTACATGGAATGCGAAATCTAGCTTCTTGTATCTGCCAAATGTTTCACATCTTTTTTGGAGGGATTAGATACACATCGCTTGATTCATGGTGCTTGTTTCAGATTCATGGCTCAGGCTCCCAAAAGCTGATATCTACAGAGGAAATATTGTTTTTTTTCTGTGGGTTTGTCTGAAAGTTGGGTACCCCATGCCATCCATTGGTTAATCATCATTTTCCCCACTAAAATTGCTTAAAATCACTGGTGGTTGAAACTCCCATTTTCAGGCACATCCAAGTATCATATCGTTGGTGAGTTATATCCCATGATATATCTCCATTTCTGGATGATTTCCACTAAAATATCCCGCGATACCAAGTTTCCGACTATGTCCATGTTTTCCCAAGGTATTTCAAGTGGTAGATGGCTTAATATAAACATTGACCATTTTCCCACTATTATCATATCCCCTTTTGTTGATGGTCCCCATTATCATCCCCTGTTCTTAACGGTCAAAACCCATACATAACATATTCAAATATCTAACAGGGTTGATGAGTTATATCCCCATTATCTCTCGCTATATGTAGAGGATTCTCCCCTAGATCATTACATATCCCCATTGATACATATTTGTTCCTCACGAAATATCGCCATTGATTACGTATATCATGAATTTATACAAATTTTCCCCATGAAATATGCAATGATAGTAAGTTTCCCACTATATCCATCATATTAAAATAGCTAATAATCCAATGGTTGTCCCTATGATATCCCAATGATTTTTCCCATTATCCCATGTGAATGCCCTATTTTGACAAATATATATATATATATATATATCATAGTTATATCCCCATTATATCCTCATTTATAGGGTATAATATAACAATACTGGGTTTAAATTTGGTTTTCCCATCATATATCATAGTAATATCCCTCATATATATATACTTTGATATCCATATAAATATAGGCTTTCTTCATTTCAATATGCCATGATAAAGCCTGAGGGTTGGCAGCCCATGTTCGAACTCGACAGCCAGGCACAAGAAGGCGGCCCCCATAGCCTTCGTGGCTGGGGGTCCCAGTTTTATGCTGCTTTCTCTGCTGGAAATGGTGGTGAAGAGTGGATTATGATGGTTTTATGGAGGTGGGGCTCGAGGTGCCTCCCAGCGGGCCCATCTGCCCAAACCGAAGCCTCGAGGGTTCCGTTTGCAGCCATGGTTGACTATTCACCACTGTTTGGATCTTTTTCGGTAGGCGATCGAGTGAGTTTGGTGGCATCTCTGGTCACTTTTGATGATGGGGGTACAAATCATTTGATGAGTTCAGTGATTTCCAAGAACTTGTTCCATTTTCAGGGTGGGATCCCGCAGGACAAGTTGACGTATAGCCTTCTGAATGTCAGGGTTCAGCAACCGATGCCAAGACCCATTTTGATTGCCGATGAGAGTAGCCATGTTTTGTACCATGATGCCTGCAGTTGGAACTCCATCCGTGACCTTGTGGAGGTCTGCGCAGGGATGGGTGGGCTTGGTCAGGGCCTTCTTTCAGTAGGCTTCCGGCCAGTAGTTGCCTGTGATCAGAACCCGCTGATGAACTCCCTGTACAGCACCCAGTCTGATGCTTCGACCGTGGTAGGTGACGTGGCCCAACATTCAACAGTAGCCAGAATTTGGGAGCTTCACCCGAAATCATCGACAGTTGCAGCAGGGGTGTCTTGCCAGCCCTACTCAGCCTTGGGCGACAGGGGCAGTGGTAGTGATCCGAGATCATTGAGCTTGCCAGCCACCCTGGCATGTGCCCATTTTTTGCGAGCTGTGGTGGTGATCATAGAGTGTGTTAGTCCTGCCCAGAGGGACACATTCGTGCGCATGCATCTGGATCGTTTCTGCCGGCTGACTGGCTTCCATTGCACAGAAGAGGTGCTGAGATTGCAGGACTGTTGGCCATGCTCTCGAACCCGATGGTGGTGTGTGTTGTCAGCCCCGGCATTAGGACCAATCAGACTCCGACCCATGCCAGTACTCAGTGATTGCAGTAGCATCAAACATGTCATGCCATATGTAATCAGGTGGCCATTCAATCATGAACATGCCCTTCAGTTAACTCAGCAGGAACTGGAAGCATTTCAGGTGGATTTGGATGATGGTTGTCCTTACCAAATGAACCGTAATGGCCTCCTTCCGTGCCCTTTGCATGCATGGGGATCTCAATTGAGATCCTGCCCGTGTGGTTGCAGGTCTGGTCCCTTGTCCATTGAACGTCTCCTGAACAGGGGCCTTTTTGGTGTTGTCATGCGTTCTGCCTTTGATCGAGATGGGCTGTGTCAATGGAGGCACATCCACCCGAGTGAATGTGGTGCACTGGTTGGCATTGACCCGGTTGCTGACTACGGGGAAGATGTGGCTCTGACACTTGCTGCCATTGGACAGATTGCATCCCCCATACATGCGAACTGGATTGGGTCTCATGTGATCAACCATTTCCGCTGGATTCAGGATGGTACCAAGTTATTTGAACCCTGGGAACATTTGCATGCATATCGGTCATGGCTGCTTGCACGATGCCAACTCCTTTGGCCAACCCCAAATGCCATGCACAGAAATCCACTCACACTTGATGCACTGCGCTGGGAACAGTTTGCACATGAGACTTTGGATTCATTGCTCAGCATGGACGATTGGGACTTCTTAATGACTGAACGATGCCTTGCAACCGTCCTTGCCCAGGTCAAAGAACGCCAGACTGAAGTGCATCGGATGCCTCCTGCAGATGCCCTCACAGCGCATGAAGAGGCCAGTGGCTCATCAGATGAGGCTCCTGATTCGGAGGAACCTGATCCAGAAGCGGTAGGACCATATGCTGAGCCTCCGAGATTTCATGTGGTTGAGGTCCCTGAAGGATTTGCGGCTGTCCTGTATCCTCCGTACCATGATGTTGCATTTGTCCGACTTTCCACATCCACCACGGTTCAAGATTTGTTGGAGGCTGAAGGTCGTTTGTATGGATTTGAATGGTCGCAAGTCACAGTTTTCAAGAGTGATGGCTCACGCTGGGCAATGAATGACATCATTGAGCCAGGACATCTTGCACAGTTGTGCGTCATTCCTGATCAGGGTCACACAGAATCACGTGCCTTTGGACGTTATGCCACGCTTGATGGATTCCCAGGTGAATGTGGACAGGGACCCATCCCCATGATCTTTGAACCACCCACTGGGGAATGCGGGCTACTCCCCTACAAATTGCCCGCCAACGATGCTGCACATGCCATGTGCATTGCCAGTGCACAGGAAGGATCATTGTGCCACCCTGATGAGGCCACTGCTGTGATTGGGGAATCCGGGCCACTCCCCTGCAAATTGCCCGGTTTTTCAGGACCTGTGATCCAACATGGAGAAGCCAGTACACATCATGCCTCACCTGCTCTCGGGGAATCCGGGCCACTCCCCTTCAAATTGCCCGATGGCACCAAAGAAGGTTTTGCTGATGTCGATGAGGTTAGGCCAAAGCATGCCGAACCAAGTGATGATGAAATGACTGGGGAATCCAGGCTACTCCCCTTCAAATTGCCTGGTTTGGATCTCAATGCCCCCATGCCTGCAGATGCCAAAGATGCCAATGCACTCCGAATGGAGCATTGTGATGCAGAGCCGCCTGGCTTGAGACCAGTTGGTGCCGCCTTGGTTGGAGATTGTCCACCACCAGAAGCAGGCCTAGTGCCTGTGAACCGCAATGATCGTGTGAGCCATGCAACCCAGCCTCAGGTATCGCATGCAAACTCCTGTGAGGGCCAGCTCCCAGAAGCACTTGAAGCATCCGAACATGGGGGTGAGGAGGGATTTCCCTTGGTGAAAGCTGTCATCTGTACCCCAAACCCCAGAAGTGAAGGGTACCTGTCCCAACACAGTGGAAGCAGTGCCTCATCTGGCTCATGTGTGCCTCGCAGTCCGTTGGTTCAACTTGATGCTGCCAGCCTTGTGAAACTCCAATGCTCGTTTCCGACCACCCAACCTGTCGTGAATTCGATGAAGCAGCAGGTGCTCACAGTTGCTGACCGCAAGGCCATCCTGGATCGTCAGGGACCCCTGTGGGCCGATGATGAAATCGCATGGCACTTAGCCAATTTGCAAGCCCTGTGCCGCCAACACATGAATGTCGTTGTCATTGACCCCCTGTTGGTTTATGGATGGCTCAATGTTGGGTTTGACAATTTTGGACAATGGATGAACCAATACTGCCCTCAGGCTTGTTGTATTGCGACAGTAGCCTATGCCCACAATCATTGGATCCCGATTTTCCTTCAGCCCAACAATGGGACACTGTATGCTCACACGTGGGATGCCCAAAATGCTGACCATACTGGTCTTGACACGCTGTTTGTCCATGTTTATGGTCATTTTGGTTTGTCTCAACATCAGCACGTCCGCTTGGTGAGAATGTTCGAAATGCATGAGGGTTGTGGTGCTCTGGCCATTGGATTCCTAGCCCATATGATGCTCAGCCGGGTTCTGCCATCTACACAGCAGGAAGTGATTGAATTCCACAACCAATTGCGCTCCAAGTTTGCTGCCCAAGGATTGCAAGGACCCCCATGCCCAAAGCCCTGGCTATGGGGCAATGGATCTCTCGCCCAGATTGAAGAAGCACTGGCACCCTTCCTTATCCAGCATGGAGTGCCAGTGGAACAGGCCACCAACAGGGCCAAGGCTGCGACACGTGCCATTGGGGCGGCAGCCGTTGAGGAAGCCCTTGCTTCCAAGATTCCATGGAAGCAATTGAAAACACTTGGCAATCAGGTCAAGTTCCAGTTCCTCCTGCCCTCTGAGCTCAAAGACAAGGTTGCCAAGTCTGCTGGACAAGGTGCAGTGGGAAAACCCAAGGGAGGGAAGAAGAGCAAGAAGACCACAGCTGAGGTTGAACCGGTCGCCCTTGACCCTTCCAAATTTGCACTGAAGCCAGGCACGTTCCATGCTGCGGGCCACCCGATGCCTCAGTTGCTGTTGCAGGATGTTGGACCCCTTGCTGAAGGTGTTGCATTTGCCACCAGAAAAGAGGCTGAGCCATACCTCAAACATGGCCAACCAGTGTCCAAGGTGCCGCTGGCTTTGCTTATCCCTCAGACCAGCATGCATGAAACGGCCACTGCTTTGCCCCATTCGCAAGTGACGGTCCCTTGCCATTGTACCATCAACAACGAACCAATGTTGGTTGATGTGGTTATCGTCCAGATTGGCCAAGGGTATGTTGAGAAGACTCCCAGTGCTGCGCCGCTCCATGTTGACACGGTTGAGGTGAACACCATCAAGTTTGTGGTTTTTCGTGATGAACTGGAGGGATCCTGGGACACCTTCATCCAAGGGCCCATGAAATACATAGTCCATCATCTGCCCCTCTTGCGGTTGTGTTCTGAACCTGCATGCAAATGCCCCCACTGGCACAACCCTGAAGGTATTGCCACATCTGATGCCATCCATGACGTGTGGCGAAGACAGTTCATGAAGGCGGGGTACCGACCGGAGTCTGCCCAGAGTGCGGTGATGTTTGGGGTTTTTGTCCGAACACCCAAATGTTTGACAGTGCCCCTGCTCAAGATGAGTGGCAAGGCAGGTATTTATGCTGAACCCCGTTCACAGGACGGCAGAACCATTGATGATTCGTATGCCATTGTGTGGATGTCAAAGATGGGTCGTGAGGCCCTCAATCATGTTTGCCAAACGAACCCTTCGGCCATTGGGGTTGCCCGTGTGGGTGAACGAGTGGGGCTACGGACCACTGCTGCTGAAGCCCCTGCACTGTCCCAGCACATCCGACCGGGGTCTGTGTATCTTCCCTTTGGACCCAAGCAGCAATTCCTTGCAGGTCCGTGGCCGTTTGGATCAGATCGCAACAACATCCTCAAGGCCCTGAAGGCGATGGACTGGGAGGCACGTCCCTTGCAGCCACTTGCATCGGTTGACAACAAAGGGTCGATGTGGCTGATTCAGGCCACGCAGGAACCCCCAGCCAGGGTGGTGTCCATGAGCCACGGTGATATAGTAATCTCCACGCACAAAGGGCCTCGAGAAACCAAAGCGCACCCAGCGCGACCGGTTGCATCAAGTGCCACCTTGGCCTTGTGTGGCACCCAAGCACCCTCAGCAGGTAGCACTGATCCTTGGATGGCCTCAGACCCTTGGGGGGGGTATGCACCCACATCCAACACCAAGGCTGACCCTTCTGTTGGACTGCAGCAAATCAAAACGCAGATCAAAGAGGATGTGCTTGCGAGTTTGCCGCAGCAGTCAACCAACATGGAGACTGATGACACTGGTGATCGTATCCAAACATTGGAGATGCAGGTGCACACACTGATGCAAAAGCAGGTTTCCTTGGAGGCCAATGTGATGGAAACTGCATCCCGCCAATCGGCCCAGATCACCGCTGTCCAGACCCAATTGCACACTCAGAACCAAGAGTTGCAAGGGCACATCGAATCTCAGCAGCAAAATTTGCAAGCTTTGTTCGAAGCACAGATGAGCCAGATCAGAAGCTTACTGAAGAGGCCACGAGAAGACCTCGAGTGACGGTTTGGGGGGGTGGCCAGTATGATGCCAGGTGTGTTGAGCCTCCTGTGCATTGTTCTGATGTTTCTCATGTTATGCTGGCTGCCTGGCCCCTCATCAACAATGTATGCTGGATATGTAGGCATTTTGCCCATTTGCCTCATTGGCATTTTTCTTTTGCCGCACTTGCAGATCAAGTGTCGTACACGTTTTTCAAAGTGGCCGATTTTGTTCCTCTTCCTCATGACGGAGGTACGTGTAGGGGAAGCCCAACATCCTGGCCCCAATCACAATGTTTCTCGACGCCAACATGCCTTCTGCATTGGGTGTTTCAATCCATCTGGATTGGCAGGCAAAGCTCAGGTCATCAATGAATACCTTAGTGATGTTGACATTTGGTCCATTTCTGAGACCCACTTGACCACCAAGTCTTTGTCTTCGTTCCGTAGAGGGCTGGTGACGTCCAAGTCGCCTTTTCGCTATCTCACTGCTGGATTTCCGGTTCCCGTACGAGCCCACTCTGTGACCTCTGGTGCCTGGAAGGGAGTTGCGGTTTTGTCAAAACACCCGACACGTGCGGTGCCTGTGGGCTGGGATGCTGATATCATCCATTCGAGCAGAGCCTTGGTAACTGCCACATACCTTGGCAATATGTGGGTGACTTGTGGTACAGTTTATGGTGAATCGGCGGGAACCTGGCATCCGAACCATTTGCACAACACCAACCAGGTGTTACATGCAGTTGCTACCCAAGTTTGCTTGCATTCTACTGGCTTACGGGTAGTGGCCGGGGACTTTAATGTGGGTGAAGATGATGTTGTTGCGTTCAACATTTTGCATGCAGCAGGCTTCAAAGACATCCAAACACTTGCTGCAGAACGGTGGGGATTGCCGATTCAGAATACCTGTAAGTGTTCCACAAGGGTTGACTTTTGCTATGTAAGTCCTGAACTTCAAATTTTGATGTCCCAGGTCTCGATCCGAAACGACGTCTGGCCAGACCACTCCGTCTTGATTGCGCACTTCAATGGCAGTGGCCAAGACGTGCCGCGCTACGTTTGGCGCCAGCCCCATGCTGTTGACTGGCCCCAGTTTGAGGTTGCACCGATCCTGCAAATCAGAGATGGCCAGGAAACTGATCAATACCGAGACATGTGGCAGAACATTGAAACCATTGCGTCTGCCAGGGCACCTCAGCCGTTTTCTGCGGCATCCAAGGGGCGAGCACGAACACTCAAGCCGAAGCGAGTGGTTGGGCCAACCCATGCACCCATCAAAGCGCCGAGGCAGGGAGATGTATCACCAACCTTCTTTGGTGTATCGTTGCAGCATGCCCACTGGTATCGCCAGTTGAGGAGGCTTCAATCCTACCTCAGATTTGCCCGCACAAGGAGCTCCAGTTCTGACCCTGTGCATGCAGCCTCCACCTGGGGGGCCATCAAACGGGCCAAGGGTTTTGACCAAGGTTTTGCTGCATGGTGGTGGACCTCCAAATTCCGTGTCCACGGGGCCCCAGAGTGCCTACCTGAACACCCGCCTGACTGCGAGAGTGCCCGAAAAATTTATGACTCGATGCTGATCGCCTTTAGGCACCTTGAGAACAAGTTAAAAGCCACCAGCCGTGCATATGCCAAAGAACGCAGGCTTGCCAACCCTCAACTGATTTTCCAGGACCTGAAAATGCCTGGAAATGACAGTGTTGACTTGCTCATTCGGCCGGCCCAAACTCAGGTTGTCCACATTGATGTAGAGTCATTCTGTCTTCAATTGGCCCAGTGCATGCCTTGGAATCTTCTGGCTCCGGTTTTTATCAATGGTAGGGCGGTTTCTATCATTCATGCTGAAGATGTATGGATCTGGGTTGACACGGTTGAGGATTGTGAAATCGGTGCCACCTGCACACAGATGATTTGCAAGGGTGATTTGGATGAACTGTTTCAGGAATTCCAAACCACGTGGTCTCAAAGGTGGAACAAACATCAGCATGTGCCTGAATCGCAATGGCGTGACATTTTGCATTTTGCCCGGAAGCATGCCCCTCCTGTAACTTGTGTTCACCAGCCATTGGACTGCACAGTTTTGAAGCGTGAAATCCACAAGAAGCGGGCCAAAACAGCCAAGGGGTTAGATGGTGTCAGCCTTTCTGACTTGAAACACATGCCTGATGGGGTCTTCCAGAGTTATTGCTGTTTTTACAATCATGCTGAGACGCGAGGGCGTTGGCCTGATCAAATGACGGTTGGAAGGGTTGCATCCATAGCCAAAGGGCCTTGCCCCGCCAGTGCGGCGGATTTCCGCCCCATCACCGTGCTGAGTTTGGGCTACAGACTGTGGAGCTCGGTACACTCCAGAAGGTTGATTGCTGCCCTGGACCAATGGTTGCCGGCTGGCTTGTTTGGATCTCGTTTGGCCAGTCATGCGGGGTTGGTTTGGTCCAATATATTGCTTGCCGTTGAAGAGGCACATGATTGTGGCTTTCAGGTTTCTGGCATGGTCTGTGACATTGAGAAGGCTTTCAATTGTCTTAGTCGCCCAGTGATCTTTGAACTTGCCATGATGATGAACCTTCCCTTGAGGCTTTTGACTGGTTGGGCCGGGATGCTTGGCCAATTGGCTCGACACTTTGATGTGCGCCAGAACCTCTCTTCTGCGGTGTACAGCTGCACCGGCTTTCCTGAGGGTGATGGACTCTCGGTAGTTGCCATGATCCTTTTGGACTGCCTTCTGCATTGGTGGATGGACGCAGCCGAAGTGCCATGCCGTACATTGACATTTGTTGATGATTGGCAGTTGCTCCTCAAACAGCCTGAACATGTCTTGATAGCCTCCCGCCACCTTGAACGGTTTTGTCAGCTGGTCGACCTGACCCTTGATAAGAAGAAAACATATGCCTGGTGCCTCACACCCAGTGGGCGAAAGACTTTGCGGTTAGCTGGACACCGAGTTGGCCATGGGGGTAGGAATTTGGGTGCACACCTACAGCTGACACATCAGCACACAAATGCCTCCCTGCAGGAACGTGCAAATGCTCTGGCAGATCTGTGGGATCGCCTTAGACTTTCCAACAGCCCCTACAAACTTAAAGTCAGAGCACTCACGGTTGCGGCTTGGCCAAAAGGTTTGCATGGAGTGGCATCCACTTCCCTTGGTGCACACATCATCTCACGACTCAGGTCGGGGGCCATGCGTGGGTTGCAGGCCGACGGGGCGGGGTGCAGCCCGTGGATACATCTTGGTTTGATTGAGAGGCCTCACTGTGATCCTGGCTTTTGGTGTGTGATCCAATCGATCCGCTGTGTGAGGGACTGTGCTGCCGTGGAATTTGTACAGCCAGTCCTGACTCAACTTGTCTTGGCGCGGTCTCATTTGCCCCACAATTCCTTCTCCCAAACCTTGTTGACCCGCTTGCAAAGTTTGGGTTGGCACCTTAGGGATGATGGACTGTTTGAGGATTGCCTTGGACCCTTTTGTCTCTTTGCTGCTTCTTTTCAGGAAATTGAACAGAGGGCGGCGTTGAGTTGGCAAGGAGTTGTCGCCCGTGAAGTCAGTCATAGACATGGTCTTCGGGACCTCCAGCAGGCTGATGTCTCAGCCACCCGCACTTGGCTCCATTCGCTGAGCTCGGAAGATGCTGGACACTGCAGAAAACTGCTGAATGGTGCACACTTTACCTCCGAGGTTAAGCAGCACTGGTGCCATGAACCTGATGGATGTTGTGCCTATTGTCAGTGCACTGACTCAAGGTATCATAGATTTTGGCAGTGTGAAGCATTTGCTCCCTGTCGGGAGAGTGTCCCACCTGAGGTCTGGAAGATTATCCCTGAGCTTCCGGAGTTTTTGACTTCGTTTGGGTGGTCTCTTAGACCGGCATCTTGGCTGCTGTACCACCAGACCCTTCTTGACATCCCGGAAAGCCCCTCCAGCCTTGAACATACCATGCCATTACATGATGGTTGGATTGACCTTTTCACTGATGGCTCATGTCATGCACCCACCAAGCCCTGGCGACTTGCCAGTTGGTCGGTTGTTCAAGCTGACCCCACCAATTATGCAATGGATAAACTGCAATCGGTTGTCCTGGCTGCAAGTCCACTGCGGGGGTTGATTCAATCTGCACACCGGGCAGAGCTTCGAGGGGTGTTGGAAGCATTGCGCATTGCCCGAAAACTTGCCTGTAAGGTTCGCATTTGGTGTGACTGCCAAGGGGTCGTAAACAGAGTTCAACGCCTCCTCCAAGGAGTTGTCAGAGTCAAACCAAATAGTAGACATGCTGACTTGTGGACGGAAGTGGTTTTGTTGATTGAGGAAATTGGTGCCCAAGATATCATTATCACAAAAGTTGCCAGCCATTTGGATGGACATGCCCCAGTTTCCGCGTTTGAGGGATGGTGCTTTATTTGTAACGGTCTTGCAGACCATGCAGCTACTGCAGCCAATTTGCTGCGACCGCATTCGTTTTGGCTCACACATCAGACGTTTGAAGCAGACACCCGTTATGCGGCCTACGTTTCTGGTCATGTGCAAAAGGTCCTTTTGACTATTAGTCGGGCAGTAGTTCAACAACAACGTTCTGCTGATCTGGACCCACAGGATCTTGAGCAATTGCAGCATAAGGCGAACCCCAGCCCCATTGGCCGAACTGTGGCTCTTCCGGAGGTGGCATGGGTTCCTGCAGATGTTTGTAAACGTTTTGGCCATCGCATCGTTGCACAGACTGGAGCATGGTTTCAACAATCCTTACGTGGTGGAGATGTAGGATCTCACGCATGGGTATCATTTTACCAACTGTATTGCGACTACATGTTGAGCACTGGTGAAGGTGGCCCTCTCCGTTTTGGGGATTGGATTGACCCGGTTCAGCGACCGAACATTGATTTGCGAAACATTTCTTTCAAGTGCCGCTGCCGTTGGTTTACCTGCCTTCTCAAAGCCCTGTGGAAGGCTTGGTGCTATGACATTGAGGTGAAATTCACTCGACCTCGATCTGAGGCCCTGACACTTCATGCTGCATGTGCATGGCTGCCCTGGGTAGGTGAAAGACTGGATCAGGTTGAGACATGGTTGGTATCCAAGCTTGAAGGTCCGGCCAAACGTAACGGTCGACAGCTTCTTCGACTTCCAACTGCGAGTAGACAGGATTCTTTTCCCACTATCGAGAGTGGAATGATCCAGGTGAGATAATGCCCTGGTGTCTAGGCGTTTCCGCAAGAGCCGACTCGCTCAGATGCACAGGAAAAGGAAAATGATGGTTTTATGGGGGCTTCATGGTGGTTTGTGGTGGTTTTATAATAGTATTTATGATAGTATTTATGATGGTTTATGGGAATTATATGGATTTTATGGTGAAGAATGGGGATGAACTGGATTATCCCAGTTTAATAATAGGGATTAACGGGCAAAAAACAACGGGGAGAAGATGGTTTTATTGGAATTGATGGGGATCAAATGAGGATTTACTACTGTAATTGGGGGAGAAAATGTGATTAAACCATGATCGATGTGCATTCAACCATCAATTTATAATGGTTTTTTGGTGGTTTTAACTGTCAAATGTATGTGGATATATTTGACAAATGATGGTTGGTTGATAGTTATTATAAAGGTCTATACTATCCAATACATTGGGATTATCATCCATTAATTGGGACTTCCGTTCTTGACCCCAGGATTTCACGGAATGCCAGGTGCAGGCGATGCTTACCATGGTCATGTCCGGAACCTCCAGGGGCACATTGGATCCTTGTTTGGTAGTGATCATCATTTTCAAATGTTGTTCATTGGCACGTAATTTTACTTTCCTCCATCTTCACAATAATCATCGTCGTCATTGTCATCAGCATCTTCATCATCATCATCGTCGTCATCATCATCATCATCGTCATCATCATTGTCATTATCATCGTCATCATCATCATCGTCATCATCATCATCGTCATCATCATCATCGTCATCATCATCGTCATCATCATCATCGTCATCATCATTGTCATTATCATCGTCATCATCATCATCGTCATCATCATCGTCATCATCATCATCATCGTCATCATCATCGTCATCATCATCGTCATTATCATCGTCATCATCATCATCATCGTCATCATCATTGTCATTATCAT
>Ga0126342_10013340_pt1 | contig 14572 bp, 13 predicted proteins | sample Cyp1metagenome_FD_92528 | JGI IMG/M metagenome (GOLD analysis project Ga0126342, IMG submission 92528) | Coral microbial communities from Lord Howe Island, Old Settlement Bay, Australia - Cyphastrea 1 metagenome | ecosystem: Host-associated > Invertebrates > Cnidaria > Coral ... | reverse complement strand
TAATGTTTTTAATGTTTTTAATTGATTTAAAAACATTAAAAACATTAATCCCCCAAAAGGCTTTTGTTTTTAATGTTTTTAATTGATTTAAAAACATTAAAAACATTAAAAACATTAAAAACATTAAAAACATTAAAAACACAAGCCTTTCGGGGGATTAATGTTTTTAATGTTTTTAAATCATTTAAAAACATTGAAGCGTTAACAAGGCTCAAAACATTCAAACTAGTCGGAACAAAATAGTACCTAAAGGTCTATCACACATATATATATATACATATATATATATATACATATATATTTATATACATATATATATACCTATCTATATATATATATATACTGTATATATATACATATATATATACTGTATATATATATATACATATATATATATATATACTGTATATATATACATATATATACTGTATATATCATATGGTTGTGTTGTGATTCATATTTTTCTGGAAGTCACCTTCAATGGACTTTCTGGGTTCTCAACTTGGGAGAACTTCGGTGATTTTTGGGGAAATCTGGGTCTGCCAGAAACTTGGATATACCGTATGATATACCCTCTGGTAATTTAACATAGCTATTGAAAATCACCATTTATAGTGAATTTTCCCATGAAAAATTGTGATTTTCCATAGTTATGTTAAATTACCAGAGGGTACCCTTCAAATGGGCATCTAAAGGGACATCGTGATTAGCCATTGGCCTAAAAGGCGTAACTAATTAGCGGTAAACCCAATGATGTACAGATTTTGGACCTGGTTCATACAAGCCAGTAGTATCACGATTTTGGGGATCGTTTATTGTAACGGGTTTACCGTTTACATCCGTCTACCACATTACCTATTCTCAGACAAAGAGAGTAATAGGTAATGTTAATGAGAATAGGTTTATAATAATTATCACATTACCTATTCTTAGACTCATAATAATTACCTATTGTTGGGTTTACCGTTTACCTATGGGTCTATCCTACAGTGTTTCCCTTCCCATTCATCGGCTCAGGGCTTTAGCTGCGGCAGCAACGGCGAGCGTGGCGACGGCGTCAGCGGCACTTGGGGGAAGGCTGGGAAGAGAACTGCGCAAGGGGGGCGGCGGTGGGGGGACGAAGGTCGGGATACGTGTATGTATATATTTATTTATTTATTTATTTATTTATTCATTTACATCATGTGCATAATGATACAGTAAATGTATATATAATTATATATATACACATACATTGTGTCGGTATATTCTATATTTATATCCCAAAGATATGGCGTGTCTATAGGACATATTATCATGATATGTATATATATATATATATATAACTATATATATAATGATGATAAACCAGTGGAATAAAGCACTGGAGTTTGGGGTAGACAATTTTCAGACAGACCCATATGAGTTTGGATATGTGTTCATTACTACTGTGATCTACTGTATATATACTGAAGATTGTCTTCTTTGTGACTATCTCCAAGTCGGAATACGGGAATCATCCTGAGTTCTGATCATCCTCAGTTTGCAAATTTTACATCCCCATAGGATCCATGTATGGTATATATATGGTAACATTTACCATCAATATACCCCAGTCATGTTAGCATATATACCAGCACCATGGATCCTATGGGATCTGGATTGAAAAGAACGCCAAATATTGGGGAACCACCAACTTCCGGTTGGAAGCCTAACAAAGGCCATGTCCAAAAGGCAACTCATGGAGCATTGTGGATACTCGCCGCTGGCAGCCACAGGGCACGACCTGCGCCCTACAGAAGTTCCTCAACTCAAGGACGAAGTTTTCTGGGTGGTGACAAATGGGATGATTACCCTCTGGTAAACTAACATAACTATGGAAAATCACCATTTTTCATGGGAAAACTCACTATAAATGGGCCATTTCAATAGCTATGTTAAATTACCGGAGGGTACATAGGCCATAGAACTGGGCGTTCCATGGAGTTCCCACAACTTTATCATGTTGCATTATTTGTTTTCCTTATTCAAAAAAAATACTGGGTGCTAATGACTCATACAGTTGGTATTCTACATAAATGATTTAAATGGCCTAATACAGTACATTGATATATATATATATATACACAGTACCTTTTGACCGCAGTCTGTGCTTGTCTTTTCGTTATTTGCGCTGCTTAGTTTGGGCCTCCACAGCTGAATCAAAACACCGACTCTTCCAGCGCTGTTGGTGGGGTCTCGCAAGTCTACACGCAGCAAATTCTTCCGTTTTCGTTCAGGTTTGATGTGTGATCGTTGTTTGTAGTACAGTAAGTGAAACCGTGACTTATTAGCAAGAGAATGAGATCATCACTCCAGGTACCGCATGTTCACACTTCCAGACATTGACCCATCGACGGCAGGAAAGCTGCTGCAACTCTGCATGACATTTTCACCACTGCCCCGGAGCAAAAGGATCTCGAGGCCATTGAACATCATCGAACATCATCGACCATCGCTACCTGGGTTCTGTTCAGAAACTACAAGTCTTAGTCGCATATGGTACCATAATGTACCATAGTACGGATGTTTTAGATTGTCTTAAGGTGTTTCTTGAATCGGGATATCATGGTGTAGACTACTGGGGTGACTTCCTCCCCCTGAAAAATATGAAAGTCGTTGGGGATCCTCAGTTTTTTGGCGAGATATCCCCCTTGGAATTCCTCTAAAGAATCAGACAACCCAGGTTGTCCCAAAAAAAGCTGTCTTTTGAGGTCAAAAAAGTAGTTTTTTTTCCACATGGCTAACCTGGACTCCTTGTTTTTTGCTAGGGGCATCCTGGGTCATTATTTTTTAGAGAGTGCATTTTAACGGCCAATTAAAATGCCTTTGGATTTTTTTTAAATTTGCAAAAACTGCTGTTGTGCGCTGGCCATCGCGTGTATCACAGATGAGTCAAACAAACTCAATTGACAACAAGTTTCAAATTGAATGTTTTCTGTCATCCACGTGGCTAAAACGGACCTTTGATTCTTTAGAGAATTGCTTTTTGTATTTGTATTTGTTTGCTTTTGTTTGTAGTTGGTTGCCAGGGTCATGATGATCTTTAGAGGGTCAGACTCCCAGGTATCCTAGGTAGTGATTCTTGAGATGTGCCATTTCAGTAGTTCAAGGTCGACTGCCGTTTTTTCTCTAAAAAATCAGGTGTCCATGTGAGTAACCGACAAAATTAGCGGAAGACCAAAGTAGTGGGGAGTGGACATGGGATGTTCAAATTTGTGCTAAAACATTCACAACCGATAGGGGACCACCGACTTACCGACACCCTATTTTTGCACATAGCATGGAAGTAAGAAACCTTCACAACCGATAGGGGACCACCCACTTTGGCAATGTCCATCGCGGGTAGTAAATAATTGTGTCCGCCACTTGTGAGCAGGCGTATTCCCAGGTGTATGTTGAAATGATTTTGATTGGGAGGCTGGTGTGACCATGTCCATTCATGAAATTATATATATATTATACGTATGGGTGTATATATATATACATACATACATATATATATATACATATATATACATATGATATATAATATATACATATTATACGTATGGTGTGTATATATGATATATATTATATATACACATACGTACGTACGTACATACAGACAGACATACATACAGACAGACAGACATACACACATACACACACACATACAGACACACACATACAGACACACACATACATACACACACATATACATACATATATGCCTACCTATCTACCTACCTACCTACCTACATACATACATTACATTACATTACATTACATTACATTACATTACATTACATTACATACATATTGATGTAAGTAGAGACATATACTGATAAATACATCCATGCCACGTCTAGAACTCTCCGTGGCGACCAATCCGACGTCTAACTCACTTTGCGGCGTTCCATTGCCTGGCGAGGTCCTACTGCAGCGAAAAAACATACCCTCTGGTTATTTAACATAGCCATGGTATAGCTGGCCCATAGAAATAGATGGTTTACCATGGTTTACCTATTAAAAATGGGTGGATCTTTCCATGGCTATGTTAAATAACCAGATGGTAATGTTAGCCAGGTAAATCCAGTAGCATTCCCATCTTTATCCATTAAATCCCATGTAAGAATCAAGATTTTATTCAAACCATCAAACCTATCTTTAGATCATTTTGATCATTTTTTCATCCCCATCTTCACCCTGGAAATCCCATTTTTCATCCTAGAAATTCCTGTCGCAAATTTCCATGGTAGGCCGCCTGTTGGGCCCTTGCGCTCTTTGGTGGAGCTGAAGAATGGATGGATGAGGCGCGGTTCGATGGCGGTTGCGGCGGCCACAAGCAATGGGGAGTTCCATGGATCTTCAATTTATGATTGGTTTATAGTGGAAAATACAGTAAATCTGATGAACATGGATGATACATGGGATGGTTGGTTGATAACGGAAAATTCTATTAAAACATGATTTAACATTGGTGATAAATGTGGTATGTCACCATTTTATGAAACCTCATCATGTCCCTGGGATGTTTGTATTGTACAGTATATTATATTCAATATGTTTAAAAAAAATCATTGACATTAGCCATGATTATTTATATTATATATGTCCAAGTCTGGGTTGAGAATGCTAATGGTTGATGGGTATGACCCATGGAGCTTTGGTAAATACCTTGTGATAGAAACGACCAAGGGATGTTGTTCCATCCCAAGCTTTGGGTTGAGGGACCAACGGGACCAACGAAAGAAGCAAGATGGAACTTGAGATGAACAGCAAGCAGATAGAGATTTTTCAGTGGAAGATGATAGAAAAAAACCATGGATTAATATATTAATAATCATTAATACCCATTTTGAGTAGCCTACTATCTCTGTATCATTGGGTTCAGTGATGAAACACCAACACCTTCCACGATTCTTCCGGCAGATCACGTGGTGATTTTTTATCCCCTGCCGGCAGATGCTACGTAATTCACTGGGGAATGATTTATCCAAATATGGGGAGGCGATGAAACCATGAAGTTGGTGATGTTCCTACAGAGTTGTCTATTTTTAACAATAAAAATATGAATCAATGATGGAGAATCCCTCATAAATGGAGGTATCAATGATGGTATAGATGGAGGTATTCATTGTTTTGACAACTGATGATTTGGTGAAATTGTCTATATTTTGCTTGTTATGACGATATGACGATGATTGTTATTGTTTAAGACCAATGATAATGATTGTTTACTACTGTTCACTATTGTTTACTATTGTTTAAGACCAAGTTATTGCAATGATAATGATTGTTTACTATTGTTCTTATTGTTATGCGATTGTCATTATAACAGTATTGTAATATATACACATATAAATATGACCTCCCCCGCCATGTTGCAGCAGGGGCCATACCCTGAAGAGGCATCGACATGGCCGGAAAATCTGCAGTCTATTCATGCCATATTGGGATTTTTCAGCCCAGGCAGGTTAGATGTTTGCCGATTGAATCCACATTTTCGCATTTTCGGATATCCTCCAGTAAGCCAACGTATGGAAAACCCCATGGTGTCCAAACGGGAAATCTGATACAAATGGATTGTCTAATCCCATTCGTAAACTTAAATCCGACATGTATATAGCCATATTTCATTATATAAGACATCATGTTTCTCATATTTTATCAACATCTTATTTCATGAGAAGACATGAGTTTATCATAGTTTATCAACATGTTTTTTCACCATCTTTGGTAACAAAGCAACGGCGTTTTTTGATGACGAATTTCATCCAGGAAGTCTTCGACTTGCTGCCAACATTGGACCAGAGTCTCATCGACACCGGCCGCCGGACTGCCAAGGCGGGAGCCAGCTCACCAATGAATGGGATATAGCTATTATATAATATGGAATATAAGGACAAAACAAGGACATTGTATAATTTTAGCTTTATATATATATCCTTGTAACATATGTCAATCCTATATCCTATAAGTGGTTTTAACATGTTAAATAGCTACTAAGGGGATATAAATCATGGAATATATAATGATATATATATATATGCATATACATACATATGTAACTACATGTGGGGTATTGAAGGGTATTGATATAATGAGGTATATATAATACTATTGATAATGTCCATTAATCCAATCCGCCGTTCAGCCCTTAAACACCCAGAACGCATGATGATTAAGATTACTAATGCAAACCATCCACTATCTCGGTTTATTGTTGGGTCTATGACTTGGATTATTTGATATTATTTGACATGACCCCCGAAATGGATACGACTGGGTACTGGCACGGTTTATCATTGGGCTCACCACACAATCATCTTGATCAGATTACGCGCAGATCTACAGCATGTTCATTGAAGGAGACTCTTCCGGTATACATCTTTGAAGTCTCAATCAATGAACAGTTGTTTGCCCATTTTAGCCGAATTGATGGTTGTTGGGGACATGCCAATGGCCACTTAAAAGCAGACACCAGCTGGATTGAAATCCTCATGAACCATCGAACATGTGGTTACAGTGGTTACATTCATGTTACATCACCAGTGCGTGTTTGGGAACTATCTATCCTAGTTATTTAACAATTTTAAACAAGGAAGCAATTTTTGGGATTCTCATGAGAGCGTCGCGTCACGTCTCAAGCAGGCACGGCAAGTGCTGCGAGACAATGGACTTCCGGTGCCGCCAGAATGGTGTGGATCCCCAGGGGAGGCCATGTTTCCAACTACCATGTGGGGATATACCATCCATTGCTTATAGTAGCTAATAATATATAAGCCATCCCCAATATCAATGGAAAATGTGTATATAGCAAGATGATATCCATATAACTATCCATTGCTGATGATATTGGGGATGGCGATTCTAGTTATCACTAATTAAGAGTAGAAAGCCCTAGTGGTTTTTAGTGGTATTTAGTGGTAAAAACCCGAAGTCCCCGTAAACGTTTCCTTCAACTACATTGAACAAGGTTTTGTTCCCACCATCTCCAAGCCAACATTTTCGCTACAGAAATGTGGGTTTCCATCAATGGGATACCCCAAAATGGATGGTTTATAATTGAAAATCCTATTGAAAAATAGATGAGAACTGGGGTCATCCCCATTTTAGGAAACCTAAATCAATCTCCCCATGTTTCTGCAGTGAACTGGGACCCCAGTGATCTCCTCATTCTCCCCACCAGGTGGGGCACCGCTCAGCTCTTGGCCAACCTGGGCGATGCCTTGTGGATCCAAGCCGCTGGTAGCGAGGCGGCGGTGGCCGCCGTGCTCTCGTTGAAGAGCCTGGAAGCAGCGGATGAGGCGCCGAGTTGGTGGAGTTGGGGTTGGGGGAAATCCGTGGGGATTTCAATGAAGGATGGTGACTGATGAGTTAATTATGAGTTATTGTTAACAATGGTGAATGATAGTCGATAAATGGTTGATCATTGGATTTCACGATGGTGAATTAATTCATGGATTTCATGATGGTTAGTAAGTGTTAATGGTGAAATGGCAAAACGGGAATGCACAGGCAATGAAGCAGTGAAGCATCAATGGTGGGATATTATGAGGATATCGGAGGAATATCATGATGGAATAAATGGGATATAGCTCACCAACTTGACGTGAATCATGGGAAACACTCGCCGGTGGTGAATGAAGGGAGCGGATTGGAGCTATGATATCCACATTCCCTAGCTACCAAATCTAGCTACAAATGGGGAGCCAAGGAGCTACGAATAGAGTTTCCCAATCGAGCGATGTTGAATTCACCATTGTTTGGTGGACTCTCCATATTTTCTGAGGTAAAATAGTATATACATTGTATACATCCTTAAATTCCATAAAAAAAATCCATTTACCCTCTGGTAAACTAACATAGCTATGGAAAATCACCATTTTTAATGGGGAAACTCACTATTAATGGCCATTTTCAATAGCTATGTTAAATTACCAGAGGGTAACCAGCCGTTTGTTTAACTAGTTCTTCCCGAAACCAGGGCACTTCCTTCGAAGGATTCAACCGAAACCTTCCGAGGCACCTCCAGGTGTTTGGGAGATGGGTGTGGCAGTCCTGCTGGCGCACCTGAGAGACGGCATGCCTACAGCGGTGGAGGTGCCTGCGGAATGGGACAGAAATATTAGGACAAGTTTGTGGGGCAGATGTTCATAAAGTTTGAGGTCATGTGGTAAATCATTATAAATTCATTTGGGTTTGGTGATTTGATGTATGTGTTTTCACACGTCGCCACACATTTGTCGTTCAATGCCAATTCTGTTGGTTGAATTCCTGTCCTCTCAACAGGCCCAAGTGCCCCAACTTGGAACGGCATGATCCTCCCCATCATGGAACACATCACCATCCCATTGATCTCCCTGCAATTATATATTATATATATAAATTATAGAACCATTATCAATTATCAACCCCACATTAATGAACCCTAATTCATCAGGGGAAAGAAACTGTATCAAACAGTGACGACTTCCTCTATGAATTGCATCAAATCGCTCCACTAAAGGGGGTTTAGTCCCAGCAATCCGGTGCGGGGCAGGTGGTTTGCCATGCTCTGGGCAAGCTGATGGATATGCACTATCTGCGGGTGGAGGTGAGGGAAGCGGAACCGGGAACTGATTGGATGTCTAGATGGGATTCAAATGGCCACAGGGAAGCCAGGCAAGCAGCGTTGGCGCAGATCTGTGAGCCGCAAGATGGGGAAATCAGCAATTCAGGAGTTTGAACTAAGAAAAATACATAAAGTGGGACTTGACTTGAGCAATTGACTTGAGTAACAATGATGTGCTTAAACCAACAAAGGCGAAAAATGAGCCTATCTCCAAGTGGGAACGTCCAGCGACTGTTCAAAATCATCATCCAAGAATTGGGAATAGGATGCCAACAGATCAGTTGGCGGTGTTTAGTGCTGTACTTCTGATTCTTATTGTATTTCAGTCTCCGTATTCCAATCTGAGGGACATCCCAGAGTGTCCCATTTAAAGAATTAGCCTCTGGTAATTTAACATAGCTATTGAAAATGACCATAGAAAGAGTGGATTTTCCCATTGAAAATGGTGATTTTCCATAGTTATGTAAACGTTTACCAGGCCGGGTAGCTTCCAGACATTTAAGCATACCTGAAGAGGTAGCTCCTGGTCACCAGAGTGAACTCTCGTGAAGCCCCGCCTTGAGGTCCTCGATAGCGCTCGAAAGGTCTTAGCGCAACGCTTGCGTGCAAACGCGTCCATCCACCAGGTGGGAGTCACAGTTGTTGCTATTGCTGGCATCCAAAGATATTCAAAGAAAAAATGCTGGCATAGTGATTTCATATCATTCTTGTATGTTTGATCATGTTTGGGATTATGACTATTCTGACGCAAATTGTATTGATGTTTTCCGATGTTTTCCGATGTTTTCCGATGTTTTCCGGGCATGCATTCTGGTCACCTCTGGAAATGACAAGCACTGTAAATCCACCGATCGCCTTGGTTTATATCACCAGGTTGGGTTACGTTTTCGTAGCTTCCATTCCTGTTCTATCCTGTTCTGACTCATGTAGCTTTCAAAATACTTCAACACCCTGTTTGTAGCTGAAGATCCAATTTTTGTTTAAAATCCCATGATAATCCATGACAACAATGTGTTGTAATCCCATTTGGAGGTTTCCTAAGTCATGGGGGTACCCCCAAATCATCCAGTCATGGATGACCATGACTTAGAACTTGAAATCTATGGTGACGACTGAGGATCCCCCATTTCTTAAAGGATCCCCATGACTTAAGAAACCCCCATTGGTGCAGCCTGAAGCCACGTTGCCCACCAGGCCATTGCTCGAGGTTTGACGGCCATGCGCTCCTTGGTGAACCAACTGTGGCCCGTTCTGAGGCGGGATTTTCATTTGCGATGGGGGGATGATCCCAAGAAAATCCAAGAAATATAGAAAATTCATGGCTATTGATCAGAGTAGCTGGTTACATCCTTGTCACTTGACAATCAAGGCCAGATATTTGCTCCCATCAAGCAGCAGAAAAAAAAATCTGTATCTCATCCCGCCAACAAGAAATATCTACCTAGAAACCAAGGGACCAAAAATTGCGAATGTTTGTGTTTTTATACAGGTGTCCTGTCTGGGGGGTTGGAGGTTTTTTTCAGGGGATCGTCGGGATCTAGGAGTCCACCCATCCATTAGTTTGGTGTTCAAAAATCCTCTTCCAGGAGCACCCCTGAGACCTGCAGACTTGGCCCAGAAATTACAATCAGCCTGGAGTACTTGGCCAATGTGCCGTGGTTTTTTCCATGTTTTTCCAGCAAAACTTCCTCATGGGGATCCTACTCCAGGATGATAGGATGGGTCTACTTGGTTTGAATTGTCCAAGGGGCTGATGGAGTTGGAGGGCAGCTGAAAAGCTGCCATATATTTGCTGCATTTCAGAGTGTCTGCATTTCCACCACGAGTCATCTAGTTGAAGATCTCTAAACCAGCATTTCAAATTTGCCAACATTTGGGATAAATCGTTATATGGACGAAGCCGTACAATCATGTTGTTGATTACATATGATTACAATTGATTACACATGATATGTCATCCATACAATATGATATTATATATATAGAGAAAGATGTATATATATAGAGAAAGATATATATAATATAATATATATATAATATATAATATATAATATATATATATATATATAATATATATAATATATAATATATATAATACATATATAATACATATATATTATAATATATATATAATACATATATATATATATTATAATATATATATAATACATATATATTATAATATACATGTTTGCAACATGATATCCAAAAATGTCCCGCATCCAATGGCTGGAACAGAGAGCCCTCCAGCTGGTCTGCCGCTGCCAGGGAAAGGCTCTCAAGTCCCCATGGCCTTGACATGAAGATTGCTGCAGAGGTGCTGCTGGTAGCTCCTGGATTTCACGATTTGAAGAGATGGCCATGGGCCATGGGGATTTCTGTGGAAATATGGCCAAGTTGATATGGGTATGGATCAATACCTATTAATACCATTTTTAGGTGGATGAACATCCATTTACCAGCTATTTTGATGTTCACCAGGGGTACAAGGTTTTGACACACTGCCATATTAATTTTGATATGATATTTGGGTGCGGAAAAACCTTGAAACAACCATCGTAAATGTGTGCAAAATCCTGATTCACCATTGGATATGCGGGCATCCTATTCTCAAACAAAGCCATCATATCTTAGGATAAAATTTCCCTTCACTGCGTGCAGTTGCGACTGGGGTATATTGGAAGATACGGCAGCCCCCACGGAAACCATCAGCTAACTATCAGGATCCAAATGTGGACAAAATCGGAGAATCCCCTGAATAGGGAAATCCTCAAATCATCCATAAATAGTGGATTCTCCAGATTTCTCCAGCACAGCATCTTAGATTCCATTCCCAAAGTGTATCGATATCCCAGATCTCGTTGATCTCGTTGGCGCCAAGAAATGGTGTTCCATGTGATGATCCCATGATGGGCTCTGCCAGTTTCACAAAGGAACGAACGCATGCTATGGCACCTGTCTCGGGCAGATGATGTCCTCAATTCCTACACTCACTATATATCATTAATATATCATTACCCATAGGATCCATGTATGCTATATATGGTAACATTTACCATCAATATACCCCAAATGTTAGCATATATACCATACATGGATCCTATGGGTTATATCATATCGCATGAATCGGGTATCATTTATCCAAGCCACGGAACATTTAAGCCAGTTTTAGATAGTTTTAGATGATGTACCTAGTAAGCATCCTATTGAACATGGCCGACATGGCCATTGTCATGCCGCTGCCCAGAGGGCATGCCCGAATCGGTCCTTTTCGACGGCTTTGAAGGCTCTGGCTGCATTGGACAATCAATTGCTCCTGTCGCTTGGAAAGGAGAAGGTACCACTGGTGAAGCCATGGCAAAGCCCAACAGGGACCCTGGGTCTGATTCATGATAAGGTTGGCTTCGCTTCATTTTTGGGTGTACCAATTTACAAATGGATCACAAGGTTGGGCTTTTTGTTAACCCTTTTTGAATGTTGACCATCTGAAAATGGGGTCAGACATTTTGAGCAGGATCATGATTCTGATGGGTTAAACATGGTTAAACCGCACAGCTAGCCAATGAGGAGTCCGTTCAAAAGGCTTGGGTCACCCAGCTTCCAACTCATTCAAGTAACATTTGGACATTAAAATTGTATTGTGATCTCCAAATTCAGTGAGTTCTACCCTCAACAAAATGGCCATATCCATATTCATGGGGTATTCCCCCAAGTTATGCTATCATCCATGGATTTTTTCATGGGAAAAAACCCATGGTTTTCCCCATGAAAAAATCCAAGCAGCTCTGATCCCAGGGTTTCCTCCTAAGGTCTGAGCACGTCCTGGTGTCCAGCGCAGCGGTCTTGGGCCCACGACTCATGGATGAGGCAGATTTGGGGATGCCCATAGCCAGGCTGCCATAGTTTCATGGGAAAAAATGATGAAAAATTATGAGAATCGGAATTGGAGGTACCTTATTAAATCTTATTATCCTTATTTCCAGACAATATTTTTTTCGGATGCAATGATACTGTGGATGGTTGCGGAAGAAATCCTGCACCACCAAACGGATGGTTGGAAACCCTATAAACCCTATAAACAATGGGATAAACCACCTGTATACATGATTATGCCAACTATACAGTACAGTATGCCTGGTTTGCATGCTGTTGGCTGACTTGATCTGCAACCTATTCAATCCAAACTTAAAGGAAGTACGGATAATGGAAGGAACCTGAAGGTACAGTTCTTTTTTGAGGATCATCCTGTAAGATCAAAAAAATCACAAGACGACTACCACCAAATTTGACATAGACCCGGAGAATAGCTGATGTTTGATATTTGTTTTGATGAATGTGCCATTCCAACCCCTTTTACATGGGCAGGGTCTGTGTTAGTTCAGGGGATGTTTTACAGCATCATCCATGACTAAGACACCTGGGCCGGTCCATGTCCCATGCGGCTTGGCACTTCCAGGAGTGGATTGTTCGCTTGGGTGCGTGCCATGGACTGGCAGCTTTTGGTACTAAGGCGCTGGTGCTTCGTTGCTTCATCCGTGGTTTTGGATACCTCGAAATCAGAAGCAGTGCCTTGTTATGTTGGCCTCATGTCTCAGGAAGCCCAAACCGATTCAACACACATATATGATAATATATGTATATATGGATTGGTTGAATGGATCATATACATACGTGTCCAACATATTCAAACATATCATATGTGGATAGATCACATATATATATATATATACATATATGCATGAAGATATCATCATATAATATTTATTTATTTATCAATAAAGCATGAAGATATTGGATGATGCAACTGGATTTCAGGCTGCGGGTCCATACCTGGATCAGATCTTGGAGCTGGTTGAGGATGAGGAGGCGCCCTTTGTTTCTAATGGGTATCTGATGGGTATATGATGGGATATGTACTATGACTATATAATAGATACAACTGGCAATAATAGACCATGATAGATATACCATGATACTATTATGTATACTGGTAGATCTACCCTCCGGAAATCAACTTGCAATGGACCATCTGAATTGTTATTTTCCCACTAGAAGCTTCATTTGTAGAGATTGTCTATTAAATTGTCAGTGTGTATATATATATATGTGTATGTATGCATAGGAGACAAGGATAAGTAACAAACCTGCATAAGGAAATTATATAAGATTGGTTGAAATTGTCATATATCTAGTTGGCATTAGATGAAATACAATTCGAATATATCTAATGGGTATCGGTATAGAGTATGTTATGCGATTAGCAATCATAGAATGGCATATATTAATATGAGAATGATGTGGTTGGTCGAGGAACATCTGATGGGTATATACAGAAATATGATCTAACTGATCTATGTAATGACTTTTGTGGAGGATACATACAATATGATACATATATATATACACGTATATATATACATATATATATGCATATATATATATGCAAAAATAATTTATCCTGTTCTGGGGGTGGCTCAAGCGCCACTCAGTTAGATGAAACCCGGTGAAAACTCAGTCATTGGCCTTGGCGGCCAAGGTATCTCTGCGATATAATCTGGGCCCCCCCAAAGAATTGCTTGTTTATCATCATGTTCCCTAATAAACTGGCATACCTTGGGGGTATAGTATAGTGGTATAGTATAACGATTCATAACAATTCTGGTTCTTCTGAGTGGACGGGTATCCGGGCCCCACAACTGACCTGACCAGGGCCCGGTGGTGGCTGCAGCTGCGGCAGCCGTCAGCAAGCTGCTTCATGACAAGACGGATCGCAGGACCCACCTGTGATCCCAGTCGCCTCCCCATTGGAAGATGGGAAACTTCTCAGGAACCCAGGTTTTTTGAGGGTAATGTTGGTTCCTGATTAGTGTGTGGCCGCCCCCCCCCACCCTCCTCTTATCTTCCTTTTCACCTACAAATTCAAAACGGAAAAAAAAAACACTCACCAACAAAAAC
>Ga0126342_10013339_pt1 | contig 14572 bp, 9 predicted proteins | sample Cyp1metagenome_FD_92528 | JGI IMG/M metagenome (GOLD analysis project Ga0126342, IMG submission 92528) | Coral microbial communities from Lord Howe Island, Old Settlement Bay, Australia - Cyphastrea 1 metagenome | ecosystem: Host-associated > Invertebrates > Cnidaria > Coral ... | reverse complement strand
ATATATATACATATGTATATACACATAGCATATACGTATATATATTTATATATTATACATATATAGATATTTTTTAATACACATATATATATATTGTACATATATATATATATATATATTATACATATATATATATATTATACATATGTATATTTTATACATATATATATTATACATATATATATATCCAAATAATCTATTCCTTGAAGTGGGGGTCCCAGGTCTTGCCGATGCTGGGCGACTTCTGCGACGTCGCGGTCGCCAAAGCGCTGGGTGAGGGCAGAGCGCGTAGAGCGTTCCTGGCGTCCGGGGCAGAGGTGCGAGTTGGGCGGTGGCGTTGGTGTTTTACCATGAAAAAACTAGCACTTTAACCATCAAACGCTGGGATTTTAGGAACAAATTGAGAATTTACCACGAAAAACTTGACTTTTACAATGAAACATTGGTTTTTCACATGTTTTAATCATCAAACATTGGTAACATATTGGGATATGACTGGACTATAATGGGATACAATCCTAAATTTGATGGTTAATCACTATTTTCCCTATTCATATTATCATTTGAGCAGAGTTTATTTTTGGAAAAGCGTGCGAGGCTACAAGGAGGTGCAAGAATCTCAGCTCCTGTTGCTCTATCTCTTTATCTATACCAGGGTCCTACAAGATGAGGTCCCCCGGTCCCCCAGTGATGTTGGTTAGAGCCACTAAGGACAGCTCTAAATCCCTCAATCCAAACGAATTCACCAAGTGGTGTGGGGGATTTCGTCGTTTGGTCTGATCTTGGTTGCCCAGCATCAGGTAACTATGCTACTATGGTTGGTTCCCTCGGAAAAGTCGCCGGCGCTGTACTTCCCAGGGTCAAAAGCAACTGTCAGCTGCGAGACTCACAAGGGGGGGGGGCGCCTGGTAGAATTTGGGGCTGTGTTCCGGAAGATGTTGGTTTGCTTGTTGCATTTAGCATTCAACTAGGGATGTACCATCTGGTTATTTAACATAGCCATGGAAAATGGCCCATTTATAGATGGTTTACCTATTAAAAATGGTGATGTTCCATGGCTATGTTAAATAACCAGAGGGTACATGGATGTAGAATATTTGGGGGTTCAGCCTGTTGAGCATCACGTTTTGAAACGTGTTGACATTTTGTTTGGGTCAACCATCATTGGTGCCTAAGTGGTGGTGATACTAGCTGGGAAAATCCTCGAACTGCCAGGGTGTTTTCCAGCAAACCATGTTTGCTGGAGGAGAACTCTGCTATTATCCCATTATTATATTATTATCCTTAATTGACCACATAAAACCATCTCAAACTACCATGAAAACTAGCATTGTTGGGATAATTACTAGCTGTTAAGGGAAAATTAATTACTATAGCTGTTAATCCTATTTCCTAACCTCAAAATCCACAGCTTTCTACTGCGTTTTCCAAGGTTATGCGGAGAATCGGGCCGTGTTCTGGCGGGACGAAAGTGATTCGACGCCAGAGTGGCTCCCTGATGCGTCCTGGACGTGTCTTGGATGTCTGGAACCCAGGGTTTTACCCTCTGGTTGTTCATGGTTTTCACCGTAAGCCCCATAAGTTATGGCATAAGTTTGGATCTAACATGATATAACCAGAATATCTATGGTTCAATATCCACTTACCCTCTGGTAATGACTCACCGTTTGCGAACTTGAACATGGTCCTTTGAGTTCGTTGTTAGTTTACCAGAGGGTAACCCCCAAATCATACAGTCGTCATGGATGACCATGACTTTGTAACCTATGGTGACTTGACAAAATCCCGGAGAATAGTAAGGTGAGGCCCCCCTAGGTTTGTTGGTTTACAAAGCATATGAAGTTAGTTATATTCCCCTAATCCACCATAGAAATCACCAAGTTATAAGTCAACTTAGCTACCGTGCCTCACCTTGTCGTGATAATATACACACGTCACCACTTGTTTTCATCCCTCTGAAATTCGAAAAATGAGTTTGGTTGACTTTCACATGTAGCGGAGCAGAAGCCCCTCCCTCACTTTGGGACATTGTCCTCAAGCATTTGGTTTCTACTTCCAGAATCATAGTAAGATGGGCTTGGAAGAATCACTTGACTTTCACAATTTCCAGCATTAGCATGAGGTATTCATTACAGGCAGTAGCGCATCTGTACCGTGGAGGACCAGCAGTTAGAATACCAAAAAAAGATTAAAGTTTTAGAATATGGATTTATGTTAATTTTTAACATAAATGAGCAGGGGTGGTTAGCACTTAGAATATTCAAATCCAGGGGGTACACATAGAATATGTTGGTAGTATGCTGTCTTAAGGAAAAACTAGCTACATCCGACCATATATCCCAATAATTCTATAGTATCCCTACCTGCTTTGTTTTGTAATTCCGGCCTTGGGTCTCAATCCTCCAAGACACTGAAGAAACAGATCATGTCTCTTAGGGGGTTATTTTCGTCCCTTAGATCATAAACAGAATTGACTCAGTTTATCACGTCCCAAGCATCCCCCAACCAACATGTCAGTTTTGTGTGCCGGATCCAACAACACATGTCATGACTCAAGAATTGGCTTCTCCAACAATGCCATGTGGCTCTGGGTTTCTCTGAACATGGACCCCAAAATTTGGAACATGATTTTTCCATTTTTTTTCCCATTAAAACTATAGATTGGCATCCCCGTTTTCAGACACACCCATGTTGATGACTGAGTCGCACACAGCCACAGCAACCTTAGGCAGGGATACCTCCAACGCCGCGTGCATTTGCTGCTTCGCTGGAGCAAAATAGACAGATGAGCAGCCACGGTTACTCGCATCTGGTCCTCACCAACAGTGATGCGGAAGATACCCTCTGGTAAACAAACATAGCTATTGAACATGGCCATTTATAATTAGTGAGTTTTCCCATGCAAAATGGTGGATCTTTCCATAGTTTTTTGTAGGTTTACCAGGCCGGGTATCTGGTGTCATCAATTGTGGAAAATTCTGGAACCAGCCATGGAGCTACCGGGAACTCAATGGAGGTCTACCGGTCTATCGAAACCATTCCAAGCTCGGATGCAGACGGCCAGTAGATGAATGATGGCAGCAGACCATTTCGCAAATGTTATGATTTTCCAAAAGACATCATTGGACGACTAATTATTGGACGTTGATATCACCAATTCTATGCATATATATATATACATATATATATACATATATATATATATACACATATATATATATATATACATATGTATATATATAATATATATATAGAGAGCCCCAGGATCTGGCGTAAACATGGACCCACAAAACTTGTTATTTTGCAGTACACATGGACCCTGGGGTACAAATTGAACCCTAGCCAATCCCATCTCCCATCAATCATCTCAGCACCCCTAAGACTTTTGTCGTCCCAAAGATGTTTGAATCCCCTATTTTGCCATCGTAATATGGCGGCTGTTTTTAAAAAAATCCAATGATGACCAGCAGCACAGATTCACACACTCCTGATCCGAGCCAAAGCGGTTGTCGCGTCTCAGCCCTGCAATGTCGCCATGGAGGACGAGGGTTTTTACATGGGACTGGGATGCCAAGATTCCTGAATTAAACTCGCTTGGTTTAGGTCTAGACCATGGAGCAGCACCATTGTGTAACTCTTTTGGCGCTGGGATTGGCTGGTGGGCTGATGATCCCATACTGGACTTGCATGTTGCCCATGAACTCAAGGGAAGGGTCCTAATCTCCCATGGTTCAGGGTGCCGGGTCTGTTGGGTCCTGGTTGCGAAAAAAACCTGGTAGATGAGTAGTAATTGTCATGTGACAAACTCAATCATAAAGCATCCCAATCCCGGCACATGAGTAGTAATTAATGTGGTAAATCCCCAATAGAGGTTTATGATTGGGTGGGATGATGTAAAACCACGCTCAAATGGTTGGTTAATGGGATGATTTATTAATTATAGGGTTTACCACATTACTGTACTTGGGTTACGTGCCAGGTACGATTGAGTGGGATCGGAACATTTGGGCCTTAAATCCCTCAAACCTGATGGTTACTCATCATTTTCCCCTTTAAGATTGCCATTTTGGGGGCTAATCCCACCATTTTCAGAAACAATTATAAACATGTGTTATATGTCGGAACAGTAGCCATAATTTATCATGTTCAATCGAAAGCCTGGAGCTACATGGGGGTCAACCCAACCCGATAACTGAGTTAGGGGTTTGTCTCAGCAACCAGATGTTTCAAACTGTTGGTTGATGATTGTAGGGGCTTCAACACACTGCCCAATATATGGAATAATTGATCACTGTTGATAAGTAATCAGCAATTTAATATGATATGTTCTGGATGAATTTGATCGTGACCTCAGGTCGAAAATTCCCGTTTTCGATGATGTGGATTCCGGGAATCATCCACATGAACAAGCTGGCCGTTTTCGATTGTTCAGCTATTTCCAGGTGAGGGAACTGCTATAGTTATCTATAGTTCAACTAGGATGTAATGAAGTTATCAGGTCTGGGGATGCTGCTGAATCTTGGAACTTCTGTACTTCACAAGGTGGGGAAAAGCTGTGTGTTGCTTGAAAAACTAGCACCCTTCACTACTTCGATATGAATCTGGAATAAACCCAACAGTGGAGTTGTAAACCAACTTAGCAAATTCTCTCCATCAATTGCCATCATCTGTCATCATCTATCATCATCTATCATCATCTATCATCATCTATCATCATCTATCATCATCTAGTCTATGGATCAAGTTGTTTTTTGTTTCATAGTTCAGCACTGTTAGGCACCACATGTTTCACCGATGCTTCGTTCCTGCCGCAGGAACGCACCGCCTGGGATCCCTTCGCTCAGACGACTGCCAAAGAGGCCTGCGGTTGCGGGACCGTCGGGACGGATGGTCGACAGGAGATTCAGTGACTTAACTGGATGGCTAGTGACATATCCTTTGGTCAATGGCCATTTCAGGAACCTAAATTGGAGGTACCTACCATATGTAAGGCATATGTAAGGCCTATGTAAGGGGATATACCTCCGAAATATGGCCTTATATGGTACAGTACCTCCATTTTAGGATCCTGGAATTCCCATTGATTTGGTTGTCCCTACAAATGGAAAATATCACCAGAACAGCAGATGATTTTTGTGGACTATCACAGATTGACCATCGATTTTGACAAGAAACATGGTTTTTACATTGAGAGTCAACATGAGTTAACCAGTTAACCATCGTTGCGATGGTTGAAAAGATGTAACGAATGGTGAGTTCACCATGAAACATGGGAGATTCTCGACATGGACAGCCCATCCCCTGATCCCAACATGGCCATGTCAATGGGGATGCTGGAGTCGCAAAGTTGAGACAAGCCAGGGATATACCCGGCCTGGTAATGACGTTTACAGTTTGCGAACTGGAAAATGGCCATAGAAAGAGTGGATTTACCATGATTTACCCATAAAAAATGGTGGATCTTTCCATATAGTTATGTAAACGTTTACCAGAGGGTACGTGCTTGGATCAAACAAATTGGTAATGGAGAACTATTCACTGGGTTGTTCTCAAGAAAGTGTTTTGTTTTTTCTAAAGAAATTGACTGAAAGCACATCCCATTTTTTTGGGGGGGTAACTAGGTCTGGAGAATCATCCAAATTGTTTGGTTGACTTTTATTCATCAGCATGTTCGAATTCGTGATGGATCTCACCAGAAGTCTATGGTATGGAAATCGTAACCCCTTCATGAGGCGTATACCCTCCGGTCATTTTTCACAGGTTGCTATGGATAAAATGGCCATCTAGTTCGATGATTTACCAGAAAACATGGTGATTTTCCATAGTTATGTTGGAGTTTTTTTTTTTGACATTGGGACATATTAGGACCTTGTAACGGGGTGATTCTAAGATACCATGGTGGGCTATCTTTCCAGATTTCTTCCAAACTTGCTTGCACAACTACAGGGTTTACTCATGTTTACTCCCTATCAATTCCCTGAATCTAGACAATGCCAATGTTCAGAATGATTCACTTGATTCAACCGTGTTTTTTTTCCTCGCATGGGAAGTTTCTATCTTGAATCACCATATTTTCATTGGTCAAGTTAAATCCCAATTTCTATGGGTAAAGAAACAGCTGGAATTTCTGTACTCCCATGATTTCCTTTATGAATTATACTGACCTGAGGTCGTCAACACCGTCACGCCGGTGGTGAAAGTTTCTGGGGGAATCATCCCCATAGCTGGCCGCAAGAAAAAAGGTATCTTGAGGTTGTGAATCATGATGAAATGAAAGGCCAGTCATGTGGTAAACTTCATCTCGCAAACCATCCCATTCACCAAGCATTTTCATATATATATATAATATAATATATATATATTCCTCATTTTTTGAGGTGTTGAACGAGGTTAGTTTTCATCCCATATGCTCCATGGTGCTGGAAGATTTATCAACATGTACCATCTGGTTATTTAACATAGCCATGGAAAATCACAATTTTTAATAGGTAAACCATCTATAAATGGGCCATTTTCCATGGCTATGTTAAATAACCAGAGGGTACTACATTTACCCCAAAGAACATCCAAATGTAGCTACATCCTACATGAAGCATCAGGGAATTACTGTAATTCATCCAGCTGGGGGTCTCGTATTAGCCGACTTCACTGGAATGATGCGAGACTTCCCATTTTTTTCGCCGTATTTCAGGTTCATGAATTTTTATGTGGGTAAAACATGGTAAAACAGTGCCATAAACCATCATAGGTGCTATAAACTATTCCCACATGGGTGGTTTATGGCATTGTTTTACCCACATTATGCAATGTTATAACATCGTTCCAAAATTAGTCACCATAGGAAAGCATACCCAGATGCTCCATGTATGGAATATTTACATATATTTACCACATCTGGGATACTCATAACATTCTCATAACTATATATAAGTCCGATATAATGAATATAGTCCCACATCTGGTTGAGTTATTATATATTACTATAGTTATATATAGTCCCACATATCCCAAAAAAAACCATACCACATCTGGGAATGATTCACGGCTTGGGTCCCAATGTTTGATGTCCAAGGAGCTCGAGAGCTGGGATCCTTTTGAGGTGCGGTCGAAAAACATCGGAAATTGGACGATTGCCCGAGGAGATAAAACACCATAAGACACGTTTTTTTTTTTAAAGCAACAAACACTTGGAGAACATCTTGAACTTCATAGGAATTCTATAAGTTTTTTGCAAGTTTACTTTCGAATTGTTCGACTATCAATTCTGATTTGTGGTTTCATGTTTTGGAATTTTCCAATAACATACAAAAAACGATGGAAAGAACCACCATTTTCAATGGGTAAATCCACTATTTCTATGGTCATTTCAATACCATAGGAATTCATCACTTCATCTGGGGGAATTCGAATCTCAGGTCACCGGCGGAGATGTCCTGGGAGGATCCACTTAAAGACTGGTTACCCTCTGGTAAACTAACAGTTTGCTATTGAAAATGACCATAGAAATAGTGGATTTACCCATTGAAAATGGTGATTTTCCATAGTTATGTTAGTTAACCAGAGGGTACTTCGTCGGCTTATAATCCACTGATAAACTAGTAAGACTTAGTACCGATTTGGATATTACTAAGTATCACTGGTTAGTACCAGACTTAGTATCCAGTCTTACTTAGGACTTACTAACCTAGTTGGTTTTGGTTTCCCTATAATCCGATTTTGGGGGGACTTACTAGCCAGGGTTACTAACCAGTTACCCTCTGGTAAACTAACATAGCTATGGGAAATTGCCATTTATAGTTGATTTACCCATTAAAAAATGTGATTTTCCATAGTTATGTTAGTTTACCAGAGGGTACAAGGTTGGATGATCCTCCAATGGTAAGTTGGTGGCTCAGAAATAAACCAGGCCATACCAAGCCCAAGGAGAAACTCCATGCGCGTAACAAAGAACATCTCCAAAAACAGCGCCAGCAAAAGCTCCTTTCGTCTCATTCTCACAACTTGCCCCCTCCCCACCAGTTATGTGTGCGGGCTTGTATTCACCCATCTAAGTTCGATGAATCTAGCATAACTGCCATGTTGTGGTCACTCAATCCCACCAAAAAAAAGGCAAAAAAAGAAATATCTTCACCAACTTACCTGCCCAAAACACTCCTTAAGGCAAAGGACAACAGTTGGGATATCCTCTGGTAATTTAACATAGCAATGGAAAATCACCATTTGTAGTGGATTTTCCCATTAAAACTGGTGGTTTTCCATAGCTATGTTAGTTTACCAGAGGGTAAGGACCACTTACCTGCCCACCTTATCCCAACTGTTGTCCTTTGCAGAAGCCCAAAGGTTGTTTCGGTGGAGCCCTTAGGACCTTGAACTTCTGGAGCTCACTGGGGACTTGGCGTTGGAGGCGGAGGATGTGGAAGGCTTAGAGGCGCCGCGTTTCGGGGATGCAGATCCAACAGTGTCCCCAACTAACATGGCTACGGCCTGGTAATGACTAACAGTTTGCTGTTGAAAATGGCCATTTACAGTGGATTTTCCCATTAAACATGGTGATTTTCCATATAGTTATGTAAACGTTTACCAGAGGCTATAAGATATGCTAACATGGTTTTTAGGCATTCCTAATGTTTGTTGGGATATGGGGCCCCCTTATATAGATTATATCATGTGATATTTTGGTGAACTAAGTCTGGTGGGATTTTCAAGGCCCGACTTATGGCTATAACGTTGGGATAGTCATACTATACTATAGTTATAGGGGTTAAAAATAGAACTTACCATGGTTGTTGGGATATGGGGCCCCTTTATAACATTATTTTCTCCTATCCACTTAGTTCACTGGAACTGCACTTCCAAGTGGAGGTGATTTTGTTGTTTTCTTTTGGGTCGTCAACCCAATTCAAACGATGCATCAAAGGATCAAATCCCATCTTTGAAATAGTGGTAAAATGATGTAACATGTGATATGATATGATATGATATGATATGATATGATATATATATATACATATAATATATAAGTGGTTATAGTGGGGTAGAAAGCTTGGACAACGGATGAACATGGGAGGTGGGATAAGTAGCTGGTTCCACTATCCACTGACCCACAAGGATGGTGGTTTCTCAGCATGGGAAAACCAAGGCAGAGGTGCAGGCCACGATTGACCTTCAACCAGATATCCCAAATCCTCAAAAGTCCCTTAAGTAGATTTAAGACTATATTTAAGACTATATTTAAGACTATATTTACCCTCTGGTAAACTAACATAAATAGCTATGGAAAATCACCATTTTAAATGGGTAAATCCACTATTTCTATGGCCATTTTCAATAGCAAACTGTTAGTCATTACCAGAGGGTAAGACGATTTGAGGTCAATATCTTGATTGGATTAAGTCTTGAATAATTTTGCTCGTGGATCCACCTCCAGTAGTCTCAAAACTCTCGCCAGGCATGGTTAGCTCAGGCGGCTTCAAAGCTGCCATGGGACAAAGTTCGGCCCAAGCAGGTTCCCAAGTTGACGAAAATCAGGGTAGCTCAGGTTGACCCAGCACCAAATTTCTTCACTTTTTCGACCTTTCTGAATCTTTTTACCCCAAAAACAAGTAAGGAACACGTATGACAATCTTATGAGAGTTGTCGCTGTTTAGAGCAGTTTGGACACTTGACAAGCCACTGGTATGGGTCGGTAGCTGCATGATCAGCATTAAATAGTGTCAACATTGTGTCATTCAGTGCACTGCAGTATCATGAACTGCTTCAATATAACCAGGACGTTCACACTACACACCACTACACCATAGAATACATTATAATATCATCCCCAGAACCCATGGTTTAAATTGGAGATTTACACATATTTATTTGGGACCATGTTGAATGGGTATGTTGAAACTATGAATGGCATCTCCAAAGACGGAGGTTTCTCTGAGAATCTCCGAGAAGTTGATTTTCCGTAGGCCAATTCCCGTGGCGCCGTAGTCGCTGGTTCTCCAGGAGCGACTAGAGCAACTGAGAAAGGCCCAAAAGGACGGGGAAGGGATGGGCTAAGGCCATAGCTGAAGTAATTCACTAAGGATAGCATTAGATTGCACTCAAATACGTGCATATTTTTCTGTAATTACTGTAACTATGGATAGGATTCCAGGATTAATAATTAGATGGCAATTAACTATGCAATTAACTATCTATAAGTACATATGACTGAAGAAATTACTATAGTTAGATGGTAATTTACATAACATGTGGTGGTTAAATCTGTCCCTTTAATATTATAGATACCCCCCATACTGGCCTGCAGAAATGAACAGATCCAATATATACTGAATCAATCTGAATCAGGTTTTCGTGTTTTTTTTTTTTTTACTAAAGTAAGTAAGTTCATCAACTATAGAATACGGTAAATAACTTAGTGCATTAGCTTCAACACTATAAAATACTGGAGATTATTTGTGGCGTTGGCGATTTCCTTAGGTTTCAATAAACTAAGTTCAGTAACTACATTTGAAACCTGCGGAAATAGCCAACTCCTGGATGACACACCCTTTGCCCATCCAAACATCTTGATGCCTCAGGAGCAAGAAGAAAAATCCCGCGCCGAAAAGACACGTCTGGAGACAGAGGCGTGGAGCATGTTTCTGAACTTGGGATGGGGCTATGGACTAACCATCAAACATGGGGGGGCTTTAACCAAGTTAACCAGGGGAGTTAAGCATCAAAATAGGTAAACCAAGTGGAGTGGTTGCTTAGTACAACTCAGCCCTGAAAATCCAACCCTATTTTCGCTGGATAAGTCCCAATTACTTTACCGTTGACCACATCATAATTATCCAAATAGTTGGTGGAATCCACACCAGAATAATAAGAATCATTATGACCATCATCATCATCATCATCATCATCATCTTCTTCATCTTCATCTTCATCATCATCTTCATCATCATCATCATCATCATGACCCCTTTTTCGATGGCTAACTCAAGTCCTTGATGCCAGGCTCAAGTGTCAGAGACGGAGGCGACCTGGCGATGGGATAATTTGTTGATGCCATTTATAATATATCAATTGGGATATCTGGAGAACATTTAACACTGGATTGTCTTAGTTGGAGAATTTTCACGCTTGAAACTCACCAGTTTTTATTCCCCAAATTCGTTCTTTGTACAGTTTTGGGGATTGTAAACCATCAAAGTTTGGGGTCCTTTAACCAAAGTGGAAGGCACCCTCTGGTGTCATCAAACATGGCGATTTCATCGAATGAAATGGGGAATTGTTCATTGCCATGTTTGAGTACCGGAGGGTACAATGTGGGGCCCCGAAACGATAGCTAAGTTGTTTATAACTCTAATAACTATGGTTTATTGTACTTATAACAATAGTTAATGGATGTTAATGGGGTTTATAAACTAACTTAAACTAACTTATAACTGGGGGGCCCCACATTGTATGAAGAAATGACCAAAAACATATTTTGATTTTTGTAACTATAAAAAGGGAATAGATATCAACAAAAATCAAGGATGCCAGCCCCAACAAAGAAGGATTTGACCAGCATCAGGGGTTAGCACTACAGATGAAACAGGTATACAGAAACCATGATCATTACCGTATGGTAAACTAACATAACTATGGTAAATCACAATTTTTAATGGGAAAACTCACTATAAATAGCCATTTTCAATAGCTATGTTAAATTACCAGAGGGTATTGCGTGGCCAAAAATCGTGATGGTTTACTACACTACTGATCATCCAAATCTGTGAGTTGGGTGTCCTGTTTTCAGAAAATGACCCATACCCATGTCAATTCTCAGACTTGACAAAGACTCTGACTTACGTCCTGAACGTTGGATAAGATTCCGCAAGGATCAGGTTTAGGGTCCTTCAAATTCTTAATTTCAATTAGTGTCAGTGTATTCACAGACTATTCTTGGTACTTCTTTTCTAGCGCTAAGTGTACTCACAAAAGTGAGAAACTTTCTGGTTAGACTCTTAGTATTCCTTTTCTAGCGCTACAAAAGCGTTTAGACCGATGAACATCCCAACCCAATCTCTGCATTCTTTGGGACACTGCAGAATGGATCATGGACTTGGAATTTTAAACTCCTTTATGATCAATTTCCAAGGGTTAAGTGACTGTTGGTTGATTTTGGTCAAAGAACATTACATCGAAGCAAAACCCCCAGCACTCAAAATCATCACCACCCTGTCATCTCTGCCAAAAGGTGGCCAGTTATAAGTTGCTTTAAAAGCCATCTAAAATCTCCATCAACTACCCTCTGGTAAACATTTCCATAACTATGGAACATCAGCATTTTCTAGCTGGGTAAATCAACGAACTTTCTATGGTCATGTTCCAGTTCGCAAACTCTTAGTTTACCAGGCCGGGTATATCCCCCAAATCCCATATCATCACCCTGAAATTCCCATAAAACCCCATAGAATCCCTTATCTACCATAAATCCAGAGAAATCCAAGAGTTTCTCAAGCGTCTCTCCTTGAAGTCGAGGCCATCAAGAGCTCGGCTCAGCAGAAGCTGCTGCGCAAAAGGCACCGGTTTTTTTCGGCGACGTGACGCCTGGGTGGCCATCACTGCGCGGAGGTTGGTACCGGTTGGTACCTGAAAATGGAGGGATTTAAGAGCATTTTCAAAAAGAGGCCGTAAAAACATGGGGAAAATGAAGGTTTCAAGCATGTTTAAACAGTGAAAAGATTCGTTGTGTCATCTGGAGGTTTTTTTGGTCTTCCAGAGGAGTAGGTAACTGTTCCGAAACTGGCGTAGAATTTGGAAGATTCCGAAGAAAAACACCCTGTCGCCACTCATTTCTATTGGGGGACATTATCCTTCGATAATCAAAGATGGCTGGGAAGTACCCCCCAACTCAATGGTGGAATTTCCAGCACCTTTTTTGGATCCACTGGGCGCATGGAAATGCAACTGGTGATCCGCTGTGTGGCTCAAGTCGTTCGTGTATTTGTTTGTTGTCCAAACCTGTTTTTTTGAGCCTCGGCCGGAGCACGAAAAATTTGAGGGGTAAGATGGCCTATGTTTTTTAAGGGACCCCGGTCTTCGCCCATACCTTCGATACAATTGGATACATGTTTGTGATGTTTGTGAAGATATTCTGAGTGAATACCTTTATTGTGATCTCTTTGAAAGGTTGATGTCAACCCTGTATTGATAAGCCCCAAACGACTGTTTGATAGGGGGATGCCATGGAAAAGTATCAGATTATCACCATTTTGGGGACTTTCCCCCCAAACAATAAACCACATAATAAACCATGTTATTAAACCATGTTATTTTATTAGTCTAATATTTAGCTTAATATCAAGAATTAGTTTTGCCCTTGAACATAGACCTGGCGGTACTGGTGATCCCCCAATGTGTTTCGCCCTGAGGTGTGTATATTGTGGACCTACGCAGCTTGCTTAGACCGCCAAGCGGTGTCTGCAAATGGCTTATCTACTCAGCATAGAATGGCAATATAATGGCAAAGTAATGAATTACACTTATCTGGTTGGTGGTTCGGAACATGTTTTATATTTCCATATATTAGGAATAATAATCCCAACTGACTTTCATATTTTTCAGAGGGGTAGGTCAACCACCAACCCCACTGAGGTTCCCGTTAACAGCGGCTGCGTGGCTGCATCAGACATCGTTTTGTCATCATGCAGATCCAATTCTGAGTAGCCTCTGGATGGGGGTTTCCTGAGTCATGGGGATATCCCAATAGCTGGATGGTTTATTCCATGGAAAATCCCACAGAAAAATGGATGATGACTGGGGGTACCCCCATGACTTTGGAAACCCTCATATGTCAATCATTTCAATAGCTATGTGAAATTACCAGAGGGTAACTCTTGCCATGCTTTTACCATGTTTTGACTGTCTTTGCACATCAAGCACCTCAGCCTTCCCAAGCAGCCGCGCTGCTGAGGCCAAGAACCATGCCATTTCCATACGCATGGGTCAAACTGAATCAATCAGGAGATGCGGAAAGGACGGTCACACCTAGAGCTGGCCATACCTTGACGCCCATTCGCAATGCCTATGTGGAAGGCTTTTTTCTGTGCCTTGGCTGGATCTTGTGTGGTCACCGGGGCACAACAGTTTCAAGTCATGGTTATCCACTGGTAAACTAACATAGCGATTGAAAATGGCCATTTATAGTGGATTTACCCATTAAAAATGGTGATTTTCCATAGTTAGGTTAGTTTACCAGAGGGTATCCACCACTGGATGATTTGGGATTCCCAGAAATTTTAGGACACCTTTTAGGCCTCCAGATGTGCTGAGTCGATTTTGAGAGTCAAAAAGTTGGATGATCACCTTGATGTAGTGAGGTAAGGAGAGCTGGTGGGGATTTGCGGAGGGAACTCGTTGTTTTTGTGAGGCGATTTGCCCACCTATTTTTCATGGGCATTTTCATCTTTTCATCTGTTTTCTCGGTGTTTTTTTTTTTTTTTTTGCGTGGGTTCCCCCCCAGCTAAGATTTTGACAATTTTTTTACTTGGGCGGTTTTTCATTAATCCCCCATGGCAATGGCCCGGTCAGGTTTGGTGGGTGTGGT
>Ga0126342_10013338_pt1 | contig 14573 bp, 14 predicted proteins | sample Cyp1metagenome_FD_92528 | JGI IMG/M metagenome (GOLD analysis project Ga0126342, IMG submission 92528) | Coral microbial communities from Lord Howe Island, Old Settlement Bay, Australia - Cyphastrea 1 metagenome | ecosystem: Host-associated > Invertebrates > Cnidaria > Coral ... | reverse complement strand
TTATCAATTCAATTCCCTAGAAAAGCATCTTTTTTCAATCATTTTTTAAAATCAATTTCCTAGAGAAGTATCAATTGTCTATTCCCCAACAGCATAAGCTAATGGGGTCTTCAGCCCAGAATAGCCCCGGTGTGGACTGGTGCAGGGGCCGGGTCAGGTTCAAAGAGGTTCCGGAGAAGGTTCCGAAGGTTCCGGAGAATCTACAGTAGTTGGTTTACTTTATTCAATCACCAAACATGCTCGTTCAATTTTCTTTGAGTATCGTCTAAATCAGTTGGGATTTCGTTTTTTGAATTCAATTTTCAATCTTCGCATGTTCCACTAAACTTGCATGTCAGGCCTAGTGAGTCTTCCGGCATATTTATCGCTGTGGGGAATTCGTCCTATCAAGATTTCAGGTCATTAGCCTCACGTTCTCCGCCTTCTCCCCACTTCGATCCATCGAGCTACCGGCCCCGCCTGCCACGTTGGCGCCAGAGTCCCCTCCTCCACGACGTCCTGATGTTGTTGAGGATGCCAACTGACACTACCATCCTCTACTCATTCACCCTACAAAACGAGTTTGGAAAATATCAAGACGCCAGCCTGTTCCCGGCTCACTGTAACGTGTTTCACTGAAGCGTTGTATGATAATCATGAAATGCTGTCGTCCAAACCTACAACACTGGGTTTCACAGAAAATGGACTCGCAAGAGTAGTTTCTCATTGGATCACTGCAGAAGTATTTGAACAGGGGCTTTTTTCTGCTTTCCACAATCAGTATATATATATACACTGTATATCTACATATCTTTGGAAAAAGTTCAAACTATCAATAGATGTGCATGTATGCGTGGATGTATGTATGGCTTTGCTAGGAAATCGACAGAAAACTGATACTTGTCTAGGAAACGGATTAAAAAATGATAAGCTTCGGTGGTATCCCCAACAGCCGCGACGTTTTATTTTTACAAGTCTTTCTGAAGCGTGCTGCGAAGCCAAGCGCTGGAAACCCTCTGCTGAACCTATTGCACCTGACCCGGCCCTGCACCAAAGATTCCCAAAACCTCCTTTTCCGCAACCTTCTCCGGAACCCGTTGAACCTGACTTGGCTTTGCACCAAAGCCTCCCAAACCTTCACCGGAACCTTCACCGGAACCCTATTGAACCTGACCTGGATCTGTACCAAAGCCTCCCGGAAACTTCTCCGGAACTGTGTTGAAGCTGACCTGGCTCTGCACCAAAGCCTCCCAGACCTTCACCGGAACCTTCTCCGGAACCCTGTTGAACCTGACCTGGCTGTACACCCTGTTGAACCTGACCTGGCTCTGCACCAAAGCCTCCCAGACCTTCTCCGGAACCTTCTTCGGAACCATGTTGAACCTGATCTGGCCCTAAACCAAAGCCTCCCACACCTTCTCCGGAACTCCGGAACCCTGTCCTCCCAGACCTGTAGATGGGTCATGTAGCCCCAGATTTGTGACATGAGTTCAGGTTGACTTTGCAGGTGCTTCGCCTGGGAAACAATCTGGGTGGGAGCCCATTGAGGTGGTTGATGTGAAGTATGGCGAAGGGGCGGAACGGGTGAACTTGAAAGGGAAATTTGCATCCATACCCAAAACATGAATGGCTGACGTGACCCTTTCGAGTATTTTACTGTAGTCATGTCGTGAGTATTCCCCGAGCTGAGATTGTGCTGAATTTGATTCTTTTGAGCCGCGAGGATGCCATTCCCAAAAAGGATCGGAGTCTGCCAGTGGAAGCCTCAGTGTAGATTTCTTCTGGATTTCCCATGCCTTATCAAAATTTGCTGCCGTGTTTAGCAATGCCTTTGCGTTTTTCCATGGCTCAACAATGCCAGTTCTGACAGCACCTTTTGGTTTTTCCCCTTGATATTCCGTGTCCTAGCTGTCCCAAGATACCTTCAATTGGCTTTCGGAGGCAAGTTGCGCTTCGTGCTTGGCATTTTTGCAGTTGCCGAGCAGTATCTGACGCAGGCAAGTAGAGCAGCCTTTCATTTAAACTAAACTGTTTGTAGATCTCAAACCATCTTTGGGGTGCGTGGATATATATATATATATAAATAATTATCGAAGGAAGTTTAGAAGTCAAACTTCCGACAATATGGACAGATGAAAAGCAGAGATGGGAAGAGTCAGCGAGAAGAGAAGAGTAGAAGAGAGAAGATCAGAGAAGAGAAAGAGTCAGAATAAAGAAGCTGCAGATGCGCGAAAAGGTAGGAAAGTCGCGAAACACTGTGTTTTTCCAATGATTTTTGGCTCCGGGGGGTTGAAAAGTAGGCTCGCTAAAGCGGCTGGTGCGGAGCCACCTGGCCAGATGAGAGATGAACAATTGCACGCCGTTGTGGCGCGAAGCACATTTCGAAGTCAAAATGTACAAAGCACACGAGGTCCGGACCACTTTTGGAAGTTGCGATGTCGAAAAAAGTGCACGCCGTTGTGGCGCGAAGCCCATTTCGAAGTCAAAATGTACAAAACACACCACGTTCGGACCACTTTTGGAAGTTGCGATGTCGAAAAAGTGCACGCCGTTGTGGCGCGAAACACATTTCGAAGTCAAAATGTACAAAAGAGCTCGTACCAAGGCGTTTCGCATTTTTTCCACTCCACCTGTCTAAAGTACTGCGCCTGCCACGAAAAAGTGATGCCAGGTCATACGAAGTGCTGCACCTGTCACGCAAAATCATCGCAGCAAACCTACAGATCTGATGCTCCGAAATGCAACTCCTCTCAGGAAATCAGCGCCCGGACCTCCTAACAGCTCCGATGAAGATGTCTCTTGTACTGCGCTTGCCACGGAAAATGCATCTTCCAGATCCTCTTCAAATGTCCCACGCCTGCCATCGTTTTTGGAAATGCTACAAGACCCTCACGTTTTGCTCAATCTTGACAAGGTGCACAATCCCTTGCGCCTGCCACGCGAAAGCATTCAACTTTCCATTTTTGAAGGACGTCTCACAGAATTGCTTCTCGTTTTTGATGTTGTCAACTCAAAAGAATGAGGAAGTCTCGCAGAATTGCTTCGTTTTGGATGTTGTCAAGTTCAAAAAATGAAGACGTCTCGCAGAATTGCTTCGTTTTGGATGTTGTCAAGTTCGAAAAATGAGGAAGTCTCGCAGGATTGCTTCGTTTTTGATGTTGTCAACTTTGAAAAATGAGGAAGTCACGCAGGATTGCTGCGTTTTTGATGTTGTCAAGTTCAAAACTTGAGGACGTCTCGCAGAATAGCTAGGCTTTCAAGCTTGCAGATAGACTGGTAGATAGACAGACAGACAGACAGAGAGAGAGAGAGAGAGAGAGAGACAGAGAGAGAGAGAGAGAGATCGATAGATAGATACAGAGTCAGATAGACAGATGAGATAGATAGATAGCTGGATAGATAGCTAGCTAGATAGATGAGATAGATGAGAAAGATAGATAGCTAGATCGATAGATAGCTAGCTAGATAGATAGATAGATACATGGAAAGATAGACAGCTAGAAAGATAGATGGATAGATAGATAGATAGATAGGTAGATAGATAGATAGAAAAATAAATAGATAGATAGACAGACAAGCAGACAGAGAGAGAGAGAGAGATAGATAGATAGAAAGATAGATAGATAAATAGATAGATAGATAGACAAGCAGACAGAGAGAGAGAGAGAGAGATAGATAGATAGATAGGTAGATAGGTAGATAGGTAGATAGGTAGATAGGCAGATAGGTAGATAGGTAGATAGGTAGACAGGTAGATAGATAGATACATAGTTAGATAGACAGATGAGATAGATGAGATAGATAGATAGCTAGATAGCTAGATAGCTAGATAGCTAGATAGGTAGATACATGGATAGATAGAGAGCTAGATAGATAGATATATAGAAAGATAGATAGATAGACAGATAGATAGCTAAATAGATAGATAGACAGACGAGCAGGCAGAGAGAGAGAGAGAGAGAGAGAGAGAGTTAGATAGATAGATAGGTAGATAGGTAGATAGGTAGATAGGTATAGGTAGATAGGTAGATAGGCAGATAGGTAGATAGGTAGATAGGTAGATAGGTAGATAGGTAGATAGGTAGATAGGTAGATAGATAGATACATAGTTAGATAGGTAGAGATAGGTAGATAGGTAGGTAGGTAGATAGATAGATAGATAGATAGATACATAGATAGTTAGATAGACAGGTGAGATAGATGAGATAGAGGAGAAAGATAGATAGCTAGATAGATAGATAGCTAGCTAGATAGATAGACAGATGAGATAGATGAGATAGATGAGAAAGAAAGATAGCTAGATAGATAGATAGCTAGATAGATAGATACATGGATAGATAGAGAGCTAGATAGATAGATACATGGATAGATAGAGAGCTAGATAGATAGATAGATAGACAGACAAGCAGACAGAGAGAGAGAGAGAGAGAGATAGATATATATAGATAGTTAGATAGATGGATGGATGGATGGATAGATAGATAGATAGAATAGATGGATGGATGGATCGATAGATAGTTAGACAGATGGATAGATACATAGATAGGTAGATAGCCAGATAGACAGATGAGAGAGAGAGAGAGAGATAGAGAGAAAGATAGATAGATAGATCGGTAGGTAGGTAGGTAGGCAGGTAGATAATCAGAGAAAGAGAGAAAAACAGAGAGAAAGGGAGGAGACATCAATCACCTTTCGATCCATCAGTGGCTTCGCTCAGCCATCCGTGATTCACAACAACCAAGCTCTCCTATAGCTTTCCTATTTTTGAAACTTCCGCCACCGCCTTGTGCGGTACTACTGGTAAATAAAGGTGTTGCCAAGTTTGAAAACCCTTCCTTTGCAGAGTTCACCGCTCATCACTCTCCATTGATATCAGAGAACAGTTCATGATGAGTGATTAACTAATTTATAGAAGCTCACTACTTTGTACATGCTGCCTGCTACTTTGAACGCAATTCGTGCATGGGGTGTCAGTTTGATGGATGCTCTGGCCCCAATTCAAGGGTTTCCGCTGTGCTGATCCTGCAAGATGTGCAGGAATCTTAGCAGCAACTTCTTGCTGGGCAAATGGGCAAGTGCAAAAACATGTGCCGAACTTTCACGAACTTTTGCTGATAAATCTGAGCCTTGCACCAACAGCGCCGTTCTTGCAGTCATTGACTGATTCATGAGATGGGCTTTCGTGGAACTTGTGGGTTTGTACCTGTTTTTGTTCATAGTGCAGCTTCTTGACCAAGAAGACTAGTAGTATATTACAACATATCACGTATGTATATATTGATGCAGCATCACTGAGCGGACAGCTCCGTCAGCTTGCAAGTGGTCAGCTCAACAGCTCACACAGGCACGAGGTTTTCCACTCTGAATCCAAGACGCGAACAAGAACAAACACAAACATGATGCAAAGAGGTTGCAAGTTGGAACTGCTAAAGTATGAAAATGATTGGGGTTGGGAAGGTACTGGTCAAGCGCTGCAAGAAGGCACTTTCAAAACTACATGTGTGCTTCCGGGATGAGGTTCGGATATGCCAGCATTTAGACTCTGATGTAGGATTACTTGAGTAAATTCCCAAGAGCTGTCCTACCAAAAGATGTTGGTTGAAGGAAGGCCTTTTGGCAGCTTTGACATCAGCTACATTGACACATGCACCGCGAAGCCAAGCCAGCTGAGCTGCATTTTGGAAGATCCTGGAGTTGAATGAGATGGTCTTGTCTCAGGGGATTAGCAGTTTCAGCACACCCAGCAGATCTGGCAGCACATTCCGAGAGGTGTCTTTTACTCAACGTAGTTTTCTCCGTATCAGTATCAGTACCAGACATATCTTTTAAGCCAAGAGAGGTCTTGACTTTGGTGACGTTGGTGTCAAGTGTACTTTGTCAGTAGAAGGCTGCAACCATCCAAGCCTCCGGTCGCTGCAGCAACTTTCTGCACATCTCAGCAGCCGACGGGAGAGCTCTTGGACCAGATTGCCCTTATTCGCATTGACTTGGCGATTATCCTAGAATGTTGCCAGGGAGAAAGCCCCGCTCCATGCGAAAGGTTCTTGCCGAGTTTCAAAACCAATTTGGCAAATTATTCTGGCAGCACAACGTGGTTTTCAATTTCTGGGACTTTCTCGAATTTTGAAAGATCCGAAGAGCGCTGAAAGATATGTCCAGCAAGATGTGCCAGTTTGTGAGTACTGCAGAATTTTGCTACTCGTACCTTGCTTAAATGAGAAAGACTTCCAGACACAAGGTTGATGCATCAGTTCTCTGATTTTAGACACACGCTTGAAATTATAGCATTCCTGATTTTTTCAGCTACTACAAATAGCACCAAATCTCAGCAAATTGTTCCATGCTTCAATATCCCAACTTTTCTTCAATCACAAACCTTCCTTCGCAGTGCTGCATTGCACCGATATCGCACGCGTGCAGGATTTTATCACGCACCTTCACACTCTTCCCATCAAAGCACAGTGCCGAACCTATTTGACATTCGCGCAGCCTCCTATAGCACCGTCCTGGTTGCTCTCCCCCCATCATATTGCAAAAAAAGTGGGAAGCAGAAATAGTCCAAAAGAATCATTTTCTTGGGGACCTTCGTTCAGCGCTAAACTTTTTGCCAATGAAGAACATCGCAAATGATACAAGTAAGGAGTGCCATCTATGCATACTTATGCCATCGTTTCAATCAAATGCTGACAAGCGATACTGGCTGGTAGAAGTTACATATTGTTCAGATTTGTTTCACTTCCGGTTCCAATCTAAAGTAAAGTATGGCACACATTTTCACGCAACATATTTTTTAAATTGTTTTTTGTACAAAGTCTTTGGCCACAACTAGAAGTTCAGGCATCGAACGACCCCCGGCAAAAACATCGCCCTGAAATGGCTGAAATCACACAATTCAAAGCTGAAAATTCGGTTGTCCGTTGCCATGAAGTTTGTTTTTGAATGCTTATCGCCTGGGGCTCGAGATGTCAACCCAAGGGGATCTCAAAGCAACAGATGACTTGTCAGCCTTGGAGGATGTCCCGATTTGGATCTTGCCTGGGGTGTTGTGCTCGATCCTTTCTGTGATGGACGCTCTTCAGGTCCACGCCAAGGCTCGAGCATCTGCCTAAGACAAACTCTGAACCAGCAGAAAAGACACACTCCGAACGGCAGAGCTTGAGCTTGACGGTGTTTGTGAAGTTGCCAGGTTGGACCTGACGCCTCATTTGCGACTTGGATGAACATGTGGCTTCTCCACGGAGTGGGAGAGAAGTCAAGCTCTGTCAAACTGGAGCATTCTTTGTCCCTGCTGGGCAGGTGAGACCCTGGCCTCGGAATTTTCTTTAGGCTTTGGCCACTGCGCTGGGTCAGGCGTTCCTCAGTCGCGAATTCGCCCTTTGCCCAGCTGTCGAAAACTGGCATTCGTATTTGCCTGGTGCAACGAGGCGCTGCAGTTGTTTCATGTTTTTTTAATGAAACTCAGCTGCGCTTGGGGTGGTGATCATTGACTTTAAAAGTCTTGGGGGCAGTTTGCACTTTCGTCCGGGCCAAGAGGGTAGGAGAGGCCCAAGAACTTCCAAAGTCCAAATTTGGGTTTGTGATTGGCGTTCAGCTGCCATGCTTTCGAATGGCATAGTTGCATAGACAGAGCCCTCAAGTGTTTACTTCTTCACTACAAGCTTGCTTTGCAGGTAGCCGTGCCGGCTGAGCAGGCCCCAGCAGTTTGCCATTCTCGACGCATGATGACAGCATCGTTAGCATGCATCGTTGTCATTATTGGTTTCGGTTTTTGCTGTGTTTGTTGCAATGCGAATTAGCTGCGTTTCAGTTGTTGGCTCTTGGCAGCCGCGCTTTCAGAGGCCCACCTGAGCCCAGCGCTGCCAGCGCTGCCAGCGGTGGCCGAGGTGCGAGCGGTGGCCGAGGTGCCAGCGGTGCAAGCGGTGGAGCTATGCCAGCGGTGCCAACGGTGCCAGCGATGTCAGCGGTGCCAGCCCAACCTGTGCCGGCGCATGTGCGCCGACCGCGCCCAGTGCTGACGCACCTGGGCGTCGAGGACGGGGCTGAGCGCCGGTGCCCACAAGAGGCCGGGACCATCGGGTTTGTGGGGTCCATTGCTGAACATTTATCCATTTTTCTATGTTGCCACACAGTGTCACAGAGTGTCCCTGGCCCTGACTTTGCACCAATTCTGTGCAGGAAAGGAGGCTGAGCAACGCGTACGAAGGATTTTTTGTTCAAATTTTGTATGAGTTTGCTTCGAGCATCTTGCGACATGACATACCACCATCTCTGGGGCCTCATGGGGCAGCGCCCTTCATGCAGCAGCTGGGGTTGGCTCCAAGAGATTGGGTCTATAAATTGGTTCAGATCTTGTTTTGAACACTGGCAGGGATTCATTTTGGATTGATTGAAGCCTCTCAAGAAACTTTAGTTTTGGAATTGTTTTTTTTCAAAAAAATCAACTATTTAAAATTCCATGCATGGAAGAAACACTTAGAACCTCTGATACTTGATGCTCCCAGAAAACAGGGCCAAGCAAACAGAGGTTCTAAGTGTTGGGTTCCCCAAGGAATACGGCCACATATCTTGTAGTGCAACATCTTAATGTTTGCATGCGCATATGCACACATGCGCACACGATATATATATATATATACACTTACATTTTTCATTTTCATGTTCATATACATATTATTTTACATATATATATATAGATATAGTTGTATTTTTATGTATATGTAAATATATATATATAGATATAGTTGTATTTGTTCACATATAGTGACCGACTTACATTTTGGAGCGAACAGAACCCCAAAGGAAGTTCTAAGTGTTTGTTTGTTTGTTTGTTTGCTTGTTTTTTAACGCAAATCAAAACATAGAAACAGTTTTTTCGACCCTGAAATTTCATCCAAAATGATTTCCAATGCGTCGCAAAATGGACCCATGGAGATCGGAAATTGCTCCTCCAGCATGGTTCTTGGATCCTTCTCAAAGATGGTGTGGGGTCTAAGAGTTGCGCAGCAGACACACTAATTTCTCACGAATTTTCTTCTGAAAGGAGGCCTCAGGCTTTGTTCCAAAAACTGTAAAGAGTGAGTGGGGTGACCCGAGTCGCAACCAGTGGTGAAAACATGGCCATCAGTTTCACATCGTGCCACCTCCGTCACCTCTCGCAATCTTTTTCCAATCTTTCCAGGGGGGCCATGAATTCGCCAGGAGCGCGCTGACCTGGTCACATGGACGACATGGACGACATGGACGACATCGCTATGGGCGACCAGGCAGACCAGGCAGGCCGAGCTGGTAGAGATATGAAACTCGAGCTGAGTTCCACTGTGAAATGAGGGTCTTCAGACATGTTGTCAGTTCTTGTAAATAGATTTCAACATATTTCAACTCTGTGATTTGCATTGCGTTGGCATTTTTTTTCTGCCACATTGTTGCGTTCCCCTGATTACCTTCTTTCTGTCTTGGAGGTATGCCCACTTGGAGACGAGATTCCTTGGCCCATACATTTGCAGAAATAAGTGGGATGTGTGCGCGTCGTTTTCCTTCTCCCTCTTTGGCTAATGTTTCAGATCAAGACATGTTGGTTGAGGCAACATGTGCAGTTGCTTTTCAGAAAGGTGAACTGCATCATGCACATATGAGGCAAAGCACGGATGAACTGCTCGCAGCTTCTGGCTTTGTAGATTGCACATGTTGCAGCTGCCTTTGACGGCGCCAGGACTACCTCAAGAAAAACCCAGCTGGCATGAGACAACTGTCCATCCATAGAAGGCAACAACAAAAGGCAAATAGAAAACTAGGAACTCACATAAAGTTAACATGTTCATCCCCACGTTGCAATTGATGTTGCATTTGCGTTGGCTTTTGAACATCCGCTTGCATGACCTCCAGGCGAGCATACCGCGACCCTGAACATGATTCTGTAGTTTCATCAAGTTTCATCAATGCCATTCTTGTCCGTTACAAACCCGACTCGTGACTGATGAGACCTGTTGCAGGTGTTGCAGAAAAACCTTGTTTAAAGCTGCTGACGCGCAAAGTTGTTGACAACTCTGCTGGCAACTCAGATCCGTGGACTTTGAGTGCAGATTTTCGATGGGCCAAATTATCTCAGGTTCATGGGAATCACTGATTTGAACAACGGATTTTGGTTGCTTTTTGCGAGTAAAACACTCCAGTTTTTTTGGGGGGTAGTAGTGTAGTTGCTAGAATCCATTTGATATCCCAGATTTTCTGTTTTTTCCTGGTTGTATACTACAGCAATTATATCGCTTATGTTGGTGAACCACTGTTCAGATCTTTTCGGATTTTTGGGTTAAACATTGATCCCTTACTTTACTGTTTAGATCTTTAGATCTTCATTTTTTGTAGCAACATTCAACTCTTGGGCCAAACATGTTGACCCCTGTGCCACTCAGGTTGAAGACATCCAGCCTCATGAAGATCATTGGGCCAGCCGTGTTCTTAGAAACCACCTCACAAACCCAGCAACTGCGTCAACGAACTGGACTTCAATTTTACTGTCTGTAAATGACTGAACAGGTTTTAAGATTGAGTGAATTGTACTGTACCTAGATATTTTTGTGGTCTATCGGCCTATCTTCACTATTTTGTTCGACGTATCAACCCAAACACATTGTCACATTGATGACTTTCACTGGGTGAACCACCTTGTGCAGGTGTAGTGTGGAGCAAGGCATGTGCACGTGGTTGCCCCAAGAATTTTTGCTCCATCCATGTTTGTTTGCCATGCTGCAATCTTTGGCATCAGCACAAATCCAGGCCCGGGAATGCACTTGCCCTATCCCGTTGATGAAGCGGTATTTGGTGACGCAGGAAAGCGGAAACAATAACTGTGAAGACTTGTTTTTTTTGTAAAATCGAACTGGGCCAAACTGTCGATGTGGATGATGCTAGCATTTTCTGCTCCAGCAACCCGCCCTGTAGAGAAGACTGCTTGAAGCTGGTGGATTTTTAGAACCAAAATGTTTTCACCTCACGTGCGCGGAGGACGTGCGCGGAGGACGTGCAAGCATGTTCGCAATGTCTTGAAGAGTTTTTGTCCAGTCTGATCCTCAGTTTTGTCTTCGCTGCGCATGGCTCAAGATTCTCCACCACTTTTGCATGGCTAAATTGGCTAACTCAAAAATGCCAAATTTATCCGTAAATTTGACGAAATTTGTGGGTCCATGGGTATCCGGTTTAGGGTTGCCGTACTCATTTGTGGCCAGCCCGACACTGCAAACCTCTTTGAGGCGGTCGCATAGAAGGAGACCCAGCATGCTCCACAGCTGTCGGATTCCGAGCACTGGGGGGTAGGGGAGCAGAGGTCGTTGCAGATCAAATTGTGATTCATTGCGACTTGATCTGAGGCTTGCGATTGTGACGTCCATCTTGGCGAAGGATCAGGTCCATATTTGTTAGTTCCCTGTTTTGGCTCTGTGCAAATTTCATTGACAGAGCATCTAAGCGCTTTCACTAAATTCTTGAAGCAGAAAGGTCATGGTGGAGAGGGGTCCTGGATTTAGGCTGTCCTTTGTGCGAAGAAGCATGAAGATTTGCTTCTTCGCTATACAGGATAGATGTAGGAACTCCAGAGAAGCCATGCATGCAGTGTGTCGGGTGCTGAGGGGCCGCTGGTGGCAAAGATTTGGATCTGAACCTGAGCTGTTTGCTGTCAGCATCTGGCAGCGCTTCAGGTCCATCCTCTTCATGTCAACTCGCGGCGTCCTCTCCTCACTTTTAGATGATCTCAGCATGTGCCGGAACTGTGATTAATTAGCAAGAAAAGGCACGAACTTGTACGGTGCAATGTGGCTTGAACATGCTTAAGCACGTCAGCCATATTTCTTGAGGTGAAGGGGATAGCGATTCCTTGGACTGTGACTTTGGCAAAAAAGGACATGTACCCAGCGAGGCCTGTAGCTGGTTCTTCTGATTATGAACTTTGTAGCAGCCGGTTCACTGATGAAAGATGCAGTAGGGTCATCTTTCGCATTGGTGTCCAGATACCGCAGGTACAGTGTTTCAATGCACTGGTGCCGCCATGTTGGATAAAGCTTCGAATCGAAGCAGTTGCTGGTGCCTTACCAGTTTGCTGACGTTGCTTAACCGAATCGAGGAGTGGCGGTGGTTTTTATTTGGGTGTTGCACCACCATTTATCCGACCATTGTCTGAAGCTGGAAGATTAGCCATACTATATATATAATTCTCTATTGACTCGGAATCAAACATGATATTGATGCAGTGACACCTGACTAATGGATTCTTTGTTGCTTGTCAAACCACGGTTTGTTGCTTGTGTCCCTACTATCAGACATGCCGAGTTTGATATAGATGTATATAGAACCTTTGATCCAGAAAGCCTCCATGATTTCAAGTCTTGAGGCCTTTCTTGGTCCAGCGATTATTTTGGCAGCTGACCCAGTGTTAAAGCTGAAGTGAGTCCTCTACACTGTTGGTACATTGACATGCGTCGAGTGCTCTACTCTACATGTCATGCTGAATGGCGAGTCCGGGAGAAACCAGCAAGAGAAGATAAGAGAAGTGTGGCTTCTTGTGAGGTGGTGCTACCCTCAAACTTAGCTGAAAGCTATCGCAGGGTTGACTGCTGGTTCTGTGCTGGCGTTCTTGACATTTTGTTTGCTCCACACTTGGGACCAGACATTTCACTTCAGTCTTGCTTAGCAGCTTTGCCGCTTGGTCCTCGACTAGGAATCTCTTTCGGGTTTTGTCAGGAGTCTGGTTCCAGTACAAAGCCTGAGACCGAATCCGCGCAGAAGTGTCAGTGTAAGCAATCCAAAGAGCAGCAGGACATCATGGAGCAAATGCAGAACAGAGAACCAGTCCAACATGTCAACAGATTCGATTACAACAGGAACAACTGCATTTTCCGGAGATGCAGACAGACACACATTGGAGCAGCAAGAGAATTTGGGAGTCCACCGGGTTCAGCCGGCTCGCAAGTGGTCAACTCAACAGCTCAAGCGAGCACGACATTTCTCACCCTGAATCCAAGGCCCAAACCATGGCTGACTTCAATAGCAACTGGTGTTTGTTTCAAGGGATGAGTTTCCGACATGTCAGGTTTGAGACTCTGACGTGGGATCACTTGAGTTAGTTCCCAAGAGCTTTCGTAACGGAAGCTGTTGCTTGAAGGCTGTCTGGCAGCATTGACATCAGCTACCAGCTACATTGACAAATGCATCCTGAAGGGAAGCCAGAAGAGTGCCACAGGGCTCTTTTGCATTGGCAATTTCAGTGCCACCAAACAGATACAAAGTTGATGAGGTCAGCGTGTGTGGATGTTGCGGCACATTAGGAGAGGTTGCATTTGCTCAAAATTGCTCCAAAGCAGTCATATTTTGAAGCCAAAACAGGGGCTTGCGGCTTGACCTTGGTGACATAGGTGTCAAGTGTACTTTTTCAGCAGAAGCGGGCAATCATGAAAGCCTCCGGTCGCTGCAGCAAATTTGTGCGCATCTCAGCAGCCGCGAAGGGTATCAAAATCAGTTGCAGAAAAAGGATCCGGAGAGCACTTGGGCCAGATAGCTGGGTAAGTGCCCTTGTGCGCATTGACTTGGTGATCATCCTAGCACGTTGCCAGACAAGAAAAGCTCTGCTCCATGCGAAAGATTCTTGCCGAGTTACAGAACCCATTTGCCGACATAAACACATATCATGCATCATGACATATCATGATGACCATGTTTTGTGCGTCCATGCATCCTGTCGTGGAATTTCGGTTCACCCATGAGATTCCATTTGCGTACTTGCTGGATCCACTGGATCCATTCATTTCGGTTCCATGGCGGTTGCGGTGGGGCCAAACAGGGTGACACGTGACGAAATGACAATTGCTCATGGCCAAGGTGACCATGAATACAGCGTCAAGGTTATTGAGTTCCGTGGCACTATTGATGATGGTGATGCGCGCAAAGCCTTGGAGAACTTGCCTGATGGCCCCAAAAAACTTTACTCTTTTCGCAAACCGTGCTGCTTGATCTTGTCTGGGACCCATGGAAAAGTAGAAAAGGACCCGCAAACCAAGGAACCAATATGCAGCACTGTCGTGGACACTGTCATACAAGACAGAAGGCTAGATGATCCAAGGTTTGCGCAGCAGGACGAGAAGATTGCGATGGAGAAGAACCTGCCGTCCACATTTCCTTACAATGTTAAAGTTCTCGATCTGGGCGACCCGCGCGCCGAATCAGTGCCAGAAGCTCTAAATAAATGGAAACCAAAACTTATCGTGAAGGCATATTGCCACAGCGCCAGACAAAGATTCAACAGTGAGATCGCTGATTATGTCAAGAACGAGGCCGGTGTTTTGCAGTCGAAATTTGGGTCAAGTGTTTGCTGCCATCGCATGCAACATATCTTGACGTGAGGCAGATGCGCTGAAAATTTCTTCTAGTTCAAACCCGGAGGTGGGCAGCGCTTTAGTTCAGTGCAGATGTGAGACAAAGTGGGCCAGAAAAAAATACTTTACTTCGTGTGATCCCCACCATGACATTTATACATTTTCTTACTGGCAAATCTTCTGGCATTCTATCTGACATATCTTTTGGCATTCTATCTGGCATATCTTCTGGCATAT
>Ga0126342_10013337_pt1 | contig 14573 bp, 18 predicted proteins | sample Cyp1metagenome_FD_92528 | JGI IMG/M metagenome (GOLD analysis project Ga0126342, IMG submission 92528) | Coral microbial communities from Lord Howe Island, Old Settlement Bay, Australia - Cyphastrea 1 metagenome | ecosystem: Host-associated > Invertebrates > Cnidaria > Coral ... | reverse complement strand
TTCCGATCACCCACCATACTCTCCTTTTCTTCAAACTCCCCATGCCACGAAACCTCCCCGGTTCACTAAAGTTCTTTATATATGCATACATATACATATGCATACATATACATATGCATACATATACATATGCATACATATACATATGCATACATTTACATATGTATACATATACATACACATACATGTACCTACATATATATATATATATATATATATATTTGTTTATATATATTACATAAATACATAAATAGGAAAAAACAAGACATATTCTCATCTATGACTCCCATAGGTGTTCGGATAACAACGTCGACCTCGGCGACCTGAGGTGGACCCATGGCCCGACGTGGAAACCGGGAAGGTGCCGGTGGGTGCCGTTTCAGCGTCTCGGCGAAACGCAGTTGGTTGCTGGTCACCTGGCATGGAGAGTACCCGGCCTGGTAAACATACAAAAAGCTATTGAAAATGGTGATTTATAGTTGATTTACCGTTTACCCATTGAAAATGGTGATTTTCTATAGTTTTTTGTAGGTTTCCCAGAGGGTAACCAGTGATGGCGAGAGTAACCAGTGGCCAGCAAACATATCAATGTGTGCATAAGATGGGTTTAAATCAAGAAATCGTGGGGATTGTTGGGTTTATGTCACTAGCATACATTAAATTTGAAGCTAGCAAAGGGAGCAAGAATCAATAATGGATGTCATCAACGACATGGCAGCTAAGGTGCCAGTGCTGGTGGACGACAACGGAACTCAGTATGACACCCAGATGATCGCAGGCGCACGGTGAAACCTGAGTGATCGCCGCAAAATCTCTAGGTTGGTTGCCGTTGGTTCTAAGGAAATCTTGTAATGAGTTTCCAAGGTTTTTCGATTTTCACCATCGAACATCGGGGTTCTTTATGAAGTGCTTGACAAACTCCTATGTTTAGTGATGTTTCCTCAAGAAAAGAGGGTCTTAAAGATGGTTTGCAAAGGCCGATCATGGTTGGGCAAGCCATTGATCAGCCCCTTTTTTTGGATAGTTGACGCGTCGGTTTACATGATCTATATCTGGTTGGTGGTTTGGAACATGATTTTTCCATATAATTATATAGGGAATAATAATCCCAACTGACTTTCATATTTTTCAGAGGGGTTGAAACCACCAACCAGATATATTTATGATACCCTATGCTACAAAGAATAGCATGCTGCAAAGCCACGAGCGCTCGCTGCTCAGTGTTCAGTGGTTTGGGGGTTTGGTTTTACTTTCCCAGCGCCCTGGAAAGTTTCCTGCGTCAAACAGTCACGCTGAAGCCATATTTTTTTGGCTGGGCACTCTTCAGGCATTATACCCTCTGGCAACTACCAGTTTGGTATCGAAAATGTCCATAGTTTTATAGTTGATTTACCCATCAAAAATGGTGCTTTTCCACAAAATCCAATTCAATCACCATCCCATTCAATCACCATAAAATCCAATTCCCATTATTGAAAAAAAATGTAAAAAATATCGAACAAATGGTGATTTATCTTAGTTTACCAGAGGGTATCCCAGTGGATTTCCAGCCCCATTTTCCCATCTGGGACCAGGTCAAGTGGCACACGACGTTTGCGGAGATGGCTCGGTTTTGAGGTGCCAAAAAATAGGGGGTGGCAGATTTGAGGATTTGTGAAGTTGTTTTTCCTTGAGATATATGGAATCCAATGGAACTTATATACAGTATATATAATTATATAGAATGATATTTATTGGGATTTAACGGGCTTCAATGGGATTTAATGGGTTTTATATATCTTTATATCATGGGATTTTATCATTTTATGGTGGATATATCCTCTGGTACCCTAGCAGGTTGCTTTGGAAAATCGCAATGTTTTAATGGGCAAATCATGAGGACATCAACCGCTTTCCATGGCTATGTTAAAGTGCCAGACGGTAGTTGGACGTATTTGGTATAGTCTGGTAATGAGTTTTATAGTACTATAATAGTAGTATGTTTCATGATGCATATGGTGTACGATTGGATCGCGATGCTACTTGAGATAGTATTTGGGATAGACAGTATAGTAATTGTATTAATGACGGTATGATAGTATGATACCTATTTAGTATGAGTTGGGAATAATACATACTTTATAGAATAATGGGAATGCAATCTGTATAGTGATTCAACAATGGGATTTCAATGGATTTGGCGAGTTCCTGAAAAAGTTGCTGGTTCAACCGCCAGGGAACAAATGATGGCTGGAGTTTCTTTTTTTGGAGAGCAAAATCATCCGTCATTTTATGAGTCTCTATAAGGGAAAATATCATCCAATAAACTAATGATCATTTTCCCTTACATCAACTTTCAAAAAGGGCAATTTTACAAGAAAGCCTCATGTTTCATACAAGATCCATATTCATATTGTCAATTTTACATCAATTTAAGGCTGATGATTGGCTGATTATTGGCTGATTCTACATTCATGATATAACATTTATTGGGAGGAAGTTGTGGCCGTTGTGGCTCTTCCAAAGCATCATGACATGGCATCATGTCCGTTTTAACCATCCCAAAATGGCATCATGTCGACTACAAATGTGTCGATTACGTGTGTTTCACCTATTTCACACATACATACCCTACATGAGATGACATTATATACACATATCATCACATATTATATATAGATATGTGCATTACAGGCATATATATATATGTTTATAATCATTTTTATTCATATATCATTATACATGTGTCATTTGTATATATATATATACACTATATATATATATATTACCATCTGGTTATTTAACATAGCCATGGAAAATCACCATTTTTAATAGGTAAACCATCTATAAATGGGCCATCTCTACCATGGCTATACAGGTACCACATGCATCTCTGACCAAAACGCCGCCTCGTAGGCCCCGAACGGATTGGTGCATTGCCTATGAGGGCAAAGCCAAGGCCGTGCCACGTGGCTACCAAGACGGTGCCTTGGTGTTTTCCACTCGACTTCGGTTGCCCAAGTGTTTCTAGATATCTATATGGATATAGCTAAAGTATGTCATATCAGTGCATATGTATATTATATATATATAGTATAGAGTATGTATATATATATATATATTTTCATGAATTTAAATGTGGAATGTTTGCTTTGACTGAGTCATTTCTGTCTACAGTGCTTTGCACCATCCGACTTGTTTGGCTTCCAAGCTTGAGTCTTGCCTCAAATGATTCGTTGAAACTATGCTGCTTGTGGTTCCAAATGCGAGTTCCATACGAAAGCTATTGAACTCCTTCAAACTAAACTATTTCAAACTAAACTATGCTGAAACCATTGGTGTTCCAACCGCTACTCCGCTACTCTGAGTCTATTTCTTCGTTTGCGAGCTGCTGCGTCCAGGTGAGATTCGACCAACAGAACCCGAAGCAGCCGAAGCAGCTGACGAGAAGATGCAAGTCGACTCAGAAGGTGTTTGAAGAAACGTGCCTGCCATTGAAGGAAACGCCGGAAGCCTGGATAGTCACGAATCAGTTTGGAACCATGTTTCTTTGGACTTCTTTAAAGGATATTTGATGGGTTCCATCTTAAGTTTCAGGTGTACGGCGAAGGATGTTGTACAGATTGCATCCGCTGTCCCATTTCTTTCCGCAGCGGCCGTGCATCTTGCCACGGCTCCAATCCGATCCCGATGTGCAGTGCGGGAGACAAAAGGAGCTACCCTCTGGTAAACATATAAAAAGCTATTGAAAATGGCCATTTATAGTGGATTTTCCCATGAACAATGGTGATTTTCCATAGTTATGTTAGTTTATCAGAGGGTACCGTTTGGTAATTGTTGGTGATCTATTGAAGTTTTCTAATGACAGGGAGAAGTCAAGCAAAATGCTTCATTCATCAGGTTGAGAGAGACCCTTTAAATACATATATAACCACATATACAGGTACATGATAGCCACAACCGGGTTGCCTTATCATTTTACCTTACCTTCTCCAGCATTTTTTCCTTCACTGTTTGTGGTGTTGGGAGCAACCCAAGTGAGGCAACCCATGCAACCCGTTGGGCAGGTGGCCCTTCTTCGATATTCGTCGGTAAGATTTGGTCAATCGTCCATTGAGAGCATGGGATCACTCCAGTTGAAGGAGCTATTTAAAGGCCGCTGAATCATCCCACTTCAGTTCACTAGTTGCTGAATTAGCAAGTTGATATTTCCATGTTTTCTTGTCAAATCACCTTATATAACATTCCTTTGTTCCTGATCAAAAACCAACTACTTGATTTTGGGCTGCATGTTTTGTTCTGTTTAGATGTTGATTCACATGATTCACAAACCAAACCAGCCCTGGTGTTACATTCCGTGGTCAAAAACTTGGGTGAATCGCTCATATTCGGATAGGGATTTATCGATTCACCACTATCACTAAAAGGATTCCCATGGTCGGATAAGGAGCAGCATACCCATTCATCCCATTTTTTGACCCTGGCACATGTCAGGAGCGCCCGATTCACCATCAATATGCTGATTGCCATCATTTTTGGCACTCTGTCGCCGCTGATGTATCTCCTAGCGTGGGCCACTGGACCGGATTGCTGGTGGAAGTGCGGTAAGGTAAAAAAAAAAGGAGGCTGTGGTTGGGATTGTTCATGGTTTTCCCCTGACATGTGTTGTTTTTTTTGGGGCTTTGGCAGAATAGATGTAGTTACAAAATCACCTTAAATCCCTGCGTGCGGTTGCTTTTTGATGGTGAATTAGTTCATCCCAGAGACAGTATTTGGCAGCTCGTCGGCTACATTGCAGTCATGTTATATCGTGGTTTCCCGTGGCAACCAAGGTGAATTTCTACATTTGCAACTTGGCCATGACTTGGATTCACCAAGCCCTAGCTACGGCGCTCCGGGCCCAGGTCGTCTCTTCTACGGCTACCTTTGCGTCTATGCAGACGCTCAGAAAACATGGCAGGGCAATACCTGCAAGGTGGTACACCTCGGTTTGAAGTTGGGCTATAAACCCTATTCACTAGAGACCACTCTACCATAAACCAGAGAGAGAGGGAGAGTGTTACTGCACTTACTGATACTTACTGTAGTTCTTGACCAACGGTTCATTGAATCCGAGCTTGGACGCTCTGAGCCAGGTCTGTCCTTTTTCTCCTTTTCCTACCCGCAGTACGTACGCTACGCCCCACAGGTACTTCCTATACACACTTTCATATGTTTTTTCATGCTTTTTTCAGGGTTTCTTGAGGCTTTCTTTAGAGTTTCTTTAAGTTTAATTTGGGGTTTCTTTAGGGTTAATGGTTGTTTTTCCTAGGGTTTTCTAGGTTGTCTTTAGGGTTTATGTAAAAAGTATTGAAAACAGCGAGAGGGGTACAGCCGAATCCCCCTAAAGGGGTCATCAATCACGTCCCTCACGTGTCGCGACATGAGGGACATCAAGTTCAATCATCTCAACAGTGGAAGGCCGCAAAGTATTGTAAGGGTCACCAAACATGAGCTGGTTGGTGGTTTGGAACATGAATTTTATGTTCCCATTCAGTTGGGAGATCTTCGTCATCCCAACTGACTTTCAATCCATCATTTTTCACAGGGGTAGGTCTACCACCAACCAGATGAGGTTCCTGTCCCACCTGGCTGGTGATGCTGGTGATTTTTCGGGTCCCCCCGGCACCAACTGGGAGGCCAACTTTGATAGCAACTTCCCGGTTGATCATCCCATGAAAACCGCCTGGTTCTTATAGTTCATAGGTCCTTAAGTTAAAAGTTACTATATGTATAATTCATAGGTATAGATATTTATATATATATACCCTCTGATCTGGGAACCTTGTTTTTTCAGGGTTCTGAAAGCATACTCAGGTTATGACCCCCTAAAGAGGTAAAAACCTGGGTTTTGACCAAAACCTTGAAATCACCCTTCCAACTTCAGGTCCAATCCATTGCCAATCCATGGCTGGCTCAAAGGTGGGCACAACGATCAAAACATATCAAAACATATAGAACCATCGGGATACTCACATTGATGGGCTTTGATACTGAGGGCATATATATCCCTTGAAGAATTCTTACAACTCCATATCAGTAGATCCTCAACTTGTTGCCCTTTCTCTCCGTCCGGACCCCAATTTTTTGCACTGGCTTGGACTGCACTGTTGGATCATTGCGAATGCATTGCGCCAGCCGAAGTCCTGGAGTGTTGGGTGGTCCAAGGATTTTGGGCTCAAGTTGCAGGGCAAAATGCCTAGGAAACCTAGGGTGATGTTGGGAGACCTCTCCAGACTTTGGGATGGTGATCCAGATGTGAGGTCACACCTTCGAAAGTTCAAGTCAGTCCTGCATGTTGATGGTGCCACTTTTCGCGCTACGGTTGCATCCTGCAGCCAAAATGTGACTGCACTCATTCCCGTGCTCCAGTTGACACGGGAGCATCTCAACTGAATTTAAAGTGCCGCTCACGATGTTCATGTTAGTGCTGCTTCACCAGATCTGTCACATGGTAGCTCGTGTACACATATATGTTTTTTGATATGTCTTGGGGTTGAGGTAAATGATATATCCATGCCACAGCATTCTAATTCCAGCTCTTGTGGGGCTGCCTGATGCCTAGGGATCTGACCTTGCCGGAAGTGAAACCACTGACCGCTCAGCTGAAGAAGTTCTACGGGATGAATGGCCTGTCGCCTTCGGAAGAACACCTCTACCGTGAAGTTTGGGGCATCAAGTCCGCTGTTGGATTTGTTAAGAGGAAGGGTCGCCGATGTGAGATTCCCAGGGAAACATGGCTTAATCAGTGGTTATGTATTTTTTTAAATGAATCATGTGTGAATGAGAGTAGGCACATTCAAAAAACATTCCGACAAGACTGACAGAACACTAAAACACATCACATGTGTATTTTGGCCGGCTTACAGCTGTGTACTGAAGACACCCGTTTCCATCAGCTCCTATTGATCTACTTCCCCGACCTCAAGGTGGGGATTGGTTTCCGAGTTGAACCCATTGATGACTCAAGCCAACTACGAGAAAGAACATGCTCCTATCTTGTATAAATTTATAGTATATATTATATATTTCTTATACACCAACAGCCCTGTGCAGGAAGTGATTGATGAAGTCATGGCACAGAACGCTGAAGAAGAAGAGGACTACAGTGACTATAAAGTGGATTCAAACATTGAACGTCAAAAACAAAAGGTGTGTCTTAATTCATATTCTTCATCGTACTTATACCAATTTCATTGCAGAAACCCTTTGGATTAGCCCGTTTTTGTTGAGGTCTTGAAATCCAGGGCCACTTTGAAGAGTTTCCACCGAGTCATACCCAGTCCTTCTGCCACCTCACTGCCCAACAGGAGTTGGATGATGATGAAGAAGTCGACTTTCCTGGAGATGCCGCAGACCAAGAACATGAAAATGAAGAGGATGGGGGTTTGAATGGTGAAGGTGAAGAGGCCACAGATGATATCCCCACTGATTCTGTGCCCACAACTGATCTGGATGATGCTGAAGACCCCGGAAATGATGATGGCGATGACTCTGATGTTGAAATTGTTGACCTTGACCCATACCGACATCAGCCTGACAACCAACTTGGACTGGACGACTATGAGTCACCCCGAAATGTGAGTGAAGAGCCCGCTTTCACACCTGAAAGGGAGGAACCCAAGGTGACCCCACGGCTGCGCAAAGCTACACATTTGGATCCTGAACACTTTCGGGGTGATGAGTCTGATGAACCATCGTCATCTTCAGCACGTTCAGGCGCAATTGATATCGACAAAATCATCCTGTTGTTCTCTTTGAATGGGACCATGTTGGGACGGTCTGGATCATGTATGCTCAGTGATATTTTGTGTCATCTTATTTGTGCTGGCTGCAGGTGCCTGTGTGGGATATGAACGTGAGATACAAGCTATCATGGCAGAGCTCGAGAGGCCGAAGACCATATGTGCACACCAGACAGGTCTGATCAGTACATTGCATCTGTACTTTGGTCTTTTGATACCTTTACAGGCGTGAACACCTACGCAAAGAAAAGGATGCAGCGCAGAAACAAGGCTGGAATGTGGGATGGAACAAGAGCGGTGTGAGAAAAGAACTTGTTATCATGTGACCCCTTCAATCCATAATTAAAATATAAAAATCAAATAAACGAGTCGCTCAAATTTTACCCTCCTGATTTTCCACTTCCTTTGCTGTGTATTTGTCATATGTTATATATAAATTCATGCTTTGCTGCAGGAGTGATGATCATCCCGGACTCCTTGCCGGTGGAGGTCAATTTGGATGTATGCGACACGATGCCCATGTTCGTTGAGGACATTGAGTTGCCCAGTGCTCCGAAAGATGCTGTGGTCTTTACTACGGGTTCCGAGTCTTCTGACCCACCCACGGCCACAACAGATGTCACAGGTGATCATGTAGATGGAAGCAAGGAAACAGATTCTGTTGATCCCCCTCAGCCACCTGTCAAAAAGCCTCGGGCCCTTCCACCTGTACCAATGTTTCAGCCGTCCAAGCCAGATGAGTCGGATGTGCCATAGTGGAAATCAAGAGCATTTTATTTGTCCAATTGTCCAACTAAATATGCAGAACTGTTTACAAAACACCGTCATAATGTCATCAAACAAAATTATGATATTGAGTTTGGGTAGATGTTCCACGTGACATGTCCTGACTCATGGCTAGCCCAGGTGGTCACCCGACGTGAGCAACTTGGGATGCGAAGGAAAAAAGGCAAGAACAAGAAAGGTGATGACCATGATGATGAAGGTGTAAAGGCAACCAGCAAACAAACAAACAAGGGTGATGCCACAGCTGCCAGCAAGACAAAGAAGAATGAGGAAGGCATAAAAAAAAGACGGGGGAAGACATGCAAAGCCAAGGGTCCAAAGGATACTGAGGCTTCGGAAAGTTCCAAGGAAGATGGTGGTTCCAATTGCGTTCCAAAGAAAGCACAGCCAAAGGGCAAGGCAAAGGCAAAGGCGAAGGTGTCCCCTAAGAAAAAGGCGAAAGCTTCCCCAAAGGCATCCCCAAAGGTATCCCCAAAGAAGAGGGCTCGATGTTCCAGGGGTGGCAAGTCAGCCGCCGCTCCCAGTCCTTCTGAGCATGAGGGCCATGATGCTGCAGCTGATGCTTCACCTGAGACGGTCAAGCCCGAGCCCAAACGTCGGGGACGGAAGGTAGCTACTCCCCAGGCTCGTGGCCCAAGTTCTGTTGGCTTGAGCCCTGAAGATTTGAAAGGTGCCTTCAGGGGTGAAATTTCGCATCATTGGAAGTCGGGGAAGTCCCGTTTGAATGGTGATGATTTTCCACCGGCCTCATTTGAAAAGACTACGCTCTCTTGCTACTACACCCGATCAAGGCCTTCTGTTGGCTTGAGGGCTAAAAAGAAGGATTACCCGATGCGCACCAACTTGGAATGCTACAATTTCTCCTTCAATCTCAAAGATGTTTGCAACATTGGTTTGGCCATGAAGTGTGCACTTGTCGCTGTTTCTTGTCCTGTGGTATCAAGTTCGAGTGAACATATTGGTAATCTTTATTTTTTTTTAACAGTGGCTTTAGAAACTCTCTCACATTGGGAAACTAAGGCTGAATGGATCGATGTGCAAGCTGCTGAGAATGAGGGCTTTGACATGTTCACGGACTCCGTCCGAAACCACATGGAGAACATCAAGGACATTGCCATGAAAGCCATTGAAGCCTACAAAGCTGAGAAAGGTGCCGATGCTGCTGATGTCGATTGATTTGGCCACCTGTGCCAATGGTCGCTGATTCACCCTGGTGCGTTTCTAGACACAGGGGTTCTTGAACACCCACGATATCATATGATATCATAACATATCATGGTTCTTTAATTTCATTATATTATATTAACACTATATTATCTATTCACGTGCTAATCAAAAATATCAAGTTGTTTAGCTTTTTGCTTTCACGGTGAGGTGTGGAAGAAAACAATCGGCCCTGCTGATATATGTTGGCAGTGGGCAGAACCTGCTGCTCTTAGGGGTTTTGGCAACCAGTTTACTGGGTTGCATGTGACATATCTTCTGTGGCTCTGTGAAGTGCTCGAATGAAATTTCTGAGACATTTGGTCAAAACGGTGTGCGGAAGTCAGAGAAAAAAACCTTCGCATTGGCAAGTTGTTCTTCCCAAAATTTGGGCTGAATGTTCTCAATATCTCAAGCATGCGCACCTCCCTCAAGAATTTTTGCACACAACCCTCTGAACCTGATTGCTCTGAGGCCATGCCCCATGCTGAAGATCAGAGGTCGGACCTGGGCTGCGAAGCGTGGAGTTCTTCGTGATGAATCATGTGTTCCCGGCAAAATTGAGGAAACCAGCCATGTGAACTCCCGTGAATTTGTTGAGCTGTATGTGATCTTCTTATGTAATCTATCCCATTCACAACATGTCATGTTTGTCACCTGTGCTATATGTGGATGACAGTGCATCCCGAGCATTTGGGGTTCAGTTCTGTGTGGGGGGAGCACGACCAATCGCAATGAAGTCCCTTCCAAATATCGTGTGTCATCTGGTGGCGATGGCTGCTCCTGCTGAAACTTCGACTGTATATTCAATCTAGCACTATGTTATTTCAGTTTTAAGCCGAAATGAAACTTGTTGGAATGGAATATCCTCCCAGCCCTTTCCTTTGCGGGTTGTTCCTGGCCTTGCTGTCCAAGGACTTCATTTTAGCAGTGCTCCTGACAACATATGTGGTGCACATCGAGGAGGATTGGGACAGTGTTGTCTTGGGTTATCATGGGGTGAGCCTTCAACAATCCAAATCATAAGTGTTCAATTCCTTTGAAGGACCTGCAGTTCATAGAATTTTTCTCTGGACGAGCAAGGGCAACACTTTGTATGAGATCGGCTGGGCTGCGAGCAGCACGTCTTGACTATATGTACTTTGATGGTGAAGGGAACAACTTTTACAATATCCTGACTGATGGGGGCTTCTCGTTTCTTGGCAAATTGCCGGTTGAAACAGAATCAAATTCAAATTGTTTAATATGCTGATATATGCTTGTCCCCTTTGAATGCACGAATGCCAAGGTTGTGCATAGCAAGTATCTTACGAGCCCGAGCTGGTGAATGTGTGATCCTCCTTGGCATGAAATGCTCTTCATGGACAGTTGTCAATCAGGGTACGAGCAAGCGTGCTCCATGTTGTCCGGCTGGTGACACCACGAAAATCAGTGTGAGAATGGCTAATTGCATGGCTGCTCGGAAACTAGGTTTCATTTATCAAGGGTTGTGTTGTCAAACCAAATGACCAGGGACAGTAGGATATTTGATTTCAGATACTTGGTGAAAACCTCGGGCCCCAATTGCCTTCTGGCTTCCCAGGACGATTCTACTATGTTTGCTCGCCCTGGCCACGAACAACGTGTACCTTTTGGAACAGCCATTCCTATCCATGCTCCGCTGGTATGGAAGGTTCCGACACATGGCATGTGTCAGCAGAGTTCCGTGACTTAATACTGATGTTGAGACATGTGAAAAATATAATATAATATGTTCATCTGCATTTGGATGTGAGAAGAACAAAACATAAAGATTGTTTCCGTTTTGAATCTTAGGTCTACGAAGCAGCATGGTGGATGTATCACTATGGAGCTACGAGCCCGAAGAGGCATGTGATCTTTAGCAACAGTCCCCATGTATCGAAGCTTTCGCTTGGACGCCTGCTGGGTTGGAAAGCAGCTTCCAATCAAGGAAGGAAGCCCTGCCGATCCTATAAAGGGAAGGATGGGAAACGAAGATTTCATGGAACTCGCCATCTCAAGCGTACTGAGAAACTGGTCTTAATATGTCTTAATGGGGATGCCCCTGCATGAATTGTAGTAGAGTGTTCGAATGGTCCCACAATTTGATGCATCATTTTACAAATGGAGTGGCAAATTTATAATGGGTAAAATCATTAAATCTGGAGGACCCTGAAACCCCGGGATCATAAATCCAATCAAACATTTCAAAGGTTTGGTTTTTCTGATGCTTTCCCGATCCCAACTTTTCCACCCAGTCCTTCTGGTATTGGATGTTTGTGAGAGGGGTAGCCCGCGTCCACCTGGCTGGATTCATATTGAGTATATGCACATTCCATTGAACTGGGGTAATCTGATGGCATTCCCTAAAACAGTTCAAACGAAAGGAAACAAAAATCCCTGATCCAAGAGGTGGTGATACCAATGCCCCAACCCTTGTTTCCCAATAGAAAAAAGGAAAGCTTGGGGCATTCCCACATAAGGGTTCTTATGCATCAGTTTATCCACATGTGAAAAAAATAGCGGTTTTCTGTTCGTCTCCCAATTTAACCATTTTGAGAGCCAAATAAACACACACACTACCCGCCTTGGAGTTTTTAGTTATGGGAAGGACTATCACTGTATCACCATCTCATTACAAATCTTGATTCACATGGGGATTGTGATTACCAACATTTCTTGGGATGGGGTATCCAAGTTCCAAAGCGGTGATGGTGAAGTGGCATGCATGCCGAACCAAGATTGTCAACATACTGCGAAGTTGGCTTAACCTTTGATTTTGCCTTGTTTGTCGCGATCTGTCATGGATGTAATTACTCATGTGGTGCTCCGCGGTGGGTATGCGAGGTGTGTCTTGGGTTTGGTGCTGTGCCTGCCTGTTGTTGTGCGCTGGTGGTTGGTGACGGTTCTTTGCCCTCGTGCTTTGCTTTGGTTCTTGGCGCTCTGCGCGGGTTTGTTGGCGCAATGATTTTGGGTGATGTATTGAGCCCACATGAAACCAAAAACACATTGAAGGTGACAAAACTTTTAGATTTTATCATATAGCCTGGACTACCCCAAACTTAACTATTGGAGGTGTGGGTCAATTGACTGACATCATGTGGTCAAGTTGCAAACTTTGGCCACTGCCAAGGAATTACCCAGTGCGATTTGGATTGAAGTTACTTCAACTTCGTGACTTGATGCTGCGGGACCATGCTCAACCACCATCAAAACGATGGGACTTTGACTTTGACGATCTCCTCCTGTCCCTTGAAAAGGTGGACTGGACCCAAATTTGGGAGGATGCAGAATTGCAATCCGTGTGCCATTATTTAAGGGGATCTACAAACTTGAAGCTGCCACCAGAGATTCGCAGCCGCATCCCGACTGTCTTTTAGGCAGGAATTTCCTTGCTGGGTGGAAATGTATATACGGAGTTCCCAAACCAAATCACCAGTGGGGCCTCTTAGGGACCCTCAGCCCACAGGAATGTAGCATCAAATAAGTTTCTAAAGCATTTGGGAGGTTTTTTACATGTTTTTTTGATTTTTCATGATTTTTCATTGTTTTTTATGATTTTTTAATGTTTTGGTTAACCCATGAAATTTGCAACCTGTAATCGACCGTATAACCTGTAAACACCCGTAAAATACCCCGTATATGACTTACCCGTAAATTGACTTCCCGTAAATACCCGTAGAGAACCCGTAAAATCCCGTAAAAATACGTAGGCTCCGTACGTACTTTGAGGGTTATTTTAAGGTTTTCAACAAAAACACACTTTTGAGATTTCAAGGGCACTTGGTGGCCATTTTGGCTGTTTGATATGCCACTTGAAAGCCCAGCAGGGGAGTTGTGGAAATTCCAGTGCACACCTCTTGCGTGCATTCACTGCCGGAGGCAATTGAATGGAAAAAGAATCCGTTTCTGAAACTGCAGTTGTGATTGACTGGCTTTTGTCAGAGTTTTGCGAAGCTATCTCACAGTTTGGAACAAATTTCATGTTGCTTTGAATCCCACTTTGAATTGATACACATTTTTGAAGGCTCACAGTTGCTGGTGGCATCCCATGCGCCTCCAGCTTCATCCATCATGTCAGTTGAAGGCCCCAATGGGGAGCCAACACGTATGGCCTCACGCCAATGGAGTGCTGAGACTTTGCATAGGGGTATGTCCTCTGTGCTTTCTGATGTGAAGACCGAACCTTGGGTGGATTCCACTGATGAAGAGTTGAAAGAACGCTTGAAGGCTGGGTTCAAGCTTCTTGTGCAATTCAATTCAGTTCAATTACATCGTATCAAACAACCAAAATCGTGTAAAAACATTCTGGACGCCAGGATCTTCGAGAACAAGCTGCTCGATCTGGCTCTGTGGAACCATCACCTACTTCAGCTAAGGAGAATTCATCTTGTATTTTCAGAAACCGGTTTATCCTTTGCCATATCCTATGCCAATTGCCCATTTGAGATCCAAGCGAACTGCATTGATAGTTCCGGAAGCGATGTCCTGCCAAACTTTGCTATTGCAGGACCCCGGTGGAGCCAACAACACCGAAGCTTCTGAAGTAGAGACCCCAGACTTTCAGACCAAAACCTGATGCAATCTTAACGGATGTCAGCAGTATATCAAAACATGATATCGATAGTTAAGGTATATAATTTAGCTTATATAATTTTATGATATATCATAATATATTATTTTATAATATATTATAATTTGGCTTGATTCAAAACATATGAATTCATATATGGTGCCTCACCAGCTGCGGGGTGCGCAGCGCGAGCGCGCGAGCATTTAACACGTGCGCGCGCGAGGTGCGCGAGCAACAACAGGCGCGCG
>Ga0126342_10013336_pt1 | contig 14573 bp, 11 predicted proteins | sample Cyp1metagenome_FD_92528 | JGI IMG/M metagenome (GOLD analysis project Ga0126342, IMG submission 92528) | Coral microbial communities from Lord Howe Island, Old Settlement Bay, Australia - Cyphastrea 1 metagenome | ecosystem: Host-associated > Invertebrates > Cnidaria > Coral ... | reverse complement strand
TCGTGGTTGAGGTCCGGCAGCGAACACTGTGGATCGCGGGTCGCAGTTGAGCAAGGACGACGAGGACGACGAGGACGACGAGGAGGACGAGGAGGAGGAGGAGAGGAGGAGGAGGAGGAGGAGGAGCAGGAGGAGGAGCAGGAGGAGGCAACTGACATAAAATCTAACAACCCTCACCTGGCAGGCGGGGAACAGAAATCCCATGCTTTGAAATATCATTTCCCCATTCCCATATTGTTTTGATGGCAATATTTGAGATAAAGGCAAATGAATTGCAAAGATGCTCAATTGAATTGGATGATTGGCTAGATGATTTAAGGGGTCAGGAACCCCCATTCCATCCCATTGTCGAAAGCGTTTCTACACTGAAAGGCTGACGTCAAAAGGGTGAAATCCCCATTGAAGTCATGACTTTCTCCACTAAAAGATGGCCATAGATTGAGGCTCAATCCCTTATGAATATCATATTTAAGGATATATTTGGATATATTTGGCACCCATAAGTTCAGAAGTTCGGAAAAAAAAACGAGAAAAAAAAACTAAAATGATCCTTTTCTCTGTTGATTTCTGATTTTCCTTTCTCGGGACCCAGCCCTCCCCATGGCACCATGGCAGGCCTTGCACAGCGTGGCAGGTGGCACCGGCAGCGGCTTGGGATCCTTTGTCCTCAGCGCCGCGACCTGCCATCACTTTGTCGTTTTTGGACGGTGAAGGCACCAGTTGTTTTTTTTTTTTTTCTAAGGATGTTTTGGATAGAGGCAGTTTGTTTGTTTGTTTGTTTTTGTTTGTTTTTGTTTGTTTGTTTGTTTTTTTGTTAAGAGGTGCTATAGGGTCACATGTTTTTTTTTCGTTCAGGTTTTGTTTGTTGTGTGTTTTTTAGACAAATGCCAAAGGCATGGAACACCACCCAGGTAGATAAATTGGTATATCGTGTCATCAAGCAACAGAGCGGAAGCGTCGATGATGGTATGTTATGAGACATTGTAATGACAATCAACGTTGACTGAGAGTGTAGTGATTCTGCTTTATTTTTTCTTCAAAAGTTTAAATAAGATGTTTGGACATGTTTGGACCATTGTTCAAGTGAACCAATGTCCATGTACAGAGTGGGTTCTATGGGGTTGATCTTGAGTGTGTTATACAACCTATAGATTGCATTGCTTAATTGCCTTATTGCGCACTTGTGTTTTTATTTGGTTAAGAGTTAAGAGGTAAGATCATTTGGGAGAATAGTGACCCATATCAAGTAATGGTAATCTGACAAGAAAGCTCAGAGTTTCGAAGTTCCTGGTGTTGTTCTAGTTTCGCCTCCGCGATGCGTTTCCCAGGTGAGAGATGCCTTCCCTTCAGCGGTGTTATCGTCGCTGTCCGTATGGCCCTTTCGGACAGGAGAGGTTCGAAACCTGGAAAGTCCCAAGCAAGTCATGTCCCAGTCGGAAAACAATGGGTGACATTTCTATGACCAGTGAATCTATAATCATCAGTGAATCTAATGCAAACATATTCATCAGTGAAATTGCTGATTGGTGGTTTGGAACATGGCTTATGACTTTCCATATATTGGGAATAATCATCCCAACTGACTTTCATATTTTTCAAGATGATTAAAACCACCTTAAGCAGCATTTATATGACCCCAGATGACCCCCATGTTTCGAGGTACAGTTGGTCTGGGTAGTGGGAAACAAACTCGTTGTAGGTCAGTGTGCAGTGCTACAACGCTGCTTTGTCGTTGCCTTGGTGATGCAGCCGTGTTGGGATAGGCGATCCATGGCGATCCAAACGTCCTTCCAAGGACGCTTTCCTCCATCTATGAGCACACGGTCCGGGAACTTATCGAATTTTCCCTGCGATCTTTTCAACATCTCAAAGAGATGATTGGAAAGAGAACCACACATAACTCATCTTAGAGTTGGAATTAAGTTGACTTAAGTTGAAGATATTTGAAGGGCCGGGCCGACTGGAGAGACTCTTTTTTGATCTCTTGAATTTCCCCAGCAACTCCCAAGGACAAACTGGACTTGGGGGCTTAGGATTTGTCGGTGATGTGTGAGAATGAGGGCTACTTGGAGCTATGCCGTGTCCTGCCCCAAACCCAGGTCCGTTTCTGCGGAAACATGTTCAAAACATTTCAAAACAAGTCTAAACCATGGGATGGAATATGTGGAATGGGATGTGTTTATTTATATTTATATATATATGCATATATACATACACAATTTTCAGAGAAACCATGACAAATTCATGTGTACTGTAGTTGCAATATGTCAGAATGCCTCAAGTGCAACTGGGTCCTGCTGTAGATCTCAGGAGCAAGTCTGCAGTTTTCCTCTTTTCCAGGTATATAAACTCATTGAGCCAGTGACCATCATGATCCCAGCCCCAGTATCTTGCATCCATTGATTCTTGGCCCACTATATATGACAACAGAAACGTCATGTTTTATTATATGATATTATCCAAAAGTGGGCTATCCAAGCCAAAAGCCATATAATTGGATATTCTATGATATAAAAAATGCCCTTTAATCCAATGGCGCCAGCTATCACTTCCCAGCACCTTGGTTCCCTTGCGGATCCGCACCCCAGGTTGGGTCAAGAGCGCCCATCCTTGGATTCCCTGAACAGCGCCATGTCTGGCAACTTGGTCATGGACTCACCACCGCACCACGGCACCGAACCCAGGGGTAATGATGGCAGCTGCCGGCAAAACGCCGAGGTACGGGTGATGATGCCTTGCGGATCCGTGCCGGATGCTTAGGGCCTTTGGGAAAGATGTCATCATGTTGTGGGTTTGGAATGGTAGGGGACTGTGCCCAAAAATGTCCTGGGATTTATCCGATGATGATTTCCCCATTCAAATTGTTTATGGATTGGGGGTTAGCTTGTTTTGGGGACAAACCCACGATGCAAACTGGACACTGCACCACCTTCCATTTTGTGACCCATGATTGGGAATCCATCTGTTGAATCCAGTTTTTTTGTATCTTTTCGCTTGCGATTATTCGGACTGGGTAAAATTTTGTTAATTTTAGTATATGTCCCAAAGTCCCAAAGAATTTAGTATTATATTATATGTGCCACACAAAATATATGTATATGTGAGTATAGCATGCACGGAGCATGTTGATACGAAAATCTCGTGTGCTGTGCTGAGGCACAAACTCTACGGTCCTGGTTGCCCACTGCTGCAACTGGCAGGACACCTTGCTGCGCATCCGTCAGAAGCTTAGAGCAGGTCCTACAGCACCCGGTCATGTTGGGTATGTCTGGAATTTTCGGGAAACAACAAACTAAAAGCCATTGGTATGATAAAATATTATAAACATGTCAAATGTCTAAAACATTATGAACACCATTGAACACCTAATATTCCCGCTTTAAATGGCTGTATAGCCCGGTCACTTTTTTGCCAGCCTTGCCACTCAGGCTTTATCGTTTGACCACGGTGTCAGGGCCTCAAGGGCCCTCGGCTTCAGCAACATCTTCCGTGGGAATCCCTGAATCGAGAGGCGGGCCTTGCCGCAGATCAGAAAAGGTGCAGAGGTGCCATGGCCAGGTTTGGATCTGGTGGAGTGGGGGGTGACTTAATTTACCCTCTGGTAATTTAACATATAGCTATTGAAAATGGCCATTTATAGATATTTATAGTGGATTTACCCATTGAAAATGGTGATTTTCCATAGTTATGTTAGTTTACCAGAGGGTACCATAAATTTCAGGTCTATTTCATCGCAATGTAATGGAGTCTGTTTGAAGGATATCGGATGGGAGCCCATAAATGTGAAGCAACTTGGCCGTGTTCTTGAAAAGCCTTCACTCTCGGTTGATACATAAAAGTTGGTAAAGGCACTAAATTCATTAAATACGATTTTTTCATGGGTCAATTGAGCGAATTTATGGTCTAGGTAGATCTTAATCACGATTCTTTATCTGAATATATAAATCATTGTTTGAATCCATGAGAGCGTGGGAAGAATATGCGAAGAGGCCAAAACCAGACTAGAAGATACTAGAAGCCCCTTCTGAGAACGATTGTTAATTATTCAGAATGAAAGGTGGATTGGAATGATCTGTGGATCGGGTCAATTCAGACATATTGAGGTATCCATGAAAGGATTCATAAGAAATTTGGAGGTATATACGTATACAGTATACAGTATCCAAACTACGACTCAATATGGTCTCCAATATGGCTCGATTTTTCAGGATGGGCTACTTGCGGGGTGCATTTCCACAAATAATTAAGTGAGTGTTTCACTGCCATAGTCGTAGGGGGCCCACGTCCCATCTTATGGAGGTTTTTATCATAGTCATAGCCATGAAACAAACCCCCGGTACACTGTTCAGCTCCCAGAATCCCCGCGCTTAACCCCGTCCGGTACTCCAGGCGTTCACCTCAGATGCTTGGACCGCGCTCCAAAGGCGTGAAGCGTTCTTCACAGTTCGCCGGAAGGGACTGAGGGACTTGATGTGGAGAGAGGGATTCAGCTGATTAGCTGATTCAGCTCCTTTTTTAAGGGACTTGAGACACCTTTTGATTTGGATGATTCAAATAATTGGATATAGATGGTGATTGTTCAAACATTGACTGATTGGATCCTGGGACCCCAAACAACTATGGTAGTGAAGAATCCCTACATGACAAATAGTAGGGGAAACTCGGGGAAACCACCATTGATTTGTGTTTTTCGGCGTTCTGGGGTGATAGGTATCTTTCTCCTCCGAACCTGAATCAATGGTGTTTCAAATTTGTCTTCAGCGATGTTGCGGGAAGAGCCGCAGTTCGAGGATGCTGAAGGCATTCACTTGCGTATTGTGGTTCCATGTGGTTCCAAAACACTTTGGAACCAGTCAGCTTCGGTATCTTTGAGATCTTGCAGCCGCATTAATCTGACAGAAAAAGCCGGTTGAGGCTCCGCTAGTCATTGCCAGGCCAATGGAATATCCGCATTTTCTATACACGAATATTGAAGAATGATTGAAGAATGACTACGCCCTGGATGAACAATCTCCCCTTCCCCATCAGTCAACAGGGTGAACCAGGTTTTTGGTGGGTACTCCACCCCACCTTTTTCACTGGAGGCGGATGTTGCAGCTTTGTGAACATGGCACCATGGTGGACAGGCATGGTCCATGGAATCCCTTGGCACTGGCCATGGCGGCCATGGTGGAGATGTTTTGGGCCTTTGGGCCCAGAAGTTCAAATTTGAGAATGCGGTTTTGAAGCTTCGAGTGGACCTGGTCACTTCTTTTTCACCTGATGGTAAGCGCCGACACAACAAAGTTGCCACTGATTTGTTGAATTCGATTTGTTCAAAATCGAAATACATAGATCATCATATAGATCTAGGTTCTATATGGTTCTACATGGTTCATCATGGTTCTATATTCTAAAACGATCTTTTAAGACAACAGCTGCAATGAAATGCTGGCTGAAATGCAACGGCTCCAGTGGATCCGGCCGGCGCCAGGCCCAGTGCCTCTCCAGAGGTGCGGTTCCTGCAGTTCCATCCACGGATATGACGGATATCATTGGATATCATATCGATATGTATCATTGTACCCTCTGGTGAACTAACATAGCAATGGAAAATCACCATTTTTCATGGGAAAATCCACTATAAATGGCCATTTTCCATTGCTATGTTAGTTCACCAGAGGGTATATCATATTGATATAACTTAAGATATCATTGAATAATATAATTGAACAATATTGGAAATATGTAGTGATCATTATGATATATGGATGTATGATGATGGATGATTCAAAAATTGAAGTGGATATTTGATTGAACTGAATCGAACCTGAATGCTTTTAAACTATATTTGATTGAATTCAAATTGGATCTGTGACTTCTTTGAACATCTTTGAAGCACGCCATGCAGGCAATGCACTGTCGCACCGTTTCCGCTGCACACTGAGATGTTGTAAGATGTCGTCCACGACTGGTGTGTTGAGTCCTCCAGGACGTCGCTGAGGCCTCCACCTTTCTTTGGGGCGATGGTGCGACGGATGCCTCGCTGGAGCCGGGTTGGGTTTCCATGATTTTCATGGGGAACATGAGGATTAACCAATGGATGCAGAGGCAATGGGGTTTTCCCGAATTTATCAGAGCCAAATATATTTGAGAACACACAAATCCATTGAATCCCATTGACACAGGGAAACGAACACTTTCGGAATCACAAGCTTTGGGTAGACATCTTTAGGGTGAGGATTTTCCATGATTTCCCCATGCCTTTACAGTCGGTGCTTTCGAGTTCTCCGTTGCAGTAATGCCCCCAGGAGCCTTTGCGCAGGATGCCCTTGTGGCAACACTCTGTCGACGGGATGCAGGCACACCAGGTCAGTTACATATTTGTTCTATATGTGACCTATAAATGCTATCATATATACACATTATATATGATTATGCATATATGCATATATATATAATTATATATATAATATATGATATGTTAATATATATTATATGACTACTATACCTAATTAGTAGCTGGGATGAACATCCAAGAATCCAACTTGTGGCCTTTAAGTTATTTAGATTTATTGAGTATCATATATGTATTGAGTAACGAGGACAATTATGATCAGCTATGGGATGGAATGGGCTCACTGCTTGTGAACTGATGTGCGGTACCTTGACCCTCAGTTGACCCATGGATCAAAGTACTAAAGTTATGATAACCATCAATTTGTATGGGTCCATTGATCCTTGTCTACGGTTCAAATGGAGCCTTCGAAGTCTTTAGGATTCCCGCAGTGCGACTGATTCCCACATCGAATCGTTGCAGGTTCACGCTGATGGGCATCATGCTGGAAACCCAAGGGTTTTTCAGCAGTTGAGGAGGTTCAGTTTGAGCGTCCAAAGGTCGCCGCTGAGCCAAGGTTGGAGGCCTCGAAAGGAGTTTGGGCATCGTCAGCAATTGTCAGGCAGTTTTGCCCAGAGCCCAGTAGCACACCTCTTGGCCTTGGCCGTGCATCTCCAGATGGCCCGTGTAAGGCCGGCCCTATGCTCAACCACCAGTCGTGCAACATCAATGTTACGGGCATCCGCCTACTTGCATCAGTGCGCCACATCCTCCGTTTCCAACAGGGGAAACCTTGGCTGGGTATGTAATTACTGGATATTACTGGAATCTTTGCTGCAAGGGGTGTATGCTAACCGGCCAAAAAAACAACTCCATTTTTCCTGGGGCATCTAAAGTTGGGAGTGTACACACCCTTTGCTTAGGGGTTGCTACGGTAGCCCATGTCAGCCATCTGTTTTGATGTCCATGCCATGCATCTACAGTTGGCCATGTCCTAATCCTCCATTCGTCCTGACCCAACACACAGGGCCAAATCAGAATTAGACATATTATGACATATTATCATATGCTTATAACTATCATATGATACCTGTTTGTAGCCAAGTATACCACATGATGCGCCACATGGCTGTGATACGTCCAATGTCCAAGCAATGAGTCGATAAACAATATTCCTACATTTTTTACATGAGTTAAGGCATATACGCATTCCATAACACTGCATGGACAGGATGTGTTCTGTGCGCAAGCCATGCAAGGTATGAGCGTTATGGCTTGAGCCGAGATGAGATGAGTGAGGCCCACCGATGACGGCCGATGGTTGATTTGGAAAAAAGGTTGAGTTGAGGGGATCTGCAGTTTGGATGTTTCGTAGGGATCTGTCAAATTCCAACTGCCCAAGAATAAACAGAACGAAAGTAAGACCTCCTATTCCTATCTTAGGCTTCAGCCAATTTTCCATGTTTCAAGGGGCGTTTGCCAGGCCATTTTGGTAATGTTGCAAGCCCAACACGACTACGAGCAGCTCTCGGCTTCGGGCTGAAGGATTTGAAAGGGCACCCCCCAAGCAGCGACCACGCGACCCCAAGCGATCACTCCCGTGGTCAGCATTGATTCTTCCTTGGTTTCGGATGGTTTCGGTGTGTCCGAAAACAGCCAGTTGTGCTCCACACTGGTTTCACAGTTATGGCTCCATGATGGATCAGCACAAAATGAAGGCAGTGTGAGCGGGGATGTGCCGTTTGTGAGCTTTATCATTGTATGAGGGCTCAACTTTAACTGAGACCGTAGGATACTGCGGCTAAATCCAAGCTAGTCTTTGCGGAAGACATTAAGATTAGCATACATATAATTATAATATATTATAATTATATATATAATATACATACAGCATTGTATATATGAAGTGACTGGATTGAACATTTGTGTTCAGTTGATTCAGTTCCAAGGGTTTCATATCCAGACATGCCCTGGAGCAGATGCCTCTTGTCCGAACTCGCTGTGGCCACATTGGCTCAGTCGCTTTACCGCTGCCCAGCAGACCAAGGACTGAAAGGGCAGTGTCAGGCTATTGATGTTACACTGGCTCTAGGAGCACCGATTTGGCAAAAGGATGATGTATATATTTGTACAGGATAGACATATATATATATATATACACCATATTTATATATATATATATATACCATATATATATATACCATATATATATACCATATATATATACCATATATATATACCATTATATACCATAGTCGCTTTACCGCTGCCCAGAAGACCAAGGACTGAAAGGGCAGTGTCAGGCTATTGATGTTACAATGGCTCTAGGAGCACCGATTTGGCAAAAGGATGGTGTATATATTTGTACAGGATAGACACATATACATATATATATATATACCATATATATATATATATATACCATTATATACCATATATATATAGGGAGATAATTCAATAAAATTATGATAGTCACAGCATCTTTCCGTCAGTGGCTTCTCCTGGAAGTCGTTGACAACCGCTTCCCCTGCAGGAGGGCGCGGTCATGGGTGGCACAACCAGTCATCCAGACAGGCCCAAAAGTTCAGTTGGATCAAGCAATTTCAGATCGAAGGGACCGGACATGGTTTAACACGGTTTAAAATGGTGTGTAATCATTTTTCAGTATTAACTTCAACCATTTCACCACCCAATTTTAGGGGTACTCAGTTTAATCCATACCCATGCAATGGATCAATGGCACACCGTTTCACCGTTTCTGCTCGCTGCCTCCGAGCCAGAGCCAATTTGGTTCTTGGGATCCCACTCTTCTCGCATGTCTTCAAGTCAGTTTGAATGTTGCAAGATTCTTTCAGCCGCAGTGAAAATTGTTGAGATGGAACACAGGTCTCGCATATTCTCAATCCTCAATACCATTCGGATGTTTTTGTTGGGATTTCCTAGCTGCCTAATCGACCCCGCCATGGGAGCCCTTTACTTTCTTGGAGTTCTCTTTTGCGCGTCGCATGCTTCGGCATTGGAGTTCCCACCACGCTTCACATTGGATCTTAGAAAGCCGCCCCTGCAGAGTGCCTGGGTGTAACAGGCTCTTGGGATCGGATGTGAAGGTACCCAGTGGTATCCCAGACTCTGGTTGATTGTGTCGATTTTTGGATTGTTGGATATTTTTGGGGTTATATCCCATGTTTATCATTTATCCATTTTCAGACAAACCCGTTGTTGAGACATGTTGGGTCTGGGTCCAGTCGGGCACAGGATTGATCAAGAAAGAAGCTGAAAGGCCTACCATGGTAATGTCACAGTGTTCCAATTTTCGTAAGCTTTTATACAATATGCAGTCCTGATTTTTGCGCCTTTGAAGAGGCACTTGCACCGGGCAACATGCGCCGTTCTTCGCTGTACCAAAAGGTTCCCAAAAAAAGGAAACTTGAAACAATCACTATCACTAGCGTCACCAGATAGCTCCAGTGCGATTCTCTAGATAACAATCTTCGTGCTACAGGAGTTGCCATTTTGATCCATGTTGCTCAAAGTTCGCTGCCGAACCCACTCACATCATGGCTGGCGGCTGCCAACACCGCGTACAGATGGTGAGGATCATTGCTTTGATGGCCCCTTTGCCAATGGAGTAGTGCGGAGAATCGTTCAAGGCAGCTCTGTGAGGAGGAAAACCAGGCTCAAAAATTGCGAGGATGTGAGGATGTTGAGCTTGCAGTTTAAGCTGGTTTGGTAAATACAGGAAGGTGGCCGCCTATTGGTTATCAACCCATCTGACTACAGTGAGAATCGCCATAGATCACCAGAATTCCTAGTCAAAGTATGTCAAAGTTATTTAATTAATATCTATATAGTGATAAACCAACCTAGCCAACTATGGGGCACTGTGTTGTACCAGCATTGCTCGTAGTGTGCGAACCACACCAGGTCTTGATTCAGCAAAGAGCTCGCGTTGAGCTTCAGACTACGCGTGATGTATGTGATGTGCAACCGTTTCCATGTGACAACGACTTGGTGGACAACTTCCCCCTGCAGGCCATCAATTCCCAAGGGAATGACTGCCCAATCGGGGTATCTACCATCAGCAAGTTGAACCTGGACACCGGCATCTATACAGCTCTCTGTGAGATCCCAGCTGTTTGCCTCAATGCTTGCGGCCTTAGCCCCGTTGATCATGCCATCTATTGCGAAGTCATTTGGGAGTCCGCCCCACCGGCTCCGATTCGGCAATTTGCTCGTGTGAATTGTCCCTTTGACCCAGCAAACCAAGCTGCCACAGTCGCCGGGTCCCTCTGCTATTTTGGCACCATCGCAGCTTCCTTTGCTGGAGCCTTTGACGCAGCTGGAACGTATTACTATCGGAACGGGCCGCTTGTCCGCGCGATTACGGCAGCAGAGATCGCTGGCTTCGTTGGCGATGCCAACCCAATCACTGGTGCCACGCAGCAAGTTCGAGACGTGGAGAATGCAGGAAATACCATCAGACAAGTGAATGCTCCACCGTCTCCTCTAAATTCACTGTCTGACTTTGTGGTGGCCGGCATGTGCTGGAGATGTTTGTTTTGTTTTGAAATCGGTAACAGTAATCCAAAAAGATTAGGAATCTATACTGGAAAGATGTGTTATTTTCAATATGTTTTAAGTTTCAGTTGATGGTTTCCTGGATCATAGCAAATCCAAGGTAGTACAAGCAGGTCCAGGGGGTTCTGCCGGGACCTACTTTGTCAGCTGCGTTGGGTTGGCGACCTTGTAGTAGTTGCCTCCATCTCAAGCCCCACACAAGCACAGATAACTTTGAGCATGACAGGTGATGACCCAATTGCAGGAGGAACCCGCCCCGATTCAGGTGCACAGTGGGACTTCTCGAATCGGGTCTTCTGTGCCTACAACAGTGGAACTGGAGTATTTGAAATTTCCCTGTCTCAGGCAGATGTAGGCGGCCTGACGGTGCCTTCTACTAGAGTCAGTCCGTCTGCGCCCACTGGGTCAAACGATGGGATGAACTGCATCACCGTGGACGCTCCGTTTACCACCACCACCAGCACCACCACAAAATCAGGTGGGGCTGCAGGGGACCCTCACATTTCTACACTTGATGGCAGGCACTACACCTTGATGCGGCAAGGAAACTTCAAACTCTGGGGATTCAGAGGACCAGAATTCCAAACGCCCCACCAGTTGAAGGCCTCTGCAAACTGGCAGCTACTGGTACACTACTCAGGGGCCGCTTCCTTCATGAAGGGCCTGCTGCTTCTGGACAAGTCATCTGCGCCGCACCAAGCCCTTCAAATGACGTCCGAAGATTGCACCTGGCGCAGAACAGTCCAGAATCCTTTGAAACAGACGCCTGCATGGTCCGTTTGGTCCTTGGATCCTGCGGAGGAGTCTGTGGAACGTGTGACATTGATGAGCTTGACAGATGAGATTCACAAACAGCCTGTCCACCCCACGAATTCTGCCAAACGAGTTTCCTACTTGAAACTCTCCCTGCACACGGAGGAAGGGGTGGTGACCGTTGCAGATTTAAAAGTGATTTGCAGGGTGGGGCATCAAGTCAACACCAGAGTCAACATGCATCGCCTTAGCGACATGCAGTTTGTGGAGGGTCAAATAGCGCCAGGGCGCCAACCGCGGCAAGGAGATGAGGACCGGGCGCAGGGGTTGCATGTTTTGTCCATGTGTTATTTTGTTGTCACCATGTTTTCATAGAATATAATGAATAATTATAGAAATTCTAAACAGATCAGAAAGGATCCTACATAAATATACTTAATTATAGGCAAAAAATAATCTCAAACAATAACCCACGCTAATATAATAAGAAATAAGAACTGTTGTTTGTCTACACCTGTCTTTCTTTTTTTGGTTGGTACTTTGTATTCGGGATGATGATCCGAATCCAAAATGACTCACAAGTTTGGGAAGGCTTGAACGTTTGAAAGCGCCAGCCAGAGGAACAACATTTCACAGAAACATGGGCAGAGCTGGGTGGCAGCCAGCATGCAGCTCTCTACTTGTACCAGTCTGACGTTACGCCGGGCGCCATGCTGGCATCTACAAGTTGTGCAGAGGAAGAGACTTTCAAAGCATCCAAAGTTTGTGCCAAGCATTTCAGCCACTTGAACATCCCAGAGACACACGATGCGTTCCAAGATTGTGTCTTTGATGCTTGCCGTGGAGATGCGGAGGAGGTTGCTGATCTTGCAGCAGAGATGCTGATAGATTAGTTGCATCTAGATGCTGGTGCCGTTGAATGACCAATGGTGCTGACATGCTGCTATGTAGCAAAGCGGCAAGACAGGATTTGCATTTGAGCACTTGCCCTTGGGCAATGCAATGATATGCAATGTATAGTGAATTAATGTACTGTATAAAGATTATACTAATTTACACGCTCATTTCGGCTTCGAAATACGCCAGATCCAACATTGTGCAAAGACACAAGATATTGAGTTGCGCTCTGAGATACTTTTACTGCTGCATTCTTGAACCAACACCAGCAATTGTTAGAAAAACCTTTCTGACCCAATTGACACCGAGGGTTTCTTGTTTACCAGCCCGTGCTGCAGGAAGGGGCTCCCTAGATAGTGCTTTTACACCTATAGTTGGATAGGGTTATTGTCGTATTTCGGCATGACCTAGCAAAAAAGCACGGGGGCTTTACACCAGACTTCAAATGATTGGTGAACAAGTCTACTGTGAAACCACCGCAAGCAGACTTACGAGATGACTCAGGATGGAACGGAGCATTGGACTTGATTCTATCAAAGCATCGCTATGAAGAGTCCTTTCTGCCTGTCTTCCAAGAGCACAACAAGCCACTAGCACAGCGTGCCGATTTCGGATTGGAACATCTTGGAGCATTGTTGGAATCCGGGAATCCTGAAGTTGTCGTAGACAATGTCACATCCGAAACCACCCATAATTTCCATGCTGGGAATTTAGTGATGCCAGCCTGGCCAGCATATCAAGATCTTCTTGTCACGAGAAGAAGGACCAGAAAAATCAAGCCTGCAAACTGCAAGGGATGATTTTTCTTCTGCATAAGAAATAAGAGCCAATGACACATCAACAAATATTAGCGAATTTAGCAAAAACATGGATTACTTAGACCCTCCAAGTGCCCAAAAAAAAGGGCCAAAAGTCTCAAGTCCAGACTGGGTGTGTTACCCATGTTTCGCAGCTCTACTCCCAAACGGCTGAGGACGCTTTTCAATCACCTTGAGCCATCCCACTTTGAGTCTTTGGGCAGGGCGGTGCCTAGCCATGCTTCAGAAGTTTCGGACAAAACCTCGGTGCTGACGCCCAGGTTGGCCATGCTTTGAAAGATTTAAAGGTCAGGTGGAGGGAATTATCCACTAATAATGAGATAATACTGGATATAGTGGGATATAGAACCAACTGAACATGCTAATTGGGTCTGCCCAAAAGAATCAGGATATCCGAAAAATGCTGCTTTTATTGGGATCATGAAACCTTAAACCACGGGATGGACGCGGGGTGCCCAATTTTTGGACGAACCTACTTGGAATGATAGGTAGGAAGGGGAATCATCCCCAAATGGCCTTACTTCACACATTTTGGGTTAGTGAATTCTGTATAATTACTGCATATATATATATATGTATGTATTATTATTATTAATTATTATTATCATTACGATTTTTAATTTTATTATTATTAGTAGTATTATTATTTATTTATGTATTTAATATTATTATTGATTATTATTAATTCTGATATATATATAATTATTTATTATTTTTTGTTTTTTTATTATTAGTATTATTATTAGTAGTAGTATTACTATTACTGTATGTTTATTATTATTAAAATTGCTATTATTTAGCCAGATAATTCTGAGTCATGTGGATCTTGCATGGTAGGCCTGCATGTCTTGCTGCATTTCTATTTACTTGAAAATGAGATACACCATTCCATCCCATGGTTGATTATACTATCATGTTTTTTCAATTGCTCATTCAATTGGGAACTGTAAAATACGGACTCATCGCTCATGTTTGGTCAGACCTGTATTAACATAGTTATTTATATTTTATCCCATAGCATATCACACATTTTTTCAATGTCAAATCCGCAAATGTTCAAGGGTCAGTGCCAAACAACACTGCCCCATAAACGGGTAGACACACTAAAGCATGGGCTAAACTATGAATCTAAATGAGGTTTCATGGAGTGTCCAATTGTAGGGATTGCATTATACCCCCATCTTATCTTGGTTAGAATCTCATAATTATAC
>Ga0126342_10013335_pt1 | contig 14574 bp, 11 predicted proteins | sample Cyp1metagenome_FD_92528 | JGI IMG/M metagenome (GOLD analysis project Ga0126342, IMG submission 92528) | Coral microbial communities from Lord Howe Island, Old Settlement Bay, Australia - Cyphastrea 1 metagenome | ecosystem: Host-associated > Invertebrates > Cnidaria > Coral ... | reverse complement strand
TTTCTGAGGTCCAGCCTCGTATTTGCTAGGTCTTTGCAGCATTTCTGACTACCAGCCTCGCATTTACTAGGTACATGCTACCTTTTAGACGACCTACGTAGCACACATACTCCCTCAAAGTACGGACCTACGTGCTACCTATAGTCATATATACATGTGCTATGTATCCACTACCTGTGTACTCTCACAACACTACATGTATTTAACATATACCGTACCTACCATACATTCCAATGATACCATACATACCATACATACCATGCATACCATACATACCATACATACCATACGAACTTTGACCGTACATACCATACCTATCATACCTATCATACCTATCATGCATACCACACATACCATACATATGAAACATAATTGCCACACCTCCCATACATACAATACCAAAGATACATGCCATACACACCATACCTACCTTACATAGCAAACATTCCATACCTATCATAGTAACCATACATACCATACAGACCGTACATACTGTCATATCAAACCCATACCTACCATCCATACAGTACCACACCCCCACCACACCACAGGGGGGGAGGGGGACAGTACTATGGCTGACCCATGACCATGGCCGGGGGGGGAGGGGGGTTGGAACGCTGGACCATATATCCACATCCATACATGCGCCCTGAGGTAGACCAACACATGGATATCCGTTAGTTTTCCTCGAACAGTGCAGAAATGGTGGGTTGTCTACATCTATGTCAGCGTACTGGAGGGGGTATGTATATGCATATGTATATTCATATATGATTAGCTTCGACCAGAAGCCTTATTGAGTGATTACATCATATAATATACTGTAGGAAGACACATGTCGATAAAGCCACGTTATAGATGTATATTTCCATACTGATATATATCTATATATACATACACATGATATAAGTAAAACACCCTGTGGAAATCAGATATGGCTTGCTTTTTATTTCGATGTTTTTTCCCCAGTAAAAGCCATTTAATATAGTTGCAAAACTATTTCATTGTTGAAGATAACCATATATTCCCTTTATAGTTCCATTTATTTCCCCCAAAATCAATATTTTGGGTTATAGGTGGGATCCATTCTGCCATGGGTTTCACATACCAAGTCATGGTCATCCATGACTTGGATGATTCGGGGGGTACCACCATAAGCTGAGGTAGCGTCACCAGCAGCATCACCAGCATCACCAGCACCAGCAGCAGCACTTCGCACACGACTACCACCACCAGTAGTGCCCTGGGTCCGAGGGTATACCCTCCAGCTATAGTTCCATGATTTTCTCATCAAAGTCCGATTGTTTTAAAGGATTTTTCATTGCGTTTCATTGCGTTGGATTACCAGCGGCTACCATGCCAAGCACAAGAATACCCTGGACAAGTTGGGATTAATTGCGGCGGAAGATCTTACCATATATCCAGTTATGAAGTGGAACCATAACCCATGGGTATTATACGGTCATAACTAAATACCATGTATTTTATGACCATAAAATCAAATCGCAGTTTTTCAGTCGCTGGTTAGAGATTTCTCGACGCTCTGAATGTTGTCCTAAAATATGTTTTTTTTCCACAGTTTCTTTTCCACATGGAAAGCCTATGGTGAAAAAATGGAAGCCATTGGTTTCAGCATGGGTTGAAGATGTCGGACAATGCCATTTTTTTGCTGCCAGGGGATAGCGGACAGTGGATATCCGATTTTTTATCCCCAAATCCAGTGGTTTTACCATTACTTTCCAAATTTCCCCATGACATTTTTGAAAAATGCCAGAAATTGCGGGAAAATGACCCCAGATTGAAACGAAACACACCCAAATCAAGACACCATGCCCTGTCATAGCACCAGTTTACAGAGAGGTGTGTTTTCTTCAGGCTCGCCAGTTTTCGGATGCCCAGAGCCATTCATGTCCCTGGCCCCTTGATGGCTTTGGCCATCACCATTTCAAACAATATAGGAGATTCTTGTCCACCTACGTTAGATACTAACCTGTATTGACTCTATTGACTGAAAACAATGGATATTGTATTGATTCACACTTCATTTTATATCGGTTTATATCAATTTAGTTCATGGTTTTTTCATTTCAAAGCAGCCAGCCATTTTCAACATCTCAGAGTCACCCAGCGATGCCGCAGGTATGACAACCAGTGGCACCAGCACTACAGTGGTGATTCAACCATGTGGCGATCTCTGTCCCCTCTATGGCCTCAACGGCTGCTCCATGATGCAGTCAGGCTCCGATGGGCGATCCCTGAATTAATTTGTTGATTAATTTTGGTTGGGGAAAACCTCGGGGGACAAGTGGAACTTTCTTTTTTGGGGTCAGTTTCTGTGTTTGTTTCACTTTTTTTCTGGAACATCAGCAAAAATTTGCAAGTTCTATGGCTTACCATACCCCCATATACCATGTTTTGACCACAGCGCACATCTGGACAAATGTAGTAACGGAATTGGTTAAAAGGGAACATATATGGTTGAATCCCTTTCTTTCATATGCAAAACAATGGTTTCCTGTAAATGTTCCCGGGCATAAGATGGGAAAATAGTTGGGGATATCCTGGGAACATCACCAACAACATGGGGATTAGTAATGGGGAAATCATGTATATATATATATATGTATGTAATATCACATATTTATATAATATCATATTCCATAATACACATGATTATATATAATACAATTATCTTGTATATATGTAGTATAATATGTATATATATATATGCAATATCATGCATATACACATATATATATACAGTATAGTATATACATTTACAATATCATACATATAACAATACAATGTATATATATATATATAAAATGTAATAATAATAATAACAATAATGATAATAATGATGATAATAATAATATATATATAATATCATTTACATACAATATAATATACATATATACAATCACGTATGGATGATATCACCTATACATTCAATATCATGTACACATATATATAATATAATATACTACAATATAATATAATATACTATAATATAATATAACATAATATAATATAATATGATATGATATGTTATGATATGATATCAGACAATAAAATAAAATGAAATATAGTAATAAGAATAATAAAAATAAATAAAATAATAGTAATCGTGATAATAATAATATGTATATATATATATATGTATGATATAACGTATAATTTATTATCATATATATATAATATCACACATATATATATATATATAAATATAAATTTATGATAAACTGCGTATATACTGGTATATATGATATGATTTAATATAATAGGATATAAAACAATAAAATATCATATGTATTATTATTTGATATCATATAATACAATACAATCCAATACAACAAACTATATCATAATATAATATAACATAGCATAGTATAATAGCAACCTATAACATTACATAGTATAACATAAAGCACAATATAATACTATATAACAACACATAGTACAATATAATGTGATAATATGACATAGTATAATATAATATACTATAATGTAATATACTATAATATAATATAATATGATATGATATAATATAGTATAATATGATATAATATAGTAGAACATATGATATGATATGATGTGATGTGATGTGATGTGATGTGATATGATGTATAATATTATATATACTACTGTATATGATATTATGTATATAATATTATACAGATACAATGTGATATACTATTGTATACAAGATTACATATATATATATATATAGGATTATATGTGATTTCATATATAGACATTATATATATAGACATTTCTAATTTTTGACATTATATATAAGATTATACATGTAATATTATATGTACGAAATTATTTATATAATCTTATATACACAATATAATACATAGTTCTATATATACTATAATACATATGCTATAATATGTACATGATATATTGTAAGGGAACAACGCAGCGGTGATGGGCACGACCTCACGAAGAGAACAATGATTAGGATTGGGGGAAGCGGCATGAGTCATCACAAGTCAATTAAACCGGTATTAGCGATTTACATATGTATGAGTTGTGTTATTTATGCATGATTTAAAATTTTACTTTATTACATTTTTCTTTGATTAGTTGCGTTATTTATGTATGAGCCATACGTCATTAGTCAACAAAGGTATTCAGTTTGATTTCTGATCAACGACAAGACATGGTTGGCATTTTGAAGTAGATTGTCTATCATTATCTATCATTCACTATCTACGGTGGATGGAAGAAATCCTGCACCAGCTGATAGATAGTTTATCCCACTATTTATAGAGTTTCAACCATCCAAGGTGATGCAGGATTTCTTCCAGCCACAGTATCATTACCATTGATGGTGGATGGATGGTTGAAACATATAAGTGGATGGTTTTTTAGTGGATGGTAGAAACATTCAATGGTATATATCTATATAAATCAACTAAATCAATTTCTTCCATATCAGTGGATCGATTGATGGTTTAAGGGAACTTTCTTGGGATCCATGGGATCCATGGGGCCCCATGATCTTTCCCATCCCTGCGGCTGCGGCTGGTGCAGGTGAGCAATGTGTACCGGAGATCCTGGTAGATCCCTGCATGGACTACAGCACAGCCAGGGGGCCTGGATGTCGAACGATGGAATGGAATGGTATGCCATGCGCCAGGTGAATTTCGTGGCAGATATAGAGAATCCAACTTTGAGCAGATGGATTTTTGAGCAAGTTTTTTGACAGTATAGAATACGAGTTAGTTGGAAAGATGGTGGAGTACTGTCAAAGCGGAAAGATGAAAGTCCAAGAAATGGATATGGACAGTCTATGATAGTCTATGACTTTGACAAATAACTCCTCTGGAATTTGGGTCAAGAGTCACTGTCGCGAACCCAAAAAAGAACATCGCGAACTGGGTGTTGTTAGTTGGGGCCGGGGAATTCCACCAACTCACCGGAAAATGTGAAGTTGGTTTCCATGCCCTCCGGTCAAAGATGGCAATTGAAAATCAACCACTTATAGATGAAACTACATGTTTGATGAAACCAGAGTTTTTTTTTTTAAGGCAGATTGAATGGGTCTTCCAGCTATTTTGAAGGTGGGTTTCTTCTTCATATCGACCCTTAATTCACCACGAATCGTGAATTTTCCCTCATCTTAGGGGAAAATTATCAAGTAGCGGATTCTCAAGCCCACCACTTCAGACTGCCAGAGGGAACATGTTTATATAGGAACTGAGTGATATCCCAAGATATGTATATATAATATATAGTTATTTACAAATGCTTAGGATTACTTAGGAACTGAATGCTGTACATGATATATAATTTAATATTATATGGTACATATGTGTACATTTATATCTTAGACATGCACACATATACCCTCTGGTAAACTAACATAGCTATTGAACATGGCCATTTATAGTGGATTTTCCCATAAAAAAATGGTGGATCTTTCCATAGTTATGTTAGTTTACCAGAGGGTACATGTTATATAATATCCCTGTCATTTCTGCTCTTCAAAAAACGTGGCGCCCAGGCGCTCCAGTTGACGTGCCCGGAGAACAACCTGGACTTGTCTCCTGGCGTTTTAACGGCGTCGAAAACGGCTCCGTCCAACTGGGGTCATCTCAGGTAGACCAGGAGGATTCACCAGGAGTTGTGGGAAAATGATTGAAGATTCATATTAATGGTCATGGCTATTAATGGCTATTAATGGCTATTAATGGCTATTAATGGCTATTAATGGCTATTAATGGTTATTAACATGAATGGTTATTAATAGCCATTAATATGAATGACCATCAGATCCATAAATGAGTTGATGATGAAAGAGGAGAGTATGCTGGGTATTCTTGTAATCCATGGGGATATGAAATTGGGCACTGCCGCAGAATGATGCTCAAAATAGTGGGCTGTCAGTTCCTGAGTTTCAGTTTGGGTGAGCCAGATGGGCCCAGTAAATACAACAGCTTTCAAGAGTTCTTTGTTTTATGAAGGTTATCACTGGTCATTACTGGTCATTACTGCTCATTAATTGTTATTAATGGTTATTAATGGTCATTCATATTAATGGCTATTAATGGTTGTGAACAGTAATGGTTATTAATGGTCATTACTGATTATTAATGCTTATTAGTGGTTATTGCCGGTTATTAACATTCATGGTTATGAACAGTTACAGCCATCATTTGCCAGCCCTCAGCCTTGAGGTGGCGTTTGCCGGAGGCCAGTGATGTGCTACCCATGACCAAATGTCGGGTCTGTGGCTTTGGACAAGTGGGCGACGACCAGGAGAGCGTGGCGAATTGTTCCGATCTCCAAAGGATGGCACGGGAAGAATAGGGAAAATGAATGAACATGATGACGATGATGATAAGGATGATGATGACGATGATGACGATGATGACGATGATGATAAGGATGATGATGATGATGATGATGATGATGATGACGACGATGATGACGATGATGACGATGATGACGATGATGATGATGATGACGATGATGATGATGATGATGATGATGAGGATGATGAGGATGATGACGATGATGATGATGATGATGATGATGAGGACGACCATAGAAGTCATGTATTTTCGATTTTTCAGTATTTCTCCGAATATGATGATGACCTCTTGAAAAATAGTGTTGGGTTCAGGTGCAGCCTGGTTTTTGACACTCCCAGGTGAACGTTAAAGGCTGCAATCCCAGGAGTGTGGTTGACTTGAAAACGGTGAATTTTCCCTACTTCATGGCAGTTTTTTTTAACAGGGGAAAATGGTGATTTATATACCATACGTTTTTCTTCCCCTTGCATTTCAGGTCGACATGATATTATACGCTCAGTGCTTCCGACCTCGGAATCCACAGCTTTTGATCTTTGAAAAGCTCTTCAGTAGCTGTCCGATTCAAGGGTCCAGAGTCCTGGCAACTGAAGTGGGGAAGAACCCCTTTACCATCCTTTACCTATGTCTAGAAGCACCTCATGGCCTTTGCAGTGGGATTTCTGATGGAAACTTCGGTGACTTCGCCTGTGCGATGCAGGACCCACGACGCGGCTACTACGAGTCTGACATCTACTTTGGGCAGAATTCCATTGAGTGCCTTGCCCTTGCTGGCCTTCGGCCCATTTCGGGATCGAGGGTTTTTTCCAGTCACCATAGGAATATCGGAATACTGGAGAATGACACGGTTCAACTCAACTGTGATTACATTGTATTAAACTAACAAAGAGACATCTGGTGGGTAGCCAACTTGCACGACATGGTTGGTGGTTTCAACTGCCACAGAAGTTGATGTTTACCATTGTTTACCCACTGTATTTGTTGCTTACTATCCATACTTATCCATAGCCTTGTTGGTTGCATCCCCCCCAAGTTGTTCAGCTTCAGGTCAGTTATCTCCGAGGAGAACGAGGGGAGGGGTGATTTTTTGACCACTCCACACTTGTGGCACCCTGAAAATGGAGGATTGATAATATTGATGTGGGTATGGGTCAATACCTATAGATACATTTTTAGTGGGATGAACATCCATTTACCAGCTATTTTGGGGTTCACCAGGGGTACAAGGTTTTGACCCATCCCCATATTGATGTGTCTGAAAATGGAGAATTTCAATTACCCAAAATGGCGGATTTTCCCTGGGAGAATAAACCAACCTTGGTTTGAAGCCACAGAGGCGACAAGGACCTCACTGGCTGAAGATGGGTCGACGGAATTCAGATTTTGGGTGCTGAAAGTGGCTTTGTGAATGGGCCCATTTTTGTGAGAATTTTGCTGGTTCTGCGGAAATTGGGTTTGAGCCAAGACATGAGACAACCAACCAAACATGGGATTTAAAAAACGCACCAAAATGATAGCAAATGAGGATACAGCCAAGTCAAATAGGATAGACCTGGCAAACATGTCGATGTGATTATATCATAATATCCAACTATATCCATGGATTTCAGTTGAATTTGGCCCGCTGCGTGTCCAATCAACTCAACTCGACATCTTTTGGTACATGTTGATTTTTCTCCCAGATGTGGATCCCAAAAGAGGCTTCAGAAACTCATTCCTTAGAACATGTTTTTTTTTCTCATTTCAACTGGCCACTTCGGATTTTCAAGTTTCAAACGGTGCTTCTTTTTTTCGTCGCAGGAGCATATCATTGAATATCGAGTGCCACAGCTAAGCGGAGGGCGTGGCGAGGAAAGTTCCATATATCCTTTCCCAACAGTAAACACCCTGCAGAAACCATGGTTTAGTGGGGGATTTCAACAGATTTGGGACCAGGTTGAGGGATGGGATGATCCTTATATCATCTTATATCCATATTCCCTATTCCCAACCACATAGTTATCATCCAAAAAAAACACCCCGGACGATCCCAGCCGTCGATTCCCCACCGTGACATACTGATTTTATCATGGACTACATGATATCTGCCGCAATCCATCATCCATTTCCTGCTGTACTTCTATCAACCAATGATTCCCCACAAAGAATTGATGTTTGCGCCCCAAACCCATGGATTTTGACGCCTCATTAGATCCATCATGGGTCAATCATCATTTTCCCATTCACTTCTGAAAGTGCCGATTCCGATCAAACGGCATTTTCCTAAACGATGTTTCTGATGGGAAACTCCCATATTTTCACTTTTTCCAAAACGGCCATAAAAATGGGGTCCTCCGGTCCGAAAGGCATCCCCAGCACCAGGTCTATCTGGTGGACGCGGTGAAACGCCGCCTGACGCCTGCGCTGGCGGTGCTGCCCAAGAACGATGAGAACGATGAGATCTGCTGCCGAGTGGCCTCTGGGATCCACTGGGCACCCACTGGGCAAACGGGGGAGACCATGGTTTTAACATGTTTTAACCATTAACCATTAATAGTGGTCTTTAACGATAGTTAATGATGGTTAATGGTTAAAACAGTTAAACCCATCATTAATTGTTGGGGGATGAACTATCATTAATTGTTGGGGGACTAACTACATGTTTTAACATTTTTTAATGATAGTTAATAGTGGTCACTAACGATAGTTAATGATGGTTAATAATGATAGTTAATGCTAATGATATTATATTAAGCATCATGAACTATCACTAATTGTTATGGGGGATACTAGTAGAATAATCATGGAATAATCATGGGATAATAATGGGATATCTAACTAAGATACCGTCTGGTTATTTGACATGGCTGGCTGGAAAATCCTCGAAGTAAATGGAGGTTTATAGCTGGAAACATAATCGATCTAAATGAAGGATTTTCCATAGCTACCTTGAATAGCCAGAGGGTATATTGTATAAACATTTTTTCATAGGTAGAAATAGATGTGATTCTACATAGCACCTTCTTTTTTAAAGAGGAACTCGTTTTGGTGTTCTTTTTTGGGTGGGTTTTCGAGTCCTTCTGGGGCCGTTCTTTGAACAGGACTCATGCCATTTACATACGATGACTGGGCATGGTTTACCCATAAAAAATTAGTGATGACTTGGGAATGATTTACATGGCAGTGGGTGTAGCATCACAATTTTTCTGGATTTTTTTGGCCCTTAGTCGTCCCTGACCAGCCACGCTGCCAAGGATTCGTACCGAGCCCACATCTTCACAGTGCTTCCCACTGGATATCAGAGGCCAGGGATCCGGCCTGGGTTGAGACCGAATCATGCGGGATACCGGCGCCATGTGCCATGAATTCAATGGTTGTCCATGGGAAAAACCTGGGAAAATCATGGGAAAATCATAGGAAACAGGGTCCATTTTGGGACAAAGCTAGAGGTCGGCAGTGGGTGTCTTATCTTCCAGGTGCGTTTGAAGAAATGCCCGCACGCGTATTTTTGGAACGTTTCCTTCGTCCAATCAGAGGGGACCCCAAAAACCACATCATTGAAACATCGTTTGGCTTGTACCAGCCCTGCGTTCCGCACCCAAAGATCTTAGCACTTTGAGGTTTATGGTGGTACCTGTGAGCAACTTGGGGAATGAGATGCCCGCAGGGACTTTGAGTTTCTCGGCACCCGTTTTTGGGCGACCAAGATTCTCATTTTCCGGAGCAAAAATGGACAAAGTTCAGGGAAACCCATGATTTTTTCCCCTTCACGCATGATTCTTGCAGAGGAAATCCATCATTTTTTGAGGACGAACCCAAATGATGACCTGTTAGAGAACTGGCTGAGTTGCTGCCAGCTATTTTCCGTTCCCAGCTGAGCTCGGCTGAGAGAAAGGAATCCTTGCGTTCTAAACATGGCAGTAAGACATAGTGATGCGGAGAATCATTCCCAAATTTGCCTTGTTATAAGAACCCCCAAAAAGATAGAACAGCTTCATTTCACCACTATTTTGGGATCTCCATCAGAAACTCAGGTGACAACGTGGTGGACAATGAGGGCGGCGAGCTGTATCATCTTGGGATATTTCCTCCTGGTAACTTCAGCTGCCCGGCCTTGGAAATACCGCAGCGATTTGGTGCATGATCAACAGGAAAATTGGGGCAAGTACCTGACCAAATTTGGGGACAGAGCCTTTGAATCCCATGGCGAATCACCTTTTCCATATTGACATATATAAAAATTGCCAATTGAAGAGTATAAACCTATTTTCAGACAGACCTATTTGGAGATTTTTTGAGATGGGCTGTGAAAGTATGACACAGCTCATGTAGTTTCCCACTTTTCCCCATGAGAAACTTGGGATCTTCACCAATGAGATGATCCTAAAAAGCCACTGACGGCAATACCTCTATAGTTGGATTGAATAGAATGATTTCCCAGCCCCGTTTGTGATTTCCGAATGTGAGCAACTGCCCTGTTGAATGTTCCCATGTGGAACACGGCCCTTCACGAAAAAACCGAGGCTTCTTGGTGGCTGTGGCAGCTGTGGATGATATGAAGGTCCGGTTGATCTGAGATGGTGGATTTTAGCTTATTTTAGCTTCCAAAAAGCCCAAAACCTACCAAGAAAATCGAGAGTCATAGACTGCAAAAGGTATGATGCAGGATGGTAAAAGCCTGGATTCAGCCTGGCAACATGATGGATGCCGTGCATCCGTTGGTACACCATTTTTGATCCATAGCCATGTTAAGAAACACCCCACATTTTGCAGCTTCTGTACCCATGTGTTTTCCAATTCTATGCAGCTCAGATGCCACTCTTCCCCAGCGTGGGTTGGTCTGGAAAATTGGGGTATCACCCGCCATTTGATATACATAAGTATATAAGAAATATACTGTGTATATATATATATATATATATATGTATAAACATATATATATATGTATAAACATATATATATATGTATAAACATATATATATATATTTGTACATATAGAAACGATGGAATTTCTCAATGCCAGGCGGGCAATGGTTCGCTGATGCTCCGCTCGCCGCGGCATGAGGCGCTTCCACCCAGATGGGGATCACGGCACGGAAAATTGATGGAGATCTTTAGGGTCCAGCCATCACCATGGTTGGATACATAGATGTCCCAAATTCCCATTGGTTGGTTGATGAAAATAGAGGGGTTTCTTCAGGTTTATCCCTGAAAAACAACAGGTTTGTTTGATGATAGATGGGATTAACCAGCTCCCGGCCCCTCTATTTTTACCAAAAGGACATTATTGGACTTGGATATAGTTTATCCGATGAACCATCCTGACTATATGGGGTAATTATAAGATAAGATTTATAAAATTCCCCATTCATATCCACAATTCCTAATACGTTTATGATTTTGTATTCCCACAATTTGGGGGTTGTTAACCCATCACTATCCCAGAATGATTCCACATTTCTGGGACAATGTCACTATCCCAATTATATCATATCACAATCATATTCTCTTTATATCCTCATGATATCAATATTTCCCCATAGTTTCTATATGTATATACGTATAACCACATATTTGATGTGTATATATATATATGTATAGATATGTATACACATTTCCCAGATTTCACCCAAATTCCAGTGCACTATGTAAACATTTTCCATGAAACCTGCCCGTAATTTTTCAAAAAAATAGTCTCCCATATTTTCTCTGACATTCATCATACTGTAAATTGTGCATTCCCTTTTGTATCGCTATGCATATCCCCTTTTCCCATGTACATACATATATGTTTGTGTTTTTTCTTTTCGATGATAACTCCAGTATACTTGGGATTTCGAGTGTTTCAGTGGATTCAAGTCCAATTATAGTTGCTGCACGTTGCTGCTACGTTGTGAAAATCATGGTGGCTAAGTTGCTATACAAAACAGATGGCCGGGGCTGAGATATCCGTCACGGATTTCCCAAGATTTTTTGGCTTCCAATGAGATCACCGGAGTCTCCAGAGATCAGGTCCAGCTGCCCTGCAGCCAACTGCGGCTCCTGGAGCACGCGGTGGTGGTGCCGGTGCTGGATCGGTGCGGATTCTCAGCAAGGACAACCAGAGATGTGAAGTTCAGATGGTTATGGGATTCAGATGGGTGAACTATGTGGTTAACTTGAGTTAATCCCTATAAACCTATAGAGTAACTATGTGGTTAACTATGGTAATTTATATGATTAACTATGTGTTTTCCTCTAGATTTTTTCCAGCTCACTTGAGTTGTAATCCAAAAAAAAACCCTACACTTATTTTTTTTGCAAAGCAACTTAGCTAACTCCCCACACTTGTGGCATGGTCAAGTCAATTGTGATAGATAGATGGAGTTGCCCGGTAAGGTAATCAAACATGGTTTGCTGGAAAATCCCCTATATATATACCCTCTGGTTATTTCACATAGCTATGGAAAATGGCCCATTTATAGATGGTTTACCTATTAAAAATGGGGCTTTTCCATGGCTATGTTAAATAACCAGATGGTATATATAAATGGGGGGCTTGATAGAATTATATAGAATGGAAAAATCATATTTGTAAATGGGTGATTTTTTCCATGGACATGTTTGACTACCTTACATAGGGATTAAGTGTGCACTAAAAATAGGGATTAAAGGTGGTTTGCACAACATTGGGATATTTCGAATACCATGGTAACTTGAAGCACCAAACATTGGGACGCAGAAAATGATGACTTAAGATGACTTATATAAGTAAGCACCATATATATATATAATATATATATATATGTATGTATGTATGTATGTATGTATGTATGTATGTATATATCCTATCTATCTATCTATCTCTCTCTCTCTCTCCCTCTATATATATATATACAGTATATATATACAGTATATATATATACATAAACTGGGATTTCCGGACCAGAATTGGCCGGAGATGATTTTCTTGGGAGACGATCAAGTTTCATGTTCTATCATATTCTTGGCCAAGTAGGGCCAAAACCTATCCATTCTGCCTGGGTCAAAGATGACTTTGTGATTCCAGATGACTTCAGACTTCAGAGTATACTCTTCGTCTACCGAAAAAGAGTGGCCAAATCGTCTACTTCAGTTCATGAGATTCTACCACAATATATATATACTGTAATATATAATATAATATAATATGATATGATATGATATGATATAATATAATATAAGATAAGATAATATAATATAATATAATATAATATGATATATATGTATAATAATATATATATATATATATATATATGTATTTATTTATATAACTCAACATTGAAGGTCCACAGATGTTGTGAAACTCGGACTCACCAGGTCCCAGGATCGGACATTTTCGGCTCATCCGCAGCTCGGCTCCCATCGACGTCCATCGCTTTGCGCAGCATCGACCCAGTCCGCCATGGGACTCCTCCGCAGTGCTGCCAGGACGGTGACACGGTGTGGGGGTTGGTACTGGAGGTTGTTTTTTGGGGTGCCTCAAAAATCAAAGATGGCTGGATTTTCCCGCAGCTCTAGATGATTTCCATTGATTTTCATTGATGTTCCAAAATTCAAACCTTCATTTGCAGTGATTTACAGGGGCAACTTCCCCCCGGGACACTTGGATTTTGTGGTGGCTTCCACGGGCTCAGGGCCATCGGGGTCAGGATTGCCAATGTTGGGCTGCGGCCTATGAGCAAAGTGCCCACCGCTGCTCAGACTGCACCCAATTCATCAGGTGGAAAGGGGTGAGCCACCATGGCCCACTTGGGTAGAAAGTTCTTTGCACGTAAAATTGGAGTGATTGCATTATCTCTTGCCAGATTTTGGCATCAAATGCAAGGTCTGTGGTATCCGAAAACGAGGTCACATTGAAATACATTGACATCAGCAACATTTGTTTACATACAAAATAGCTACCCATGTGATAGCCCATTCGTCATCCCCAATGACGAGAGCAGAGATTCACTTGGAGATATCTACATACAATTACATACATACATATACAATTACATACATACATATACGTATATATATATATATATACATACATGCATGCATACGTACATACATACATACATACATACATACATATATATATACACATATATATACATACCGTATAACGGGGTTGGGAGAATTAAACCCTTATTAAAGATCTTCAATGAATGTAGAAGTTTAACGGGGGTGGGAGAATTAAACCCTTATCGAAGATCTTCAATGAATGTAGAAGTTTAACGGGGGTGGGAGAATTAAACCCTTATTG
>Ga0126342_10013334_pt1 | contig 14574 bp, 13 predicted proteins | sample Cyp1metagenome_FD_92528 | JGI IMG/M metagenome (GOLD analysis project Ga0126342, IMG submission 92528) | Coral microbial communities from Lord Howe Island, Old Settlement Bay, Australia - Cyphastrea 1 metagenome | ecosystem: Host-associated > Invertebrates > Cnidaria > Coral ... | reverse complement strand
GGTGGAACTTGTTCAGGTGCCAACAAGCTTGAACGTCAGTGACATAGGCACCAAAGCCTTGTCTAGGAAACGACTTCTTGGACTGATGGCTGAAGCTGGAATGCTCTATGTGGAAACAGGTGAACCCATTGGTGAGCACGAGCTTGCAGACATCCACAACCAATCTGAGACAGCAAGGAGCACCTCAAAGCTTGCCAAAGCAATTTTGCGTGTGAGTTTGTTGTTGTGCCTTGGGGCAACTGGCACAACAGCGACGTTTCAGGAGGAGCAACAATGTTCTTTGGAGACAGTTGATAAGGGTTCTGAAACAATGTGGATTTGGATCTTCATGGTCTTGCTTTTCATGTTGTGGCTTGTTTTTGCGCTCACAGCTTGGTGGTTTTGGAAAAGGCTCAATGTGCGTTTGGGCCACAGTGAACGACAGTTAATAGAAGGAGACACCTACATGTGGGAGAATCGAGAGTCCATCAATGCAGAGAGAACCAACCATGATCAGCTGGTAAGGCAATTCAATGCCTTTGTGGAGCGAACAGATGGAGAAGTGAATATGTTGGAAGAATACATTGATTGCGTTCGAGATGGCTTGGTAAACTTTGGCGGTTTTGTCCGCCATACAAGTTTGACCCGTCAGCAACGTGACAGCATGTTCACCCAAGAACGTGCCAATGGTGTTCTTTTCGGGATGAGACAGCGTGAACCTGATGTAACAGATCCTCCGGTTTCAAATGCTGGTCCATCTGGTTCAGGTCTTGCAGGACCTAGCTTTTCAAGTGCAGCAGCCGTGACAGCTCCAGTGGTCACGGGGGATACCATGATGTTGGAAGATGGAAATGAAAATGGAGGAGAAGAAAGTCCCACAACAGATGATGAGGACATGGAGAATGCAGACCCGAGCACCAGAGAAGGTCACTCGACTAGGCTGGTTCACCACCTGAGGAATCAGCTCAATACTGCACTGGCAAACGAGATGTGGGAAGATGCAGGTGAGATCAATGTAACAATCCAAGCAGTTTTGGAGTCAGCCGGCTCCAGCACAGAGCTCACTATGGAGTTAGCCCAGCGTGTTTGCTCCACGTTTCAAAGGCTGAGGAGAAGGGCAAACAATAGAGTCTGAGTTGTACCGAGAGTTTGCAGAGAATTTCAATGCATACGTATGAAGTTTCACAAACAATTTTCTTGGATGATTTGCTGACAAATGTGTCAGCCAATGGTTCGAGTTTGCAATGGCATGCCGGGCACTGCCAAAACCCGAAGATTTTTTTCAGTCCAATATGGGCAGAACGATCGAAAAAGGAACAGGTTTCAACTATCCACAGCATTCTCAAGAAAATGTGGAAAACATGGTGGCTGAGTGCGTGAAAAACCTCTCAAACCCCTGAGGAGGAGTGCGAAAAAAATTTGGTTGTACTCGTAGCCACATTTGCATGCCAGTTCACAGCGATTCTGCACAAGGATGAAACGCACAAATCGAGAACCATTCAGTTGCAGTCTCACTCATACATGGTGAATCCATCCATGTAGTTCAGGCCTTTCTGTGTGCTCAAAAACCCGCTGCCGCATTGCACCCGTTTTCTTTGCAAAAAATGGTATTTCGAAATGCAAGTGTTCAAATCCTAATGTCAAACTAGTCCAATTCAGATTCGACACCACAGTCGTTTCCACAAACGGGATTTTAAATGGTTTTAGTTCCAAAAAGTTACACTTTGCCACTCAAATGTGCTCGCAAATATCCAATCCATGATTTATTTTTGTTCATCCAGGGTCGTTATTCTCGAGCTGGTCCGTTGGAAATTGCGCCATCTAAATCGTAGGCGCGACTGCTATCCAACTCAAAATTGGTTGGATACGTTGCAAAATGCTTCGATGTGCTTGGCCTCAGCCAAGCTGGTAGCGACGAAAAAGAAAAACATCCCAGGTTCAATCTGCCGTGTTTCTTTTCAAAACATGCAATGTCCGTGGTAATTTGTTTGAAATATTTTGAAATTGTGTTGAGGACCATGTCAAACCAAAACCCAATTTTTGTTCCCAGCATTCAAGGGAATTTTGCTTCCCACCGTGCCACTTGGATGATATGTTGTACGTGTTGACGCATTCAGAAGTCCAAGACTCAACACCATGCATCTGGTTCAAAATCTTTTGCTCCCAAAACAGTGCGGTTCACCTTGAAAACCTATTTATTTTGCAGCAATAGATTTCAAACCAAACAAAGGTTTGGTTCTGTACATGCTGTCCTTCAAAAGGCGACCTGTTGCGTTCATGCAGGTGGGAATTGGCGGGCAAACCATGTCTTGAATCGTGGTGGTTCGGCATTTGGTTAGCACAGGCGTAGTAACCATTTTTTGCGGAACATACGGGGTTTCAAGTTCTCTCGATTTTTTTGTTGTAGCCATCACTATTTGATTTGTTTGTGTGTCGTTGCACGTGGCACATGCGGTCCTTCACCCAACATTCCCCATTTTGAACATGACAATATGGGAATCCAAACATGTGTTTACAAACACATGAAAATGTGGGAGTCCCATGGTGTTTCTTATTTTGATATGATATGTCCTTGTTTTTCTTCACTGATCCCAGAAATTTGTTGTCTTGAGGCTTTGAGGCCTTTCACAAGGCATGACTGTGTCGACTTGTGCGTGTCATGGAACAAAAAAATAGCATCACCCAATCTTGTTTTGTGAGTTGCGACACGAATTCAACTGGACGAAAATTGAATTTAGGAATCCAAACCACGTTGGAAGCCGACACCAGCTTTATTTCAACTGGGGTTATCACCAAATTGTTCGGAAACATCACAATGGATCCTGCATTCTGTCCCAGGAGCTGGCCTTTCTGGCTCTGTTGCGTGGTTCTCGCGGGGGAACCCAACAGCAAAATTTTCCACCGAAACAAGTACAAAAAAAAAAATATTTTGTTCTGGTTTTATCCTAGGGGAAATCAGTGGTACCTTTGGTGCACGTAACCCAAGTGGAATCGGAATCGGTCCGTCTCAAAGGATCAGTCTCCAGTTGCAAGGCCTCTCCCGCTTGGCTGGGAGGTTGGCACCAGCTACATGAAGGTTCAACGGTGATGCCAAGTGGGTTTGTCCAAGAATGGGGTTTACATCAAAATGGCACCTTCACTGGAAAAATGATGATCCACCAACCATGAGATTCTGGCGTACCGGAATTTCCGACAGACGCAAATTTGGAAATTTGGGGACAGACAAAAATGCTTTGGACAGTGATTTCCCTGGTTGGACATTGATTTAGTTCCAAAATGTTCCAAAGGCATTCTTAAAACCACGACTTGGGAGGCGATCGAACTGGGTCGCGTTTGCGCTTGAGAGTTGAAAATTTGAGGACATGTCAAGGGCCAATGCCTGCAAGAGGGGAAGAAGTGACATCCAATTTCCATATACAGAAGGGTAAGTAGGTGCCTGGCTTCTGATCGTTGCAGATGGGCCTTCGATTGTGTGCCATGCAAAGTGTTGGAGGATTCCCAAAAAGTGGATTCACCTATCAACTCAAGCAACCATTGCCTGCATGATTGACATCGTGTTTTTTCTTTCTCCCCATGAGCCGATCTTTATCATCATACTATATGAAATATAGCGTGTAATTTTGTGTAATCTTCATATCGAATTCTTGCTGGCTGATTCACACTTTTATTTAAGGGCTGACGCCCGACGCCCACTTGAGGGTAAAGGATCATAAATAGACTATAAAGAAAAAATGAGGGTGAAGGATCACAAATATGATTGTTGTTGTTGTTGTTGTGGTTGTGGCCCATCTGCAAGGTCTGTAGTAGGCGCATCTTGCGGCGAGGTTGGCCCAGCTTGCGGCTATGTTGGCCCCGCTTGGACCAGCTTGGGGCCATATTAGGGGCTATGTTGGCCCGTCTTCGAGCTATGTTGGCCCATCTTGAGGCTATGTTGGCCCATCTTGGGGCTATGTGGGCCCAGCTTGCGGCCCATGTTGGGCCATCTGGGGGCAGCTTCGACACGCCCAATCCCCACGCTCCTGAAGGACGAAGCGGCCCAGGCCAATAGGGCTGCCGCTGCCTAACGTCGCTTTCTAAACCGACAAGAGACTAGCTCCAAAAACCATCTCCCATGCAGCCCAGGCTGGTGGGGCTGCCACTGCCTAACGTTGCAATGCGAAACATGGAGAAGAAAGCAAGCTTCAAAATGCCAAATCCGCATGCTCCTGAAGGACGAGGCGGCCCAGGCCGATGAGGCTGTCACTGCCTAACGTTGCTTTGTGAACCGACAAGAAACTAGCTTTAAAAAGCATCTCCCACGCGTAAGAAAGGAAGGCTGCCACTGCCTTTCTGAACCGGCAAGAAACTAGTAACTAGCTCCAAAAAGCATTTCCCGTGCCTAAGAAAGGGGGGCTGCCACTGCATAACATTGCTTTCTGGAGCATGAAGAAGAAAGCAAGCAAAGCCAGCGGAAGCCACCCTGCGAAACGCCAAATCCTCATGCTCCTGAAGGATGAGGTGGCCCAGTCCGACTAGCTTTAAAAAGCATCTCCCACGCATAAGAAAGGGGGGCTGCCACTGCCTAACGTTGCTTTGTGAAACATTAAGAAGAAAGCAAGCTTGGAAACGCCAAATCCCCATGCTCCTGAAGCACGAGGCGGCCCAGGCCGATGGGGCTGCCACTGCCTAACGTCGCTTTCTGAACTGACAAGAAACTAGCTGCTAGCTCCAAAAAGCATCTCCCACACATAAGAAAGATTAGAAAGAAGAATATTTCCGCCACGCCCACAACGCTTTGGCTTCGGCATGCTGCTGGTGCTGGCAACATGTTTCGGAAACTGGCTTTGCTCTTGCACCTGGTGTTTTCTTCCTTGTCTCTTGCTCTTGAAACTTGCTGGTTTGCTGTCCGTCGGCTTGCTTTCGTCTTCCTTATCTCTTTTGCTTCCGCCTTGCTCGTTTGTTCCTTGCTTTCTTCTTTTGTCTGCTTCCCTCTCTCTGGCTCTTGTAGTTTGCTCCTTTCTTGCCCCTGGCTGATTGTAATGTCTTTTCTGACGCGCTCCCCCTTGCCGTCGGCGGGGTCGGCGGATATAAGTCCTTTTATCATATTTAAGTGCCTACGGCAAGCCCGCCGGCCATAGCCCGTGCTTTTCTGTTAAGGCTCTTTGGTCTGTGTGTAAAAGCTTCTGTGTGTAAAAGCGCCTGTGTGTAAAAGCGTCTGTGAGTAAAAGCCTCTGTGTGTAAAAGCTTCGGTGTGTAAAAGCTTCTGTGTGCAAAAGGTTCTGTGTGTAGAAGCGTCTGTGTGTAAAGCGTCTGTGCGTAAAAAGCCTCTGTGTGTAAAAGGTTCTGTGTGTAAAAGCGTTTGTGTGTAAAAGAGTCTGTGTGTAAAAGTCTGTGTGTAAAAGCTTCTGTGTGTAAAAGCGTTTGTGTGTAAAAGCGTCTGTGTGTAAAAGCGTCTGTGTGTAAAAGGTTCTGTGTGTAAAAGCTTCTGTGTGTAAAAGCTCCTGTGTGTAAAAACTTCTGCGTGTAAACGCGTTTGTCTAAAAGCTTGTGTGTGTCCCGTGTGAAAAAGCGTCTGTGCGTAAAAAACTTTTGTGTGTAAAAGCTTCTGTGTGTAAAAGCGTTTGCGTGGAAAAAAACACCACAATCCGTCACTCTGCTTGGGGAGAGCTTTTGGGACGGAAGCCGGGAAAGCCTCTGTGTGGAAAAGCTTTGGTGTGTAAAAGCGTCTGTGTGTAAAAAAACACCAAAAATCCTTCACTCTGCTGGGGGAGAGCTATTTGGACGGAGGCCGGGAAAGCCTCTGTGTGTAAAAGCGTCTGTGTGTAAAAGCTTCTGTGTGCAAAAGCTGCTGTGTGGAAAAGCGTCTGTGTGTCAACGCGTCTGTGTGTAAAAAAAACTTTTGTGTGTAAATGCGTCCGGGTGTAAAAGCTTCTGTGTGTCAAAGCTTCTGACGAGTCGAAGTCGGAGTACGCGTCGGAGTAGGCATAGTCGTCGTCGTCGTCGTCGTCGTAGTAGTAGTAGTAGTAGTAGAAGTAGTAGTAGTAGTAGTAGTAGTAGTAGTAGTGGTAGTAGTGGTAGTAGTGGTAGTAGTGGTAGTAGTGGTAGTAGTAGTAGTAGTATTAGTAGTACTAGTAGTACTAGTAGTACTAGTAGTACTAGTAGTACTAGTAGAAGAGGGTGGGGGGGATGGACTCAAATCAGACGAGGCAAAGATGTGCGGGGAGAGAACAAAGGAACAAGTACAAGCCAAGAACAGAAACAAGTACAAAACAAAAACAAACAGAAGAACAACACCTCACAATCAGACACGCCGGCAGGCCGGCGGAATGTGGAAAACCCAATGCCCTGCACCATCCCCAAAACATCCATTTTGATTGGTGGTATGAACCATCCCCAAATGGTAGTTGCTTATGCCAGGAGCGAGGGCAGCGGTGTGCCTGGTGTGCCACAACGGCGCCTGGCGGCTGTGGCGCTGGCACTGTCCCTATCCCTGGCAGGTGGGGTTCAGCAAACTTGGGACAGCCAAAAATACGGGAGACACCTTAGAAAAAAACATTGAAACAAGATGACCAGTAACAAGAGGGAGAAAAAATGGGGAGAAATGGAGAGAACATGGCTTTTGATGAGGTTGATGAGGGTGTAATTAATGTTAGCCATTGCTCCTTTAGCTTAGATTGGTCTCAAATTAGGGAGAGACGCCCGGAGCAATGGATCCCCGAGATTGAATTTTGAGTTCCTCTATCTTTAGAATCAACTTTGTACCCTTCGAATTCCCAACAGGTTTTTGTTGAGTTTCAATCTCTGGGTCTGGGAACGGTGCGTCGTTTGCTTGCCAAACCCAAAAACCGGAATGGAAACGGAATGGAATCCTGGAACCCCTTCTGCTGCGTTGGTTAAGATCATGATTCTTTTTGATGATATCCCAGGTTTTGTTGGTGAAATCCAGATTCTCTGATAAATGTTGTTGGCAACTCTTCCCAGGTCCTGTTCGGATCTATTTGCTAAAATCCCTGAGCTTACTATACTATAATTGAACCGAGATTTTGAGTTCAAAAATCAGTCATTCTTGGTGAAATCAGAGTTCCTGTGGGTAAAATATCCCCAAATTTTTGGCGACCATTTCCAGATTGGCACCAATTTTTCACAGGAACAGATCCATTTCGGAGGGGTTTAGCTCACCTGTATTTGCCCATGGGGTATACACCAAGACCGCCGGAGAATGGTGATATTTTTCATCCATTGGAATTGAGCCAACATCTCTGCAGGTCTCAGTAGTGCGAGGGCTTTGATCAAAGGCAACACGCCTCCGAAGGACTATGGCTTGGGAAAGGGCCTCAATAAGGTCCGGCCATGCGCTTGATGGGGTGACGACGGGATTAAGAGTCGAGTTTTTTTTCTCCCAGATGGCCGCGAGTTTTTTGATTGAATCCACTGTGTATTTCTTGTTCTTCTGTTGTGATGTGGTTCAAGATATGAAATTGAATATTCACCAAGCCATCTACAGTGTGAGAGTCTCAGCTCTTTTTGGGGTTAGCACAATTGCTGGTTGCGCAATTGTTGCCTAATCATCGGAAAAAGTGGATCCCGGCCCTGCATGAGATCCAGGCTGGGCCCTTGGACTGTAGATCTCGCACCGAGTGCGAAGAGATGGGTTTGAAGCGAGAAGAGGCGGGCTTGTGGTGCCGGTGAAACTCCAGTACTTTCTGGCAATCAAAATAGCCGAGAATTGTGGATGTTCATGTCTGCAAAGATAGTATTTGCAGCTATTGATTGGTAGCCCACATTTCCAATTTCCAATGGAGATTTGTTCAATTGTTGTTGGTTAAAATTTCGGGACTTGATGTTTTGATGCGTTGTGTTGCAATCCTATGGGCGGGAACGCAGTCAGGCGGGTCAGCGAGCTAGGCTTCAGAATTGACTACTGTAGTGGCTAAATGGGACAGATCTGGCCCTTGGCATGAAGCTCTGCGGCTCTGCGTGTCGTCTACATCCCAACTCCAACAGGCCGCATGCCGCAGTCTCGCCTGCAGGAGAAGTATGGCAACCCCAACTCGCAGGCCAAGTGATTCGGGCCTCAGGTGAGATCTGGAGAAACTTCACCTGAGACAGCGATACGGAGGGTTTGATCAGAAGCATAGTAAACCCCAAAAGATAGAACAGATTAGAAATTAGAACAGTATTTCCAGGATGGTATAGATGATTTTTTTTCCCATGATCTCCAGGTTTCCATCTTTTTGGGGCTTGTTATACACGAAAATAACAACATTTGACAGGTTTGGGCAGGTGTAGGGAACAGCCATGGCCCAATGGCATCTGAGTTGCTCAATCCGAACAGGAAAAGACCTACAAGCTCACCTCCAGCGGTGCGCGGTACAAGGTGTGAATCTGATGTTGGGTTGTTATCCTCATCAAACAATTGCTGATATCATCCCCCGGTGGTGTCTTACAGGGCAAACCTCCTAGTTTCAGAGACACCCATTTTCTCGTGATCATAATCCTGCTGTCAAATTATGGCAATTTGGGATATCCAATCCACCCATCTTTTTACAAACCCCAAATCCTCCACTTTTCTGTCACATTTTCTGTGGCGGATACCGTTAGGACATGAAGCCGGGCAACGAGTCAGACGGCGTTGTCAAGGTCGGCGATGATTTGAAGATCAGGCGCGGCTGCCAGGCTTAACCACCTTGTTGGGCCAGTTGCGACTCATGACTCGTGGTCGAAGTCAGCATCTGGCTCAACTTAGGCCACCAAATTTATCCCAGTTTGTATGCAACTACTGTAGAATCACGGTTATATCGAGTTACGATTGCTGGGATGCGCACCTACACCTGTCTGGCGGCAGCCCACTCTTCCTACCTTGACGCCAATACTTTCTATTGTATCTTGGGAGAGCCTTGGGCTATCTCTCTCAGCCATGGCCTTTTGGTAGAGATAGCTCCAATGCCTTCTCGGTTGTGCTTTTGAGCCATTTTGTGTGAATCTTCCACTGGCAATTTGCTTATTTCCCAGAGTATTTCTGCTCACTGGCCACCGTTGTTAGAAGGGTGGTTTCCATGGGTTTCCATGGCCACACAAAGTCGCCACAGGTACAGAGTGATGCGAAGCGGCAAGAGATCCTACGATGGACTGTCCGGAGAGGTGGCATGGGGTCAGGTGGATGATGCAGCTAACCAAATTTAGATTGCGGGCGATCAGAGTTGAGGTTTGCTGAGTTTCTTGACGCATGAGTAAGGTAAGTGAACCTCTCAGGGTGGCTGTTGTTAAGCATGGATGCTGTGTCTGGTGCTGCTGCTGCAGCTGCTTGTGATGACGATGACGATGACGATGACGATGACGATGACGATGACGACGAGGATGATGATGACGCCGATGATGATGATGATGATGATGATGACGATGATGATGATGATGATGAGGAGGTGGAGGAGGAGGAAGAGGAGGAGGAGGAGGATGGCGATGACGAGGACGAGGACGAGGGCGATGACGAGGACGAGGACGATGACGCCGACGACGAGGATGATGACGCCGACGACGACGACAACAACGACGAGGATAATGATGGATGATTGATGATTGATGGTTCATGGTTGATGATTGGTGATGACGACGACCACGACGAGGACAATGAGGATGAGGATGAGGATGAGGATGATGATGATGATGATGATGGTGGTGGTGGTGGTGGTGATGGTGATGGTGATGGTGATGGTGATGATGATGATGGTGGTGGTGGTGATGGTGATGATGATGATGATGATGATGATGATGGTGATTGTGATTGTGATGGTGGTGATGATGATGATGGTGGTGGTGGTGATGATGATGATGATGGTGATGATCATGATCATGATCATGATCATGATCATGATGATGAGATGACGATGACGATGACGACGATAATGACGATGCTGCTGATGATGATGATGATGATGATGAGGATTATGGTGGTGGTGATGATGATGATGGTGATGATGATGATGATGGTGGTGGTGGTGATGGTGATGATGATGATGATGACGACGGTGATGATGATGATGATGATGATCATGATCATGATCATGATCATGATGATAAGGTGACGATGACGATGACGATTATAATGATTATGCTGATTTTGATGATGATGATGATGAGGAGGATGATGATGATGATGGTGGTGGTGGTGATGATGGTGATTGTGATTGTGATGATTGTCATGGTTGCGATGCCGTCGATTTTTTGCCTGAACCCAACTTTTCCGCTGATGTGGTGGCCGTCAGTGCACACGGCGTGAAAAATCCTTCGGTTGTCTCCATTGGCGAGAGGAATTTTTTTTGGCCACAGGCGACAACTCTGTTTTCACTCGGATATGGCGAAGACGATGGCCCCAAGGACATGGCCGGTAGGAGGGAGCCAAGGAGCTGCTAAGAGTTTCCCAGTCACAGAACAATTACATGGAGGAACAAAATTACAGAGGCGATATGTTTGAGGTGACAGTCTACACCCTGTACCTTTGTGGGGACAGTTGCAGCCTTCTCCATGCTTCGGTGCAGGACGCCACTTTGAATGCTCCCATTGGGCAAGGCCGTTTTGTTAAGGCAGGTCCATGTGCTGGAAAAAGGTCCCTGATTGATTTCAAATTTGGTGGATCTTCTTAGGTCTTAGGTGTTCAGGGGTGTACCTTATTAGACCCCCACCACTTCATTGCCTTGAAGGGCAGTTACCCAGCTATTAGTGTCCCTGTGTTGTTGTTGGTAATCCCCACGTGGTGGAAAAAACATCATGTATCACTTTGTTTGGTTGAATTTCATGTTTTCTTTGTGATCTTAAGTTCATATTTTTGTTTGCTGTATCTCCTTGTGTTGATTAAACATGAGTAAACCATTCGTGTTTGTTGATCAAACAACAATCCTGATGCCATAATTCTATTCAAGTTTTTGTTGGTTAAACCAACCATTTCTGGACATCGCTTCCAGGCTTTGGACGAGGGCCTGGTTGGCATGGCCGTGGGTGGCGTGCGAAGGGTGCAGGCCAGCGATTTCTTGAAGATGGAATATTCATGGGAAGATCTACAAGAAACCATGAGTTTTATTTTCATAACATCTAGGGGTTTCCTGTAAAAAATCCTTAAACGAAACCCACCAATGTGAGAACATTATTGGATGATTGTGGGAGAAATGCGGGATGTATTTTACCGGAAAATGATGGGATAGTGGTAAGATAACCAGCGAGGATTTCTGGATTTCTGAAATGGGGCATCCGTAAAAATATCCAAGAGTCATCATTTCTAGGGAAATCAACAGGTGAACTGGGGTCCCAATTTTGAGAACACCCAGGCGGTGGATTTACCCCGAAAATTCGACGGAAAATGGAGCTCGGTGCCAAGTGTTCAGGGGAATGCACCTTGAGGGAACAACATCAACATGCGGGATTTGATATTGTCAGGTTGCTCGAGGGTAACCAAGAAACACCAGGCTTTTAGCATCATAGATCGGGATTTTGACCAAGACAATTTTTCATGAAACAACATGACAAAAATGGACCAACAAACGACCAGAGGAGTCCTACCCTCATGCACTTCCGAAGAATCCAACAACCTTGGGTCATTCTTGGCATTGACAATCCTTTTGTCTTGAGGGCCTCCCCAGATAGAACAATCCGACAATCCCCTACTCACAATGGGCAGGTGCGACCTGACTATGGCCTTGGTTGGAAGAAGGAGGGGAAGTGCGCTGAGGCTATTGGAGCAGGCGACACGGGAGCGGGAACTGAGCTGGGCCATGTTGGGCCTTGGGGCGAGAAGATTCGGAAAAGAGAAAACTACATGGAAAATATGGAAATTGCAGGATTCACTTTTTTTTGGTATCTGGACTCATTCAGAAACTCTCCAAGCCATGAATCGTTTTTTTTCTCCAGGATTCAGAGAGAATCGAGGGACTAGCACGGGTGGCCTGCACATCCGCATTCAGTGAAAAACAATTCTTGAATGTCAGGGGAGTGCCATCCACTGAGTACGGAATGACATGACTTAATACTGCAAGGGGAAGTTGCTGTTCTCAGAGAGTAACTATGCAAGAATGGTGGAACAAGTTACACAGGACAATCTCATGTCATACATTGGAGACTTACGATCATCACGGTTCCTGCACACTTAAGAAGTGGGATGCTCACGCTGCCCCACAGTTGGCGTGGTGGCTGGCTTGCCTGCTGCTGGTGCAGAACGAGAGTCTGCATGTCCGCACTCCCAGCTTTCGTTGCAGGTGGATACAGTAAGTATTTTGGCTGTTGAATATTACTGTTGGGGTTGGACGATGGGAAGCTCAACTATATAGTAACATATAGTAACTATATCATATCCCAAAAAAACAATTGACGGGTGCCCAAACCCATTTGACCGGCTTCGCGGACTGAGCTAGGCACATGGTTGATACGGGTGTCTACATCACTGCCATAGCCGGGACTTGTGAAATGTTCGAACGCCTTGGACCATTTGTCCATCTCAAATGTTAAGATGAGAAAAGATGCATACCTCCACCCCAAATCACCAGAATTGGTCCAGTTTGGTAGGGAATTTTCCATAATTTTCCCCTACCCACAGACCACTCCCAAGGCATTGGATTATGTGGCTTTAGCTGGCTCCAGCTGAACACCTAAGGTGTTCTTTTTGTCCATGGACCAATCTGATCGTGACAACCCAGCCCCAGATGGCTTGGCACCTTTTGAGACGTGCCTTCTGGACATCCGTGGCTGGAAGCTGTGCCCTGGGTGGACCCAGTCGCAGCTGGGGATGCTGCGGATGCTACGTGAGGTAAGGGTCGCAAGCGTCGCCGTGCCGGAGGCGAAGGGATCCCAATCGCAGTTCAGTGCAGCCGGGGATGTGGGAGCTGAGATCAGCAAACTGTGCCATGGTCCCCTCTTTTGCGGAGCATGTGCTTGATGTGGCCCTGGCTGAAGCAGATGCTGAAGGCATCCGATTGTCTAACAGCTCTTCGGATTTATCCCCGAACCTCACAGTCTCATCTGCAACAAGGAATCGATTTCAATGATCTGTACAAATGCAAGCGGCTGCAGTTGTGCAGTTGCAACCGCAGATCCTGTTGATGGATAAACACAGCACCAGAAGACTTAGAATTCTCATAGCACTCTATGAATCTTGGTGTTATGATTTGTTTAGTGTCCCCGGTGTACTTTGTTCATTTTGTTCATCATGTCCTCCATGAACAGTATCTGCTCTCCGGTGCTGTCCGGCAAACCAAAGGGATTTGCAGTCAGTCTGGCAGGGTGGCAGTGTCGCATTCACCTGTGATTCTATAGTTACTATAGTTTGCTTTTGCAAGACATCCTACATAGTTCCAGTGTATTTTAAAGGGCGATTGTTTCGTACCCTGCAGACAACAGCAGCACCGATTCAAGGAGCCCTTTGGCGCCATGTGCCAATGCTGGCAGAAGATGAGATTTCATGACCATCCCCAGATGCAGAAAAGATCAAATGCCACACCGTGCCACGAAAGGTGAAGGGTTGGTTTCGGACACCAGTTTGTGAAACCTTCATGATTCTTAATACCTCTGTTTAATTTTGTCGTCGTCATCATTATCACACCTATACATACCATTTTTAGGGGGATGAACATCCATTTACCAGCTATTTTGGGGTTCACCAGGGGTACCAGGTTTTGACACATCCAAAAACAGGACGGTTCAACACGGTGAGGCCTCGATGACTCGCTGCTGCCGCAGCCGATTGACCGTTGCCGAAACGCGGGTTTTTCAAGGGGATTACAGATGAACGGAAGACTGGTGAAGCTATGGGATTTTCGCTCGAATTTGGATGCGCATTTTTTTTTTAAATGTAGAAACCAACATTATTTTTGCAGAATGATAATCCAACAGTGGTCACAGTGCCGCGGCAGCCATTCCCATCGAAAGGTGAGGAGAATATAATGAACACGGGGAGAAACCAGTGAAAATGTATCAACATTTTGTTGGGCAGTGCGAATTTTCATCATATTTTTCAAACCATGGTGATTTCAGAATCATGGATGCTGCTTGATGCAGCCCAGGTTCCGCAACTTTAGATCATATATCAACCGTTGCAGGATTGGGATGCGAAGCGACGGTTTGAACGACGCTTTGACGAGGGCTTGATCGTTGAGGTTGAGCCCCTTGGCCACCTCCATCATCCATTTTTTTGGGTACCCATGGGTACCCCATGGAACCATGGATCCATGGAACCCCCCTGAGGATTCACCTCACAGAAATCATTAAAAACATCAGCTGTGGACCACTTGGCCGAGGCTTATGGGGCTGGGCAAGTGACTTCATTGACTTTCGCAAAAAAAAGGAAACTTGGGTCGCTTGGGAGCCTTTGGGGCAAGGATGATGGATGTAGATGTGTGATGATCAGGGGTATCCTGCAGCGACATGCTTTGTTTTTTTTCCATATTTTTGTCCTTGGGCAAAGCATCTAGAAATGGAGGAAAGGCCCCGGGTCACGCGCCCTTTTAGGACGGCTTGTACTCCCAACTGCCCAAGTCGTGGCGAAATCCCAAAAATCTTGAAATTAGCTTGGGGGAAGGCTTTTGTGGAAGTCGTGGCGATGCGGCGTTTAGCTTGTGTTTAGGGTAGGTTGCTGTT
>Ga0126342_10013333_pt1 | contig 14574 bp, 10 predicted proteins | sample Cyp1metagenome_FD_92528 | JGI IMG/M metagenome (GOLD analysis project Ga0126342, IMG submission 92528) | Coral microbial communities from Lord Howe Island, Old Settlement Bay, Australia - Cyphastrea 1 metagenome | ecosystem: Host-associated > Invertebrates > Cnidaria > Coral ... | reverse complement strand
TATATAATAATATATAATAATAATATATAATAATAATATATAATAATAATATATAATAATAATAATATATAATAATATATAATCATATATAATAATAATATATAATAATAACATATATATAATAATATATAATAATAATATAATATATATATATATATAATAGTAATATAATAATAATAATAGTATTTATATATATAATTACATATATAGACATATGTACGTATATGACGTATATGATTTTTATTTATGTGATATATATATATATATATGTGTGATATATATATATATATGATATATGTGTGTGTGTGTGCGTGTTAATACAAAAACCGGAAAGATCATCTCAGCCCCACCAAGGCGCCGCCCGCCTGAACTCGAGCCGTTGCGATCTTTGCGCGGGGTGATACGTGGAATCCCAAACTCGGAACCCATCAGAAGGGGGTTGGAATCCCTTGTAACCTCCAAGAGACTAGGTTTTCTTGTTGTGCACTCCGGAACCTGGCAATGGACAATTCATACCTTATATCTTTATATATACACCTTTGATATTTGATGAGAAAATTATCCGGTAGATATCTACATCCATTGCCTGCGAGGCTACATCCATTGTTCAGATAGTTCCACCATGTTCCACCCCGGCAATCGGCGGCATGGCGGGACTGCGGTGAACGAACGTAGGTGTTGGAAAACCCAAGACTTGGCCGCCAAAACTGTCCACAAAAGGTATGATATGGTATGATGATATCGTTGGGACAGTTATCTTCCGAATTCATTTTGCATGTTTAGTTTTTAGAAGTGCAATGTTACTCCACCTGATAGTGTAGATGGGCTTGCGGATTTGCAAGCTATGGCATGCTATGGTATGCTATGGCTTTCTACAGCGGCAGTGCCACAGTGCGTTGCAAATGTGATGTGCATTTAATTTGATGACCAACAACATTTTTTCACGTTATTGTAGTACTTATTCCAATTCCGCGTGTTGAATTCTGGTCATTGGCAAACATCCCAACAAAGTCTGATCCTTAAAAAATACGGTTACTTGTGACCAATTGTAACATGGGCGGATGTAGATGTATGCGTTATGGCTTTCCACCACTGGCATCATGGGCCGCATTGGTTTCACTGGGAGTCGACGCAGTCCAGCGGATGAAGTGGCAACTGCATGTTGAGATATGGGTATGGCACAGTAGTTTTCCAGAGTATTGACCAGCAGAAACGGATTAAACATGGTGGTCAACGTGCTTCAATACTAAGATTGTCAATTTTGTGAGTTTTTTTTGTACCCCATTTCTGCCCCATGCAGCTCAGTGGGTATTTGGTGGTTTTGGATTCCGATGGAGCTGGAAGTCTCCCCCATATAAGTGCAGATAGAGAGGCTGAATGCTGACGCATGGCTGAAAACTCTCCGCGCCCAAGGGGATCAGGGCTGGGGTCAGAAGTTCCCAGCATCGCAGCATCGTAGTGGACCGGTTTTTTCTGCATTTTTGAAGCGCCACCGCCCCAAAGAAACTGGCTCTTTCGGACATCCTGAGATATCCCCAGCTAGAGAAGGTTTTCAAGCCATGATAGGAAATGGCTCGGATATGCACTATGGAATGATATGGGCGAGTATGGATATGTAGCGTAACCGTTGGGTGGCAACCAACCTGAGAGTTCTTTGGATCCTGCAAGGAGATGTCGAGACTCGACTCTACAAGACCCTTTCGGCTGGTGGAAAAAGCGGGCGGCGACTGCCTTTTTTGGGACAGCAAGCTGGGTGTGCCACTGGCTGGGTCGGCATTTTTTGCTGGTCCAGTTATTCTAAAAGTTGAGTTGAAGTTTTATTCCACTGCGCCCTACGTAGTCACTGCATGATCTGCATGTCACTGCTGGAGTTATGGCTATTGAAAGTTGGTCCAATGACAGGCCCTGTCCAACTTCCAACACATTCAATGGCTAGTTTTGGTGCCATCCCGGATGAACATCAGCGGCCCCAAATGAAATGATGTGACATGGACAATTGTGGAGAAGCTTTCATCTATTCAAGCCATCGGAAAACCACCAGCCTTCTAATCTTATATCTAATGGTTCGGAAAACCATCTTATACAAACAATCTTCAGTCCCAGAAGTGGTTGCGGGGAAATTGAGACCGGAACTCCACAATCAGCAATGGTATGGTTTTTTTTGTCTGTAGATGTCTTTTGGTAACCATGCTTTCCAGTGAATTTTCCCACGGTGCAGGCGCTGAATCCAGGCTGGCGCCTTGTTTTGTGGCCACCTGTTTTTTAAGGCCATGCCCAACGATTTCCAGACATTTTAGAGGAGATCTCCACTAAAGACCAGGATTTGCTGAACACCGTGAAAATTCCTATGGCTGAATCCCCTGGATCAGAAAACAAACTGGATGGCTTCTTTTTCAGCCATAGGTTTCTTCATAGCAATTGATGTCTTTTTCTGATTTTCCAAACAGGCTCCTCTGTTTGGGGCGCCGCCTGGACCCCTGGACCCCCTTAAGGCTTGGACCGGAGGAAGCGCCCTGTTCGGGATGCAGTGGCAGTTTGGAGTCTCAGTGCTGAGTTTACCTTCCCATGGACCAAGGGATCCAAGGGATGCCAACAGATCCAAGGTTCATATATGATCTGTCATTAATATTAATGTTATTGCAAATGTTGTTCATGTTGTTCCAACGAAAACTCGAGGATTTTGGGGGATTTCGATTTTTTGTTGTGACATCAACAATAAGAATTCGAAGACTTCAGACAAAACACAGTTTTTTTGGGGGCAGAAACAGGAATCCAACCACTTGATGCTTAGGAGATACTAACTGGGATCGGCAATGCAGGGTTTTTTTGGATCGGTTCACTGTTGGTCCCCAAAAATCGCACGCGCGGTGCTTCGCGGCAAGCATGTGTCACTTTTTGAACCGCCAGTGTGACAGGAATGCTCCAATATTATCAAAATGAATATATATATATATAATATGTATCGGTATATATTTATCCCATATTTTTTCTGCTTTCCCGTTCCAGTGCTTGCCACCAATTGCAGCTATTTCTGGCAAACAGCAAACAGCAACGAGTGGACAAAAAATCACAGAACATAAAAGACATAGTGAAATGACAGCCAAATGACAACTCGCTGAAACGGCCGGCCGTTTCCAGCCATTGCAGCGTATCAATGTTAGATCTGCTACCATCGCACCAACTTCTAGGCCAATCTTTTGGAACTGAAATGACCCATCCAAACGCAGCTATGGCATCCAGAAGCCAAGGAGCCATGACCTGACCATACCTGACCGATATGATGGTAGATGGCCTGGGTATAGATTGGTAGATAATTGGTAGATATATAGGATAATTGGATATTCTATGATATTCTGATGTCACTGGGGCAATTGTTTGGCCTCAAGGCAGATTGTGGCGGCTTGCTGCGTGCATCCTCTTGCTGGGTGCATCCTCCTGCAACTTCCTGGCCCTCGAAGAGGAGGGGGTCGGGCCGAGGGATCCCGGAAGTAGAAGTGGAAGGGAAACTCTGATCTTTGGATGGAAAATGATGGGGAAAAAACACAAGGATAAATGAGTATATTGAAAGCATATTGAGTATATCAAAAGCACAATCTAATCTATATATATATATATATAGTATTAATATGATTAAAACGGATCAAAACGCATGGATCTCTTGCAGGTTCCTATCAGTTTTCTCTTCAAGCCAGAACCCGCCAGGTTCAACATCCCTTGGATCGAGGAGGAGATCTTTTATTTCTCCCCATTCGGGTCGTCATGGAGCCTCTCACTAGCTTTGTGAGTGCCCTGATAAATCATGGGGGAGCCAAGGGGGTTGGCTGTGAAGATATCAGTTTGAAGGTTTGGGGAGTCAAGATGTGGTGGTGGTGATGATGAAGAAGATAACATCAATCCTTCTAAGGTACAACGAAACCCTGCCAGCTGACCTTAGTCTCAAAACTTGCTGCATGGTTTGCAAGAATGACCACAGGCCCAACAGTTTCTGATGGGAGAAACCTGGTCTTCTCTACCTCCCAGGTGCGGTCTTGCTGTGGCCACTGCGGTTCCATTTCAGGGTCCAAGCCCTGCGATTGGGCGCAGCCAATGCACCCGGCAGAAGCGTCGACTTGCCGCAGGTTGGATGGTAACGGATGGTGCCCGTTGGGTTAGATTTTGGGATGCCCAGGTCAATGAGTAAGCCCTGGTTGTGAGAAGGTTGAATCAAAGATGATCCAGCTATATAGACATTTTTTGGGCAAGTCTGCTGCTCATTGCTGTGGGAACTTCAGCTATTTGGTTATAACTCTTTTGAACCCCAAACCAAGCTACAAGGGATATGCCCGAGCTACTCATTATGTCACATCATTTTGAATGGAGCATCCCAGCACCCAGCACTCTCGAGTGCAGCTGGGTCCCAGAATTGATTTAAGGATTTGAGGATGTTTAGGGGAACCATTACACGAAACCCGGCAAAACCATGGGTTCCAGTCTCCATTATATAAACAATTCCATGCAAAAAAAATGCATTTATCAACATAGACGTGGAAATCCAAGCAGTTGTAACCCATGGATGTCCATAATTCTATGGATAATCATGGATATTCACCCTTATTGGCAGTTATTAAACATAATTAACTAACCATAGATTAGCTCATCATAGATATTAATCATCAGTATTAACTATAGGTTAATTATAATTAACCATACTGGTTGGTGGTTTCAAACATTTTTTATTTTCCATATGGGTTGTCATCCTTCCCATTGACTTTCATATTTTCAGAGGGGTAGGCATACCACCAACCAGCATATAACCATAGATATCATTAGATAATATGACTTCTATGATATTAGATACCATTAATCATTAGATATCATAGATATTAACTATAGGATAATGATCATTAACCATAGATATCTATCTTTTCCCCCACGGTATCTTTCTTGAAATCCACGGTGACCGTCATCCTCCGTCATCCTCCGTCGACCGTCGACCGACTCGGTCGGTCTTCGGCCGCAGGTCTTGCGTCAGGCCTCCCAGCAGAGCTGCCAGACCTTGCAGCAGCTCTTCCGGGCTGATGCAATGGCCTTTGGGCGCATGAGCTGCAGCTGGTTCATGATTATGATTTATTATACTATGATTTAATCATATCTTATGATTTAATCATATCTTATGATTTAATCATATCTTATGATTTAATCATATCTTATGATTTATTGACTATTATGATTGAATTATACTGCTGATTGATGACTATGATTGAATTATTGATTCTTATTGATTATGATTGATTGAATTGATATAGCGCTCATTTTCGTGATTCGTTTTGTCTGCACTGCAATGTGCGGCAATGTGTGACATATAATTCATACAAGATATATGTTTTTAAACAGAAATGTAGAGTTCTACACGCACATATGTGATAGGATACAATAGACTTTCGGAATCTTTTGTTTTTTTGGGGGGATGTGTTTGTCTTTCGTGAACGATGAATCCGAGCAAGGCTCGGCTGTTCAGTTCGGAGGTTGACATTTGAAGATCCTAGGGGTTGATTCTATCATAGCACCAGCAGTCCAGAGATCAGATCTACTGAACTGTAAGTTCATCTATATAGTAACCTCATACCTAAATTTTAAATTATAAGTTCACCTTTATAATTCTTTATATATGTTTTTTCCTATTTTTATCAATATACCGATGCGTAAATCGCCGTAAATCTCCAGTTCACCAGTGGGAACCCCTAAGCCCCAACATGTCCTGAATAGAGTCAGGTCCTGAGACGGTGCTGATTCGCAGTTCACAGGTGAGAGTGAGCATTTTGCCCTCGCGCTTCGGGCGTCGGAAGGTGGGGTCGGCACGGTCGGAACATGTGCGGGATGATGATTACAGAACATATAAGCTCGGAACAGTATCCCATGATAGATAGATAAGATATAGCTTATGTAATAGTGGGATATATCATGATATATCTTATCCAACATTACCCATTTTGCGTAGTATGGGATAATGTGGGTAAAACAATGCCATTAACCAGCCATGACTGGGAATGGTAAACATACCACCTATTGAAATGGTGATGACTGGGGGATATCTTCAACATTATCCATGTTTCCAAGTAGCCAATGGGGTAAGAGTTGGAGAGATTGAGATGATGGAAATGTTGAGCCTGTTGACACACTCAAGGGGTGCAGTTGTTGAAGGTATTTGGGAGATTTGGGGAGAATTTATACATCTGCATAAGTTGAATATCTCCAAATCTTCCAAATATTGAGGCTGGACGCCAGTGGTTCCCAATCCCACGAACTCACTGGGCGAAACAAAATTCATCAGTGCAACATGGTTATTTTGATGTATTATTTTGAAAAACATGAAGTTGAAGGCCTTGTGTGCAAAATACTTAGTCCGCAAATTTCACTGCTCATATTCCCATTGAGTATCGTTGGAACATTACTAATAGACTATGACAAGTTTTTGAGGGGTAAATTCCAATCATTCTCCGCTGAGTCGGTTTCCATCCACAGTTTCCATTCTTGATGGCTAAATGCCATTATTTTTGTTGGTTCACTGGTTCACTTCCTATTTTTGACGGTTCAATCCTATTTTTGTTCGATTTTTGGTGGTTTACTTACTATTCTTGATGGTTTTACTTCCTTTTTTTGATGGTTTTTGATGGTTCAATCCTATTGTTCTTATATAGTTAAATCCCAATTTTTCAGGGCAACACGCCACCATTTTCAGGTGCTCCTAGCCACCGACACACTGGTATCCCAGCTGTCGGATTTAGAGCTGCGCTTCGTGCTGGGACGGGAGACGCTGGGGACGCATTTGAAAGTGATGGTTTCGTGGTCATTAAGCAGTGATGACTCAATGATTATCTATATAGACTAGATATTATTGTAGTGACTATCATAGCGGTTATGGATGATTATGGTGACTAGTATAGTGTTTAGTGTTTAGTCAATAGTCACTGTATAGGTAAGCCATTATATATATATATAATAAATGATTATTGTTTACGGTAACTCTTAACTGATCATTAGTGATGATCATGAAATAGTGGTTATTCAATGGTTATAGCGATTACATTGATTCATCACGACTATATCATCGAATCAGTGACAGTCAAATGAATAAATCAGTTCCAGAAATTGAAGTGATCTCATTTTTTCAGTGGACTGAAGAGTTTTGAATTTTAGATTCATGATTAATTTATAGATGTTTATCATCTATCTTATAATATATGGTAATGGATTATATTCATTGATCATGGTGTGTTTCTGTCGATTACAGTTATCTCCGATGCCTCCATGGAAGAGATGTCGTAGGTGATCGTTTCCCTACTTGATATGTTCATATCAGCCATGGAACCATAAGGCCTATGTTTTAGGGCTAAATTTCAGGGATCCCCACACGATATGGCCTGGAATATGGTACTAATAGCTCTTGAAAATCCCACTGATCATATATTGTCCAAGCTCACAACTTCCCCGTCTATTTTGGAATGGTATACTGGAATGTGTAGATATCATCTTGCCGGACCTATATTCCACCAGTTTGTGATCAGGGCCGATTCCTCCATGCGATTTTCTGCTGTCGAAGTTGGCGGCTGTCGGTCGCATGAGTGATATGAACGGGGTGTTCTGTGGTTATAGAAGCAGGGAAACACAGGACATAACTGAAACAGTTCCTCGAACTTTCAACCAAACATTGGCTTTGGAAGTGGTTTGTACCCTGGGATGCCCTGGGTGAACGAACAGAGATGTGGAAAACCCAGGGTTTCCTCAGGAAAACGATCTGGGTTTTCCGGTGCCTATCCTGGAACCAGGATGGGTCGCAGCTGGTTGCGGCACACGGACTTTCTCCGGCCATGGGTCTTGCAGCACTTCGTGCGTGCCACGGCAGCCAGTGGGAAGTTTGTGTGGCTAAAGAGGCTGGATGATGAATTATGATGAATTACCATCTGGTTATTTAACATAGCCATGGAAAATCACCATTTTTAATAGGTAAACCATCTATTTCTATGGGCGATTTTCCATGGCTATGTTAAATAACCAGAGGGTATGATGAATTATGGATGATGATTGAACATCCAACTGAGGTGATGTCGTGCTGTTCCCTTTGAACGTCCTTGGCTACCGCCAGACATCCACTTTGAGGGAACGACCGACATCCCAAAGCTTCAAGAAATGGATGGTATTGAGACGTTGGGTGGACGGTGTGGCAAATGCCTGCGATGCCTATCGCGGCTTGAGGCCAGCCATTGGTGGTTTTAACTTTGAATGGATATTACGTTGGCAAAATGAGTAGATACATCAATAGATGACAAAGAATGAAGATAAATCAAGATAGTGTGTATTGTTGAATGATGTTGAATGTAATAAGCCAAGTACTCATTTAAACAATTTGTACTGGTATTGACACGCGGACTTAGAAACGAATCAGTTGAAATGTACACACAGAACTAGCCGCTAGACACCAGAAACATCTTAAAAGATATTACAATGCAATTCCACCCCTCCCCAAAGAATATAACATCTAAAGAAAATACTGTAACAATCTTCCCCCCTCTTCTTCCAGGTCCGGCACCTGGCCGGGTCTTTCCGACCTGGACCTGGAGCATTTCCGGTGTCCCGTCGCGCCGTCGTCCTACGGCCCGGTGGACGCTGCCGCGGCACTCTGCGCGCGGCTCCGCGCGCCCGGGGGCGTCTCGGCGCTGGGCACCGCGGCAGTGGGGTCGGTTGGACCCAAGCTGGCGGCGGTGGTGCTGAGTTTGTCACCGGATGCTGGGTAGGAAAAAAAGTTTGTCACTTTCACTTCTACCTGTATAGGTTTCTTATGGTTTCTTTGGAGGTCAAAAACGGTGAACAAAATTGGAGATGATGGGAGATGGATTGGGTTGATGATGTTTGAGTGAAGATTGGGTGATGACATGTAATTAGTAGAGGGCACAGCCAGTTTTTAAAACAATGTTGGGAGAGAGCCAAATTGGCTTGTGCAGCTGAGAGTTTTGAAGTAGGAACACGATGGAAAACGGATGAATTTTGGATCAATTGCAATCTTGCGGTTGGCGTGGGTTGTCATTTTAGACGATAGGTCCTCAGCATGTCGACTTATGGGGTCCACACAAGCCGAAACAAGCGGTGAGGATGGGCAAGTCAGTCATTAAAAGATTGGGGGGATGGTGAAGCACCAACCATTGGGTGGAACTTTGAACAAAGAGATGTACGAAATGGTGTTTGTGATGTTGTCAATGTTGTGGTTGTCGCTGTTGAAATGATGGGGCTGCCCTTTGGTAAACTAACATAACTATGGAAAATCACAATTTTTAATTGGTAAATCCACTATAAATGGCCATTTTCAATAGCTATGTTAAATTACCAGAGGGTACCTGATTTGTTTCTTGAAAAATCCCCATGGGCTGCACGCCTTCAGGAAGAGGAGAGGCAGCTGATGCGCTTCACCAGATTCCTGGATTGCCCTGCAACAGACCGACGGTTTGGGCAATCCTCCGCGGGTATCAAATTGAACCACCAAATGGTAAGGTGAACCCTCCCAGAACTGAAACATCATGAAACATCTACTGGGATCAAAAGATGGTGAAGTTAACCAGAAAGGTTATCCATCCATCCACCCATCCATCCATCCATCTATCCATCTATCCATCTATCCTTCTATCCATCTCTCCATCTCTACCTACCTAGACCTATACCTATCTATCCTGTTTTTGTCTCCTTATAAACAAACCTTAAAATACCTTGGCCCAACCTTCCCTGCCCGAGGACTGGGCACCTGGGCCTTGGGCCTTTGGTCAGCAAAGGCTAGGGCTGAGGTCTTCTCGGCGGATCGTTTGGGATTTCTGGCTGCCGAGGGCGATCTGGACGCTGCAGCTGGGAGTTGAGTGAGACCCCAATGGGGATGCGAGTCTTGGGGGGGTTGTAGCAGTTGAATTTGGCCATTTGTGGAATTTTTGCTACATTTTCATGGTATGCATTTGATTATATTTGTATATCAGGATATTAATTAATTGATTTATTTATGTATGCGTGTGTGTGTGTTTATGTGCATCAGTATGGCAAGGAGTTATTATGAGTTTGTGCAATGACCTCCTGATTTTGAAACAACAGGGTTTCTTCATTTGGAAGGTGGCTTTAAAGCAAGTGGTGACTGGGTAAACCTTGGCGAATTGCTTGGGCCTGGTTGATGCAATGGGCTTTTTTTTCCCTAATATTTTTCCCTTTTTTGGGGGGAATGTTATTGTTGGTTCGTGGATTTTACCCATATATCATATCCTCCAGTAATTTAAAATAGCTATTGAAAATGGTCCATTTGTCATTTATTTACCTATTCCAACGGTGATTTTCCATAGTTATGTTAGTTTACCAGAGGGTAAATGGAGGAATGTCGGAATATCCACGTTAAGTTTTTGTTGAAGAGCGCGGTAGCCATGGCTAGCCTCGGTCAGTTGCCTTCCTGACGGACTTTATAGAGCACTGTCCTTCCTGAAACACATTTCAGAGTTTTTTTTTGGGTTGGGGAATGGTTAACTTCATGACTCCATGAAATATCACATTTCGATCACTGTATATAGTATTGTTCATAATTGATATTAATTATTATTACAGTTGTTTATTGATAAATGTAATGGGATAAATGCACCAACCATTGCTTAAATGTTAAAATCAATATGCCGTCAGCCAATTCAATATCCACGAATCAATCTCTCATGACTTAAACGTTAATTTAACTAATTACTCATATCCCATCATTGGTTAATCATTAATCAGGGAATTAACCATTAATAAATCAATATCCCATTAACCATCAAGTAACCATTAATCAATAATTAACCATGATGAAATCAACGTCCCATTACGAATAGGCAAAGATGATTAACACATATTAATACTTAACCTGGTTATGTTAATAGTTTGCTGATGTTAACTGGTATCCTATGTTTACCCTCTGGTGAACTAACATAGCTATTGAAAATGGTGATTTATAGTGGATTTTCCCATTAAGAATGGTGGATCTTTCCATTGCTATGTTAGTTCACCAGAGGGTAACATCGTTGAACGATTCATGGTGGGTCAACATGACCTGGTCATCGGGAGCACCTCCAAGGCCTTGAGGGCCATGGTCCTAGCCGCACAGCGGCCAGGGGACGTGGCCACGGCCACCCTGCTGGGAAGCAGCGAGCTGGTGAAACAGGCGCGGAACCGTGGCAGCCTCGGGCAGCGCTGCTGGGACATGAGAGAAGTGAGGTTTTATGGGAAGGGCTTAGCAATGCTTAGTAGATGTGAATGGATGACTTAAATATGATGCTCATAGATGTTGATGATTTTTGATAGATATAAAATGATATAAATAGATGTGAATGGATGACATGATGTGAATGGATGTCCATAGATGTTGATGCTATCCAGTATATAAATCATATCTCACCCTCCGGTGTCATCCAACGCGGATGGCTGGAAAATCCCCCCGACCTCAGTGGAGGTTTTTTTGGAAAATCATCGGATTGTCAAATGTCACGTTTGTTTGTTAACCCGACACTACCTGGGATGGCAATCTGGTTTGTATTATTGAAATATGAAAGGATATGAAAGGTGATCTTTAAATATCTTTAACAGTCATCACCTTCCATCCATGGATCGTTGGATTATATTAATTATCAACGGGATGGCAGTGGCAGATGAGTTATGTTCATCTGATCCTCCCACGGATTCCCACAGGCTGACCATTGCAAAACAGATTCACACAATGATGGGCGTCGCCCAAAAATTCAACTTCCCACCCTAACATTCATAAAAAAAATCATCAACATCCAGAATATGTCTGCAGGTCTGCATATTGTGTTTTTGGGTGTTATGTTCATTTATCTTCAAACCCAGGATTTTTCTTCCCATGTTTTTGGCTTCTTTTTTGGGCAGTTCCAACAAGGCTTTCCCCTGGCAGATCCAGGCCGAATACTTGGCTTCGGTGCTTCCGGCCACTTACTGGTCCTTGTCCCCCTCGCTCTTCGCCCGGGTTGCCGATCTGAGCTCCTGGGCGAGATCGCCCACGGCCCGCGCCGCACTGCAGATGTGAAGGAGCGGTTCTATAGGGCCCATTGGGATTTACCCTCTGGTTATGTCAAAATAGCTATTGAAAATCACCATTTATAGTGAGAAATAGTGAATTTTCCCATGAAACAATGGTGGATCTTTCCATAGCTATGTTAAATTACCAGAGGGTAAATGTGTGTTAAATGGTATTTATGGTTAAGAATGATAGTTAGTGGTTTATATAGTGGCTAATGGTTATTGATGATAAGGGTTGAAGCAAATATTGGTGATTATGAATGGTGAATAATGAGAATTTTTAGATATGGGCAAATTATAACTACCTCACTGCGACGTCACTGGAATGATGGATAGTAGCAGATAGTAGCAGTAGCTATGGCCAACTGCTTATTTCAGGTTTGTGAATGATTATAATGTATTCAAGTATTGTATCATCCACTACTCTTGAGCGATGCTATTTGATGATCTAAATGCACCAGCTAGATGTACCTCCGGTACTCTGTAACATGGCAGCGGAAAATCATCATTTTTTGGATGATTTCCCGCTAAAACCCAATTTTTATATGGGATTTCCTGAATTTTAACGAATTTTATATAACTTACTTGCAGGGTTACTGACCACCCAGCTTGGATAGTAAGCTCCAGCAGGTACAGTACGGTGCAGACTCATTGGTTTAGAGATGTGACATCTTATGCGAGCTGCCAAAGTGCAGCTGGGAGCTGGGGAAAGCTCAGTCTCTGAAGGTGTTTCGCTGAAAAATGAACTGAGAAGCTGTGCATGAGGGCCATTTATCTGTCAGTGGGTCTTCTGTGTGGGGATGAACCTTAGCATATCAACAGGTTGAGAATAGCCACAGCCTTTGCGTCGGTTGCATCGGCGGGCTCAGCTCAGGCTTCATCTCTGGGCCTTGTGGTGCTGGTCCGCAGCCATCCAGGTGGGGGGTTCTTAAAGGGGGAGGGATTCCGAGAAGGATGGTAAAGAATGAACACAATGGCAGGTCTCAGAAGCTGGCTGCTGGGATTGCTTGGCTCCTCTTAGAATTGGGCACGTTTAGTAGAAAGTTATTCAGCATCCTGTTCGGACGCACTGAGCAAGGAAGCAGGCCCGTAGAAGCAGAAAGCCTCCGTGAGTCTGGCTGGTGCCAGGACTTGGCTTCAGTCCAAGGGGCTTGGGGACAAGCAGGATTTCGATTCTCCCTCGGAGGCATTGTTTCTCTTTCTCTTTCTTTTTTCCTCCCACTTGTTTTATTTTTACAGCACTTTTTGTTTGTTTGTTTGCTTGCTGCCTGCTTGCTTGCTTGCTGGCTGGCTGGCTTGCTTGCTTGCTTGCTTGCTTGTTTGTTTGTTTGTTTCTCCGTTTTAATTTTTATATAATTTTAATCTTTTTCTTTTCGTTTCTTTTTGCTTTGCATCTTGCTTTCTGAGTTTTCTGGCTTTGCATTGTTGGTCATTTTTTCCTTTCCCTCTTTCCGTTTTTCCTGGTTTTGCATCCTTCGCCCATCTTGTTGCTCGTTTGCTCACTTCTTTATTCGCTTCTATTTTCTTCTTTTCCTCCTGATCTCTCCTTCTTTCTTTGCCAGCTCCCTAGCAGTCTGCTTGCCTTCGGCCGATGCAAGCCGCCATCCACCCCCGCGATCTCCGCAACCATGCCCATGGCCCCTTGCCCCCAATAGCTCCCCCCCCTTCTTGTGATCTGGGCCATCTCCATGTTCCGCATGGTGACTGGTTGCCTTGATCGTCCTGGCTTTTGGATTTAGGCGCATGTGTGCATGCATGCCTCATGGGTAATTAGAAACGTTAGTGGCCTGATGCCGGAATGGACACGCTCGAAGCAGATGCTAAACACCCATGTTTTTTCAACCGCATGCCAGCACGCCTCCCTATTTGCGTAACGCCCTTAATGCATGTCAAAGCTCTGTAACCGCCCAGGAAAGGCAACAACTTCGTTCAATTCGCCCAGAAAAAAGTAGGCCCATGTCTTGTATACCTTCTTATATATTTAGCAACACAAAAGATTCCCCATCACAGCCCAGCGGTTGCACATGGGCGGCTATGTCCCATTGGTTGACCCGCGAATGTTGAGGCCATGTCGCAGGTGAAACCTTGGTAATCCGACGTGACGTCTTTGTTGGACATCATTTGATTAAGACTACCAACCCCACCAAAAAAAAAGCAATTGCACAACCACAAAAACAAGTTGCATAACCAAAAAAAGGCACTGGCATAAGCAAAACAAGCAATTGCATAAGAACAAGTCCTCTGGTAGTTGATGAAGTTCCCATTCTCGCGCCGAATGTGGCCGACCTGGGCCACTGGCGGCCACTAGGCTGGAGATCATTCGCGCCTATTCCCTTGGCCGGGGCTCTATGGGCTCTGTGCAGGAGCCGACGCCACGGCAGGTCCAGCAGCTAGAGTTCAATAAGCACCTCACTGTAGCACTGAAAATTGGATTGAACAAAGGTTTACCCTCTGGTTGTTTAACATAGCCATGGAAAATCGCCCATAGAAATAGATGGTTTACCTATTAAAAAT
>Ga0126342_10013332_pt1 | contig 14575 bp, 19 predicted proteins | sample Cyp1metagenome_FD_92528 | JGI IMG/M metagenome (GOLD analysis project Ga0126342, IMG submission 92528) | Coral microbial communities from Lord Howe Island, Old Settlement Bay, Australia - Cyphastrea 1 metagenome | ecosystem: Host-associated > Invertebrates > Cnidaria > Coral ... | reverse complement strand
GGCACTTTATCTGGCATATCATCTGACATTCTATCTGGCATACCTTCTGGCATTCTATCTGGCATATCTTCTGGCATTTTATCTGGCATATCTTCTGGCATTCTATCTGACATGCTATCTGGCATTTTATCTGGCATATCTTCTGGCATTCTATCTGGCCGTTGAGGTCCAGCGGTGCTCACTGAGCTCGGAGGGTCCCAGGTTAAGGTCCAGCGGTGCTCACTGCGCTCGGAGGGTCCCTGGTTGAGGTCCAGCCGTGCTCACTGAGGTTGGAGGGTTCCAGGTGGAGGTTTAGCGGTTTTATTGAGCTCGGAAGGTCCCAGGTTGAGGCCAGCGGTGCCCAGTGCGCTCAGACCCTTGCAGTTGAGGTCCAGCAGTGGCCACTGCATGCGGAAGTTGGCGAAGAGCTTGGCGAAGAGTTGGCAAGGCGGAAGTGGACATGGAAGTGGAGGCAGAGGTGGTGGAGGAGAACGAGGAGGAGGAGAAGGAGGAGGAGGAGAAGAACAACTCTGATAAAATCTAACAACCCTAACCTGGCAGGTGGGGAATGATGATATATGATATATAGCTTCTTGCATACTGTTCCTGGGGCCTGTCGTTTTGTTGAACCAACATATTCATGTCATTTTGGTGGCCTACACAGTTTTTAGCTGTTGGTATAGGAAAGCCTTCTAGCATATGCTCTCCGTGGCAGACCTGCTCGACATGCTTTGCCATCTACTGCTGAAGAGATCTTCCCTGAATCTGAAACAGGTTCAGAATGCGATGTTTTCCCAGAAAGCGATGATGAACATCATGTAGCTTGCGAGAAGTCAGAAATCTTCCATAGTAGCTTGACATTTCACGAAAAAACATCCAAAGAAAGGTTTTAAATTTATTCAACCTTCCCATGTTTTTTTTCAACTTTCCTATTCAAAAAACTTAGCGGCCCTTCTGTTTTCATGCTGTAAATCTTGTCACATCTAAGGTAGCTCTGAGAACGAATCCACACAACCAGCACCCAAGAGAACAAAAGTGGAGAGCGGGTGGTCAAGCACGTTCTTAGGCAAACCCGTTTGCAAGCATGCTCTTCGAGTGTTATATGCTGTTGGTTCTGGTACCATCAATAAGATTTACAAGGATGAAGCAGCACTTCAACATGGGAAAGGATACAAGCATGCAAAGCACCCAGAGCTGAAGATGGCCCTCCGTCAAAACACTAGGACTCGTTGGACAGGAATTCTCATGTACTTTTGGGTCATGTATCACAATGTGGCTGAAGTTTTGCCGGCCAAGTTTGAGATGCCCACCTTTGCAGAGTATTCTTCCACTGGGAATGAGGTCGTAGCTGTTGATTCTGATGAGTTGTCCATCACCTCAACTGTTTTTTGCAAAAGCTGGATAGTTCGCTATACAATCCAGATGCTGCCAACATGGGGCCCGGAACTTTGAAGGGACCACGTCGTTATGTTCAGTGTGCAAAACCTTCTGTTCTGTACTATGACTATTGTGCTTGGGAATCAGCAAATGGAGGGACACCTGGGTCCTACAACACTTTCATGAATGTATACAAGAAAGTATTCAAAACTCACCTTGCTTTCCGCTCTGTGGGTCTTCATACCCAATGCACTATCTGCACAAAATTGAAATCAGAATCAAAAAGAGCACGCGACAAAGAAAGGAAAAGTGAGGTCCAACAGATCTATGCAAACCACCTTCTGTCCCAATGGTTGGATAGACAATATTATTGGGGCGTGAGATCTTTGTCAGCTGCAACATTCAGAAGTTGGCTGGAGTTTGGACAGCGGTTACTTAGTCCTGTAGGGAAAACCAATGTTTTTTGATTTTTAATCTGTTGTTCTACCCTGTCATGTCTAACCCGTTGAAGTTGCACCAATGCCGGCTGTAGCCTAAGGTTTTTGGCAACGAGTTTGGCAAATTCCATCGTAACTCTTGCGGTGGATGGAATGGACCAGAGCAAATTTAGACTGCCAAGGACCCGGCGCAGCCCCTCAAAGCTGATGGCGCAGTTGTACCGACCTGCAGTGCATGTGGTAGGGGCTTGGCTACACGGGCTCCTCCTTTCCCTGTATGTGAGCTGTGATGACACCAGAAAAGATTCAAACACCCAATGTGAAGTGGTTACCCTATGTTTGGGGGAAGCCCTAGAAAGATGTGGGAACCAATTGCCGTTGGGATTGCACATACAAATCGACAATACATACAGGGAAGGCAAAAATGCCTATTTCATGGCATTCTTGCTGACCCCACTCCTGAGAGGATGTTTTCGCTGGGTAAGCGCTGGATTTTTACGATCGGGTCATAGCCCCCTGGATTGAGGTTAAGATTATTTATCAATTGAGGTTAAAAGGTTAAAACCTACTTATTCATGGTCCATTGAGGTTAAGATTATTTGTCCATTGAGGTTAAGATTATTTATCCATTGGGGTTAAGATTGTTTTCAAAATGCTTTGATCCCCCAAGTCATGTAAACCATCTTAGGCCATGATGACTTGGATGCCTTCTTCGGACAGCTTTCTAAGATCATATCAACAGCGACTTTTGACACCCCCAAGGACATTGTCAACCTTGTGAACAATGTGTGGGAAGAACGTCCGCAGGGCACAAAGTTTAGAACCCAGGGTTTACATGCAAAAGCCGTCCAGCTTGACGAAACTATGGACTGGAAATCATGGACTTCAGCACTCCGGGTCAAGTTGAAAGGTTTGAGAGCCATAGCTGGAAATAATTTAACTTACTTCTCAAATCTACCTACCTTTTACTGTTGGTTTTCATGGGGCTGACTTCCTGGTTTTAAGACCATGATATACGTAAGTGACCACCAGCCCATGCCAACTGAGGACATGTCCACTACTTGAGGTTCTGCTTGCGGCAGGACTTGTCCCAGGCACTGCCTGGACACAATCAGAGCATGGAGTTTACTCCCATTGACGACTTTTCTGACGGAGAGCCTAGAAGCGGCCTAGATGTGATGTTGGTTTGCAAAAAATGGCTAGCTGACCAAAGTTACTCCCATGTCATCGCCTTGTTTCCTGCAGATCAAGTGTCAGCTATGGCACAGTACCTCAACCCAGGTCCCAAGGACCTAGCCCAAAAGCGTCCTATTGGTCAACAAATTCAAAAGAATTTGAGAGCCTATGCTCCAAGATGCAAAGCATCGGGAGACATCAGTGAAGATGCTGAAACATTTCTTCTTCAATGGTGCGAGGGGCAGTTACCAAGTTTGCCTCCTCCGGCACTCCATGCTTTGCTTACGTATAAATGCCCAGGAGTGTCTTTTCCACTGGCAACTGCCACTTGGGAACCCCCCACTAGACAGCGCCATATCAAGTTTCAAGTCTCTGGGGAAACAAATATCCAAGATGAAGCTGATGAGTCTGACCCAGATGAAGCGCTGCCTATTACCTTGGACGGCTGAAAGACATGGAGAGGGAAAAAAGGTCGACCTGTGATCAACTTTGAATGATTCGAAGTTCTAACATGTTCTAACTAATGATTCTAGTAGACCAGCCTCCTTCCCATCCATCCATCCCCATACAAACAGCACCGGCCGGCCTCCATCGCACCAGGACTGAGAAGAACGAAGAGCCAGAGACGTTTCCGGAGAGTGAGCCCAGCCCTCAGCAGGTGCAGGCATTCAGTCCATCTCATTCCCTAAACTCATCCAAATTTATAGTTGGAGACATCTTGATGAAGCATCCCCAATGCCATGGTGTTTGACATCATGGGGACATTTGAAAATTTGCAAATCAAAGCTAGAAAAGGTATATAAAATGCACATCAGATCATTTGAAGAAAAGGTTCCTAGTCTCGATTATCGCTTCTCCTAGGCCTGAACCTGATGTGGATGAGAGCAGGGACGCCAGTAATGCGAATGGGAGCCCCTGGGTCTGAGTCTGGATTCATCTTTGAGGAAAGTGATGTAGAAGCACCAGGGGATCAGCCTAGTAGCTCAAACCCTTTGCCACAATGTGATGTCAAAACGGTATCAGCTGCTTGCCTTTGATTTTTTGGCTTTCATTGTTTGGATTGTTTTGCAAAGACCATCTTAATTCAATCGAAATAAGTCAACCTGAAACTAAGAACTAAGGTTGCGGGTTTCTTGGAATATCAGCTGGACATGCAGCCAGTTCTGATTGACAAGTTGGACAACCTCTTTGACACCGTGTCCCAACTTGGCCGTTCCATCACTGTTGGCTCCCTTTCTTCTGGGATTGGTGTGTTTGAGATGGTTGTGGAAACCTTCCAATCGGTGTGGCATCGTTTGACCGGAAAATGCTTTCCAGCCTTTGACTCAGTATGAACAACATGGATGGTTAACAGCTATTGTGTTTTTCCACAGTCTAGGGCTAAGGAGATTTGGGGCCCACTCTAGCCAGCCAATCTGCTTAGGTGAAAACCGTCTTCATGTGTGACAATAACCTTCCGAACCAGAAGTTTGCTCAGAGGCGTTGGCCAGGGGTGAAGATCTATGATGATTTCAATGGCATCCCCAACAAATGCTTGAATGTGGAAACCCAACAGATTGAGGCTGCCCCCGAGGCAGGGTCATGACGTCAAAAGGTTCCAATGGGTTAAGCTAATCTTTGGGGGAAGCAATTCCCAATGGGCTTGGAACAAGTTTCAATTGGTTCAGTTCCAATTGTACAGAACCTTGAATCGAGGGTTTGAGAAATATGGGGATGTCTCAAAATGAGTTGCCCTTGTTTAATCTTTAAAGTATCATTTTGGGGACCAAAAAGGACACCTTATTTTGAGGCACACCCATATTTCTTCATGTTCTTATTCACTTGTTATTATCAAGTTCAATTCGACCTTGTTCCCTTAAGGTCGATATCTTTACGCTGGGGCTTCCGTGTGTGGATTTATCCTCTCTGAATCCTACCCCGGCACCAATCTTCCCATCGAATGGCGAACAATGTGGGCAAACGGCTTCAGGGTTTGTTGCCTTGAAGAAGTATGTTCGCAAACATCATCCCAAAGTTGTGTTGCTTGAAAACAGTGAAGCAAAACGATTATGAACCACCTATTGAAAACTTGGTCCAATTTGCGAAAAAGGAGGGCTACACAGTGACCCACAGCATCTGCAATGCTGCAGACTTTGGACTGCCCCAGAACCGTCCCAGGTGCTACATGATTTGGGTTCTTACTAGGGAATGCTGCTGCAAGACTGAAACAGAGATCATGGACCTTTGGAACAACTTCAAGTGTTCCCCGCTTCCCCTTCAAAGTGTTTGTTGCGATTCACGAACAGGGTTTCAAGGGTGCAGCCGAGATGGGGAGGGCCGCAGTGGTGAGAAGTGGCGACAAGGGTTCGATGCCGAATCTTCGAAACTTGGGAAGGTCCCATACTTAGCCCACTTTTGCATTATATCAACAATTCTGAAACAATTCCTTGATAAAACCAGCAAATAAATTAATTAGTCATCACAACACATCTGTTCCTCTTTCAATGGTTCTTCTCATCATGAGGTACGGGTCAAGCAGTTGCTACAGCGGGTTGAATCTATCAATCGGGACATGAGCCTGAAGCTTTCAGAACGGGAATGTGCTAGAATGGCCACGTTGCTGTGCTATCTCATTGACGAGGGGGTAGACTATGAGTCCAAGCCAGTATTACTGCAGGTCGTACCAACCTTAGGTTTCCAATGATTGTCAAACAAATTATGTTGGCATATTCAGGCGGTCCAGAACTTATCCTTGACACAGTGTCCATGTAGACAAGCTTACCCCCTTTCTGAATTTTTGTGGGATGTTTTGGACACCCTGTTAAAGATGGTTTTCAAGGCATCTCTGTTCATTGACCCATGGCATTCAATCAATACATCCCTAAATATCCCAATATAAAACAAACTTCCCAGGACCAGAACTTTGGGCGTGGGGGTGTCCTGAAGAACACTGGCATCGCCCCTTGCACTACACCCGGTGGCAAGTTCTTTTGGACGTCCAAGTGGCGACTTCGCACTGCAGAGGACGAGCCATTCACTCCTGGTTTGGGGGCAGTTGCAGGGAGTGAAAACTTTGAAGCAATATACCACGCCGTTGTGATATGTTTTGATTTCCCAGCCAGGAGTTCCTTCTTTCTCAAGGGATTTGATTAGAAGATATCCACACATTTAAGTTGGCAGAGAACTTCACAATCAACCAAATCAAGAGCAGAGCAGGCAATTCGTTCCATCCTCAAAATGCTTGGCAAATAAATGTTCAACTCAAGTGATGCAGTTACAAACACTAGTAAACATTATCCAAAGATGTTACTGTCCGCCCAGGTTTGCTGTGCCAGTCATATCAGCTGCTTTTTTGGCAGCCCTGGCTGTGTGGAATCCCTGCAACGACGATGCCTAAGATCTGGAACAGATTGGGCACTAATTTGGATCGTTCAGGTTACTTTAGCGTTTTCATTAGATCGCTCAAGTCCTGTAATTTCTGATCGACATCAGAGATTAGATTTGAATTTCACCTGATTGCAGACAAAAAACACAATTTTGCTGGTTGCCATCTGTGTTGTGCACGAGCAATGTCTTTAGAAACATTTTACAAGTCTCACACGATCTATCTTTACGCAGGTGATTTGTTTCCAAAATTTTCCTAGAGGTAGAGGCCCCAGGTCCCTGCCCATGGCGAAACGTGGCAAAAGGAAAGCTGCAGCTGCCCCAGCGACGCCTGCCCAGAATGTGGAGCAAGTAGGCACGCTGAACCGCAGGGCAGCTGACCTGGCCCAAGATCTTTACAATCGAAGGTTTGCCAAAGAGGGAACAACAGATCCTGAACCCCTTCAGTGGCCCCTGCTACATGGTGGTACTTTCCTAGAAGTTGCCCAACGAGCTTGGTCTGATGATGGGGGTGTCAAGCTCATTGACAAGAGCTTCAAATTTCTCCAGAAGATCGGCTACCTTGATGATTCCATGACTCGCGATAGATTTGTGGCTGGAATGACCACGACAGCAGTGCCTAGAACTAAATGGAATTATATAGATTGTATTTGATGATTCCTTCAACCGTTTCTGCTAAGTGACCTAATCTATTGATGCTCCTGCCAACCCATTAGCTTCACAGTTTATTAGAACTCTAGAGTATGAAAACGCAATCTGTTTTTCGACAACTTCATATCTGTTTGAAACACACAGAACCAAACTCCTAGGTGTGGCCGCCGGATGTTGGCAGCACCTTTGAGACGCACATCCTGAGTTGGTCCATGGCAAACCAATCATTCTGGAAAGGCTTCGTCCCCATGAGTGAGGTTTACTGGGTGACTCTGGGAATTGCCCAAACCAAGATCAGAGAGGCCTGGTGCCCGAATGTCAGATATCTCGCCGAAATGACCATAGGACTCAAGCCAGGATTTTGGAGACCTCCTCTGGGAGGAGGTCGCCGCCCACAAGTATGAATTGCTATTACAAGGAATCCCAAAATTTTACCATATATATATACCATATATATATATACTATATAAAGGGGGTTGGTACATATAAAGGGGAAAGAATTTTCCTGTGGAGACCTCCTCCCAGAGGAGCTCTCCAAAATGTCCAACTTTGACAAGATAGATTTTGGCTACTTATTTGACCTTCTCCCAAACATACCCAAGCCAAATGTCTCGCCAGTGAGGGTTTAGAATGGAGAGCTCCTCTCAGAGTAGCTCGCCGCAGTCCCCATGAGGATTTCTCGCCGGAATGTTTGGGGGTGGAATTTCTCGCCGCAGCCCCCGAACTGGCTTCCAGAAATTCCAAATGTTTGCCTGCCAGCTTGTTTACCATTTGGGAGTCTGGGCTTTCTGAAATTGGGGAACTTGAATGACCATCTTTTGCGTTTAGTAAAGGGCTCAATCCAGATTAAAGATTTCATTTTATTCTTGAAGAAGGAGTCCCAAAATTCCAATGACGTGAACAAACACCCAAAATATGGGATAAAGGAGCCATGTGTTGGGTTTACAATTTTCATAACTATATCCCTGCAGGGTGAAGTGTTTGGAATGCGGCTACCTGATGATACGGTGACTTGTGGTCTTGGGGAGCTACTCTTCGATGATGGTAGCCACAAGGGTCTTGGGGCGTTTATCACCTGGTGTTGCCTCATCAGCTTGGAAACCAGTGTGTCAAAGGATGACTTGGATGAACAAGGACAATCCCTGATCGACAGCCTCAGCGCAATCCCTACCATGTTCAAGAGCAAGGCCACACTCAGCCGTGCGGACAACATCATTGCCAATGTAGCCAAGCAGGATGGCGACTCAAGAGTTCAACCAGTGACTAGCTACACATGGAGCACGATTTTGAGATCGCTTGCCACAGAAGGAAACCCCATCACCTTCAGCGAGGCAATCCAGCGGTACAACTCACACCCAGATGTCCTGAGCTTCCACAAGGGCGAGGACCCACCAATCGACAAGAAGAAGAGCAAAGCCATCCAGAACTGGTTGGAAAATGGTTGCGAGGGAGCCCAACATGTGGTGGAGCAGAGCCAGCACACCATACCATTTACCCAAGGGCCATTTGGGGAACAGCTCGCCCAACTCAATGCTCTCTTCACCCAGTCCATGGTGTCTCTTCAGTCTGAGCCAGGCTCATTGGCCCCTCTTGATGGAGAACAATCGGTTTCAATCGATTGGCAGCTTCCTCTTGGCAATGAAGCGCAAGAGATTCTGTTCAAACACATAGTGGCCCGATTCGAAGTAGATTCCGCAGTGGTGCCCATGGAGAAAAAGAAAAAGTACAGAGCCCAAGCCGACGTCCTGGTTCCCTACCGCAACTGTTGTGCACTGTTTGGCCAGCTCAAGCCTTTTCTGCTGACCAAGCTATCTGGCGATGAAGTGGCAAGCATGCAGAACAAGCTGGAGACCTACCAAGGGTGCCAAGACCTTCAACACATCATGACCCATCGCCCAGAGGTGTTTGCCATCTCAATGCTGCCTAGCAAAAAGGCACAAGCACAGAAATCCGAGGAGGAAAAGGAGCAACGCAAGAGCATGCACTTGGAGACCAAGCGAGTTGAAGTTCAAGCTTCCCAATGGTCCTTCTTCGTTGAGGCCCTGAGCAACGACCAGGAGAAGATTGTCCAGGTACAGAAGGCCCCAAGGAAGATCAAGGAACTTCAACATTTGAAGGCAGTGGCACACCGAAAGAATCAGGAAAGCAAAGCTGTGACAGCTGTTGAGGGTGGGTCAATGACAGCAAGAACACTGCAGCGATCGTCAAAGAGACAAGCGATTTTGCCAGGTGTATATTGTACCTTAGGCTCATCTCAATCAAGATTTTCCAACAAGTTTCAATAAATTATTGTCCTCACTTCCATGAGCTCCAAAATTTAGACATCTTCACTACCATGCATTCCAAATGTTCAAAAGTCATGTTCCGTCATGTTCATGGAGTAACTGTCCAATCTAGGCAGCCAAGTGTGAGTGCAACTTCGAAGACGTCACGGTCCTCGGCTTCATCGACTACAATACCCCACATGCCCGTGGAACTGAGAACAGCCAAAACCTTGCGAAGACAGCGGCCAGCTTGAATGCCATCAACAAGTCACGCAATGCAACCTTGTTGCTCTTGCCGGATTTGGCAAGATCATCATGTGCCAGGGGCTTAGCTGATGAAGAGTTTCAGATTCAACAGAATCTGTGGGCCCAACAGCACCTTTGAAGTGGAAGACAGAGCCAACGCAATGAGCCAGTTGAGAAGGTGGACCTCTGGTCGCATTGCTGTTCACACAGATGCAGTTGACCACAGCCCATGGCTCCAAGATAGTGACCTTGCGGTGACTGGTCGTCCCATGCAGTGCTATGGCAAGAAGCATGTCATTCCAAAGACAAGCCAAGTTATCATCCCAGAAGGCCTTTCAGCCGACGATGACTTGAAGCTCTCCGAGCGAACCCGACCAGGCAAAGAGACCATGATGGCCCAGAAGGGCGTGGACAACTACACCTCCATCTTGATTTCGTGCATCAAGGGGTTGGACTTTGGTGAGCGTCCTCTTCTCATTGTCAACCTAACTGGGTACATCGAAGATCTTGCAACTGTGGCAACTTGACAGCAATTCAGTGTTGGCAATCTGCATGTAAAAACCATAATGGAATACATTTAAAACTTGGATCATCTCAATTATTTTCACAACATTGCTGGATTTATTGTAGTCCTCTTGGGATCAAAGTTTTTTCTAGACTGGCCTAGTCCAGTCTAATTTGTCAAATGGATACGTCCAGCATCGTTGTGGATATGGTGCGGGTGCGGCTTTCAGATGCAGCCCCTCCAGCAAACCAAGCTTCTCATGGAAGTCATGTTGATGCCGCTCATGCTTCGCCTACTCAGCCTACTTTCCATGCAGAACGGGAACACAAGCAGGATGACAAGAACAAGGACCCAGTGACTAGCAACCCAGCTCTTCCTCGTGCAACCTCTGTGGGGGAAATCTTGGCTGCAAGCGAAGAGGAACCTGAGACCGACAAGGCCATCAAGAAACCAGCTACTTCAACAAGAAGGGGAAGAACAACCACCCGTGGTCGTGGCCGAGGACGTGGTCGCCCAGCGAGACGTGCAACTCAGAACAACCAGCAGGATGACAACACCGGGGGTTCGAAAGAAGAAGGGAAGACAAAGGACATGGACGGAGGAGACAAGACCCCAAGCAGAGCTGCCAGCTCAAAGGCAAAACCCAGTCCAAGTCCAAGATCGCACTCTCCAAAGACCTCTTCTCCATGCCCTGAACGAGTCCTCAAGAGGCCTGCAGCAAAGGCCGCTGCAGCGGAGGTTCCAGCTGATGAGAGTGTGAAGAAGGCTTTGTGGATTCAGTTTCACAACATGGATCACCCGGTCAAGCTGGACAGCCTCACGAGCCAACAGGAAGCAATGTTAGAGAATGGAGTTCCACGCTCCTATGTTCCTGACCCGAGCGAGGCGCCACCACCAAAGGTTCCAAGGCATACAAAGACCCCAGAGACCAAGAACAAGCAGAAGAAGGACACAGCTTCCTCCTCTCCCAGAACTCCATTCAAGCGACCAGCTGCGAAGGCAGGGGAACAAACTTTCAAGAGTCAAGAGTATCTAATATATAGGCTATAGACTTAGATTCAACATATGTGTTGAAATTTTATTCCAAAAAAAGTGTCTCACTAGCCCAAGCCCTGTCAAGGCACCTTCCAAGTCTGGCTCCGACGCTCCGAAGTTCACCTCGCACATCCACAAGTGTGGCTGGGAGGCCCATAGACCAGAAATTGCCATCATTTTTCTCAATTTATTCAGGTCTCCAAATGATGGGTGTCATTAGCATGATGGGTATCATTCGCATTATCCTTAAATACCTTCAACCTTTTGGGGTCAAATGGTTTAAAAGGAGGGTTTGTTTTCAGAGGGTTATTCCTTTGAAGGTGCGTACCTACAGTCGATTTGGCAACCAGCCTGGCAAGTACTACGTTTACTACCACCCTGATGGTTATGAGTACAGGTCCTTCAAAGCAGCACAGGCTTTAGGCTTTGTGGCTGATGAATAGAGTTGTGGATTCCCTGGGCATTTAGGCCATTCAGGCGCCCAATTTTGAAAAAAGGTTTACGTGCCACACAGTGGCATTCTTGTGGCTCCCAGCATGCCGGCAGCGATCTCCAGCTACGACCGGATCAGCGGTGTTGGACAAAAAACTTTCATATCACACATGTTGCCCTAAGCCCCCCAAATGTGGGTAAATGTTGGGAAGATGGTGGTATTGATTGTGAAGATTGACTATGAAAATGTATGAGGTCGGTTGATGGTAGTAATAGCCTTGAGGAGGATCATGATCGAAGTGATGAAGATGAAGATGATGATGATGATGATGATGATGCTGGTGATGATGATGATGATGATCATGATGATGATGATGATGGAAAACAAGATGAGGATAATGATAAAGGTAGTGGTGAACGTGGTTGTGGTTTTGATAGATTGATTGATTGATGATGATGATGATGATGGTGATGATGATGATCATGATGATGATGACGATGATGACGATGATGATGATGATGATTATGATTATTATTATGTTGATGATGAAGACGGTGGTGATGGTGGCAATGATGGTGATGATGATGGTGGTGATGATGGTGGTCTTAGTAGACAGGTATAGGGAAGAATGGCTGACGATGAACATGGTGATGATGATCATGATGATGATGATGATGACGATGATGATGGTGATGGTGGTGATGACGATGATGACGGCGGTGACAATGATTAATGATATCTTGAAGATGGCAATGATGAAGATGACGATGATGATGGTGATGATGCTGATGGTGATGAAGATGGTGATGATGATGGTGATTACGATGGTGGTGATGATGATGATATTAGTGTTGATGATGGTCTTGACATTGATTCTGACCAGTGCCTTGGTTTCATGAAAATCTTGATGGTGAAGATGAGGATGAGGGTATTGATGGTATTGATGGTATTGATGGTGATGATGACGATGATGGTGATGATAATGATGTTGGTGATGACGCTGATGGTGCTCATGATGGTGGGGATGATGATGGCTTTGATGGATGACGATGGAGAAGAGGAGGGTTAGTAGGATGGTGATATTTGACATATGTAATTTTGACTACTTTGTTCTTGATACTATATATTTTGTGAAAAGAATGTTTTGTCATACCCACTCTAGTCTTCAATTACCGCGGGTCCCGTGAAAACCACATTCAAATGATGTTTTACCTTGTTTGGGGTCCTGAATTTGCAAAAACATGTTACTGGTTAAAGTTGCGATTGCAAAGATTGATTCCAAACACTTAGATTATCCCAATGGACCTTTCCAACTTCAAAAATGCCTGGGATAGCCTTTGTTTATGGTGGGGCCCATTTGCCGTTTCTAACAAAACATCATGTTCTTTCTGATTTGGTCTTTCAAACGTCTCAGGTAACCAACTACCGGGATGGAAGTGTGGAGAACCTGGAGAAGTTTCCAGTCCAAAAGCAGAACCTCTTTACATTTCCTGCCACACCTTGGATTCCAGTGACTTTGGGAAGGCTAGGGTTTGCCGGATGTTGACGGACAAATGGCTCAACAATGAGATGACCTATGCTGGGCTGAAATTCGATTCAAGTGTTCCTCCTCTCACGGAACAGGAGCTCAAGCAAATCCCTGGTCATGAAGCTGTGCTACAGTCTGCTGACAAACTGGAGTTTGAGGTCTTAGTTCGGAGGGGGTGCTCCTTTGTGATCAACACTGATGAGGAGAGAAAATGGTCCTCTTTGGCATCTACCAGTGAGCAATTTGAACAATTGAAGAACACCCACCATGGTCGCTACAAAGATGCTTTGGCGTCAGTGGTCAAGGTTCAAGGTGGCGGTTCTGGAAGTGGTGGTGCAACCTCTGGCCCCACCAACCCAGTCCAGCGGCCTGAGGTGGTTGAGGATGAGGATGAACCAGATCGTCCGCCAAACGCTGAAGATCCCAAGCCTCGCCAATTTGAAAGCATGGAGGAGATCAAGGGCAACTTGGTGCACGAAGTGCAAAGTGATATCCCTGGGGTGAAGATTTTGACTACCAAATCTGGCCAGGTACTTTTGTGTTCTGACACAGCCCGGCAGCTTAGCAAAGGGCAACAGCTTGGAGGATTTGGGATGGGGCAGTATATCCCCAATGCTGACGGTGTGCAGGGCCTCCCATTGGCTTATGAATTGGGTGACAAAACAAAAGTTCAAGTTGAAGAAGCTTCGATCCGCAAGGATTCCACAGCAAGCCCCGTCATGACCCTGTACCAACTTTTGGTGCTGGTGGAGCGAACCTTCAAGGTGAATGCCCACAAGGTGAGTTACACAGAGGTGGAGCGCATGGCTGATGATTCTGGCCGTGATACCTTTCGTGTCAAACTTACCAAGCCTATGGTGTTCAAGTTCTTGGATAATGACCGTGATGGGGGGGGAGGCCGCAGCCAAGAAAAAAAAGAGGGTTATCACAGGCAAGTCAGTCTTCCGAAGCACTGTGGGTGCCCTGAAGAAATCTACTTTCATTCAGCCAGTGTTTCGCTATCGCTACGAAAAGATCGGCCAGTCGCTCAAATTGATGAAGCCTTATGTGGTCTTGGCCCAGAACATGAAACTCGAACCCAAGAAACCCTTGGAGGCCTGGTTGTCGCACCCAAAAATTCCAAATGGGAAGGGTATTAGTTGAATATTCTGGGCAAATCTTCTGGCATTCTATCTGACATATTTTCTGGCATTCGATCTGGCATTCTATCTGGCATATCTTCTGGCATTCTATCTGGCATATGTTCTGGCATATTATCTGGCATTCTATCTGGCATATCTTCTGGCATATCTTCTGACATCCCATCTGGCATTCTATCTGGCAAATCTTCTGGCATTCTATTTTGGCAAACATTCTGGCACTTTATCTGGCATACCATCTGACATTCTATCTGACATTCTATCTGGCATATCTGGCATATTTTCTGGCATATCTTCTGGCATTCTATCTGGCATATCTTCTGGCATATCTTCTGGCATCTTATCTGGCATTCTATCTGGCAAATCTTCTGGCATTCTATCTGGCAAACATTCTGGCACTTTATCTGGCATATCATCTGACATTCTATCTGGCATACCTTCT
>Ga0126342_10013331_pt1 | contig 14575 bp, 13 predicted proteins | sample Cyp1metagenome_FD_92528 | JGI IMG/M metagenome (GOLD analysis project Ga0126342, IMG submission 92528) | Coral microbial communities from Lord Howe Island, Old Settlement Bay, Australia - Cyphastrea 1 metagenome | ecosystem: Host-associated > Invertebrates > Cnidaria > Coral ... | reverse complement strand
TGTCCACCTCGCCCGAGAGGAAGTAGTTCTCAATGGTCTCCGCGATGGCTGTGGAGTCTTTGGCCTTGATGGTGTCTGGCATGGCCCAGAACTCCTCAGTGTAGTTGTACTTGTACTTGTCCTCGTGAGCCCACTGGGGTTTCACGGCTTCCATAGAGGAACAGCATGCTGCATGCTCATGATATCATATGATATCATGCTTGGTGGTTGACCAACCGGACAACTTTGGTATCATTATCGGCATCCGTTTTGTTGGTGGGCTTTTTGACCCATATTTAGTAAACGCATTTTCACTGCATTAGTACTTCTCCCTGATACCAATGTAACTGCTCATGGTGCAAGTAAAAAGCATTGCTTTTGTTCATGGCCAGGGAAAATACGCAAAAAATCTGACCACTTTCCCATCCCCATCCCATGGCTGTCCGGCTGCATGCGGGTAGTCAACGCCTGGACGCCCTTGCGCCCCACGATGAAGAGCTTTGGGGCGATGCCCTGCTCGTTCAAGGCCAAAATACGCGCCTGAGAAAAGGCAGTCTTTAGGATCAAAGCGACTCACCTCCCAATCGATTTGAGATGCTTTGACGGTCACTGGCTGGGTCGGCCTGGGTCTTCTTGATCACGAAGGCGTTGTAGGCCCCGCACAGACCTGGCTGATGGCCATTGGGACTTTTGGGGAGCCAATTTTGTGGACACCTCTATAGACTCTTTGGACATAAATTCATATAAATGTGCCAAAGTATGCCACATTGTGTTCCCGAAGCGTTGTTGGTTCTTTGATGATTGTTGATCTTTGTTGTCCCATGCCTGTAGAGGATGTTTGACCGCCATAGCGACAGTATGCGACAGTAAAGGAATTAGATGTTAGTGAAAATCAGACTGAAATCTGCGTTGCACATGTTTGCTGCCACATCATGTTGAAAGATTTGAAAGAAAACAGGCAAGAACACCGGCTTTCCCAGTAACATCTTGAAGACATTTCAAGACCTCCCCAGGTAGTCCTAATGACTTGATCACTGGGCTAAAAATCATCACCAACTGCTAATCATGGCTGGAAAATCCGCCATTTATGTACATATAACATTATATATATATATATTATGTGTGTGTATGTATCATTTATAGATACAACAATTCTCCCGTTTCAAATCTCACCTTTTGTTGGGGGATCTCCCCTTCCCATCTCTTAAACCGCCAGCAACGATCAGGTCACCGAGCCGGCCTCGCTGCCCGGTGATCATCAAAATGCCCACATTCGTCACCTTCTCAGGCACGCGCAGCATGGGAAGGTCCGCCTCCAGCCCCGTGCCTTGGGAAAACATCTGTGATTTTACCCGGAAATGATGAGAAATGATGGGAATGTGAGAAGAGAAACATCGGTTTTTTTCGCTCCGCCAGTTGGGGATGTTGGGGTGGGGTGGGACACTAAACTCTAATGTTCACTTGCAAGCATACTTGATGCTACGCTATGCGAGTTTTTACACATTTGCGCACATACTTGATGCTTTGCTATGAGTTGTTCTCTTGCACTTGCACACATATTTGATGCTACGCTAAAAGATGTTCGGAAAGCATTGCGATATTATGAGATGAGTCATCTCAACAGTTTGGATAGGCACTAGACATCCCGAATCAATCTAAATCAGACATCCCATTCCAACACGAAACAGCAAGCAGACTTCCTGCTGTGTGCACACAAAAAAACGATGTGACCAAACTATGTGACACCCTGTCCCAGTGATGGACGTGCGTTTACACCCAGTCCGACCGTTGATATTTGCACGGGGGAAAACCAAGTATGTATACATATATATATATGCATATATCATATATATATATCTCTCTCTCTCTCTCTTTCTCCCTCGCCATCTCCGAGAGTTTAAAAACAAGTATATATACACCTGTTTGTTCATTCCGAACGGGCATTTCGATCTCCAAGGTCTCAGGATGTGTAGAAACTTCCGCAGCGGGGCATCCAACAAATATAACATTGGTGACCGCCAAGTATGGCAGTGAAATCACGAAGTGGCTGTCACGTCCATTGGCTGATCTCCACCCTTTTTGCTGGTCAAACTCAACACCGGGGCCATCACAGATCATGTAGGTGTCTTCATACACAAGAATATCATGGCATATGCAATTCATGGGCGAACAATACCAAATAAATGCATATATTAACATAACTATTGAATAATACCAACAAATATGTGTCCCAGAGTGTCCCATGTACTCTATACAATTCATCACCCAAATAGCATCATACACAAGTGCCGCTAAAACCATTCAGCATATCAATATCTCAATATATTCCAGCTATCCATCGAATCATTCAAAAATCTATCTATCCATTGATATGTGTGCTCTATACAATCTATCGTTCTCACTATCTATCTATCTATCTATCTATCCATCCATCTATCTATCTATCTGCCTACCTATCTATCTGTCTAGCTAGCTAGCTATCCATCCATCTATCTATCTATCTATCGATCCATCCATCTCTCTACCACTCTGTCTATTTAATCTATAAAATCTCATCTAATCCAGTCCAATCCAGTCCAATCTAATCTATCCATATCATTCCATATCTATCCTATCTATCCTATCCTATCCTATCTCTGCATCTATCTAGATGCACTTTTCCATATGGCGTAGGATTTGCGTTGCACCACTGCTGTAGCAGGCAAGGCCAGGGGGAAAGAAAAAGCACACAGCTATCAATGGCGAGATGGCCAACCTTATCCTTCAAGTCACCGAAAGTCCTATCCTGCCAAGTCACCCTTGAGCTTCTTCACCAAGCCCTTAATCATCGAGAGCAACTCGTCACTGAAGGGTCGAGCCTTCTCCACCCCAGTCTGTGCTGCACGCACCTCGAAAATCGTCGAAAATCAGACGCCAGGATCCAAAGGATTTTGATGGATTTTTCAAATGTTTCCATGTGTTTCCCCATCTTCAATAGATTCATTTACAGGGCCGTGGTGCCCCTGGCCTTGGCCGCCGCCACCAAACGCATGGCGTCGGTCAACTTGCCGGTCTTGCCCACCGAGGTCCATCGATCCTTCAGCGCCTTGTCGCCGGCACACCTGACAGAACGATGGTCTTTGCCAGGTCATCTGACTGATTTCACTGGGTATCGTTTTTTTCTTTGTTGATGTGATGTGATTCCCGAAAAGTAGGGAGATGTCATGGGATAAAACTGTGATAAAACAATATATCACATACATAGATTTAGCCGGAAGAAAGTGTGAAACTGTTGGGAAAAAAAGGATTTGGCTAATGGCCAGGGCCTGGCCAGGGTGTTTTTGGAATGTTTTGGATTGATGTGACTTGGTCATGTTATTTACAAATATCCCTTTCCATTGACAGATTCGATCCTGGTCATCCTGGACGTCAGATCTATAGCTGCCTTGCGGAAATCCCGATAGTTTCGTGACGCTAAGCACCTTTCAGAATCCGTGTGGACAGAACTGTCGCAGACAGAATCTGGCCGGAATTCTGCCAACTGTCAAAATGAATGTCAGCAAGATATGTCGATGTCGGAATGAAGGTCAGGGTCATTGTAGGAATATATGCCCGAAAAAGCTGTCAGAAACACATGTCAGGCTGCCCGAATATGGGTCACGGAAACCGTCAGGATGAACGCTTTAAGTAATTTGAGGAAAAGTGTTCGAATATGTGTTAGAGAAACTGTCAGCATGCATGTCAGTACACATGGCTGAATACAGAGAAAAGAGCATCATATTAAGTACGGGTTTATGTGTGCGTTCGAAAATGTCAGGAAACAGGTCAAAATAGTGTTTATTAATCTATATTCAAGAACAAATGCCACAATCCCATATACACTTGGCAAAATATATGTCAACGTGTTATGTATGTCAAAATGTGGCATGCGCATGGATTGGTAAAACTGGTAGCATGTTGACCCGTTGATAAACTGAGGGTTTATCATTTGTGGGTCGGCACTACTATAATTAATTATGTTGAACCTCTGAAAATGAAGAAACAAGTTGATATGATCCCAATTTTTGGAGCATTAATTATCATTAATCTACCATAATCTACCCATATCATTTTGGGTGATGTGGGGAAGTTGATGATATCATATCCCAAAAGTTCATATGCGAGAATTGTTCATTTTTGTGACTTGTTGTGACTTGTTGTGACTTTGTGTAGCTGTTTTAGGCCTAAAAAAAAGGGCAAAAAGGGCATCACGAAAGCCGAAGTCCCGCCCTGCCTGACCACCTTGGGACTGGCGGGCCGCGTCAGCTGACCCGCGAAATCCAGCTGTGTCAAGCGGCCCAGGGACACCACGGCCACCGTCACGACCAGGGCCGAGAGCCACGATCCACGCGCCATGGCGGTTGCTGGGGACCGGAATGGACCTGGAGGGGGGCTGTACAGCTGACCGTTGCAGAGCCACCGTTTCGGTAGAGAAAAGTTGGGAAATGTCAGGCCTTCAATGGACAACTGGACAAAAGGGAAAATATGAACAAGTAGGAGCTGGCAGAGAATGACTTCATTGACAAATTGTCACCGATCATTTTCGTCCGTTTTCATCGTCGATATATGTCAGCATCAACACCAGCACCGTGATCACCAAAAAAGCTTCCGTGATGTCGTCATCATCAGCAGCAGCATCATCATGGCTGTCTTCGTGACAGAGATAGTCTGTTGAGCAACGTCATACTTTTGACACCCTTTGTCTGTCACATTTTCTTTGGAGGGGGCCAGAAAGAACTTTACCAGCTAGTCGTACTAAACATTGAGTGTGGTACATGCTTTCAGCCTCAAGAGAGAAAATGAATGCACTACCTTTGCATGCCTTTGGATTTGTATATATTTGTATGGTCTTGGGAACTTGTATCAGCAACTGCTGATGCTGCCAGCAGGCAAAAGTTCCCCACGAAACTGATGCGGAGAAAATCAACCAAATGAGTACGCAAGTAAAGCCCAAACAAGGCTGGCGGAATACAGGCTTTGCCTTAAAAGTGGAATGCAATCTCTGCCCTGGGGGGATGGTGTGATGGAATGATGTCGCCGACAAGTGGTTGTGCTATATGAAACTGTGTTGAGGGGATGAAGAGATGAAGAAACTGGGATGGGGTGAACCTGACTTCTATTGAAATCCGTTTCTCTTTGCATCCCCTTCTCTTGACATCTCTTTGTCTTGTAATCCAGCTTCCTTGGCTTTTCTCAATTTGAACATCTTGACAGCACCAAAAGTCACCTGAAATGAGACATAGTCAGTACATCTGGCTATCCAAATGGGATCAAATCCGAGCTCGAACGGAACAACACTTCACCTTTTTGCACATCGAAAATCTAAAATGGCACCCAGTATCCACCCATTTCCCCCTGGGGAATAGCGTGGGTCCCCAGTTGCCTTCGCTTCCCATGTGGCCAATGGCATGAAAGTCTGACTGAGCATCTTGCTGCCGTTTGTTGTGATTGTGTGACGGTGATAGGACCAACAGAAATGAGGAATCAAAACAAAAAAAATGAATTAAGATGAATTAAGTGACCAATATCGAGATAGAACCAACATGAAGCAACTTCCCGCTTGCTTACACCGTGTTGGATCCCGAGACAAGGCTTACTTTCCCAACACACCATATGTATCCATATGTACAGTTCATCTGAATCCATTCATTTTCTCTCTCTCTCTCTCTCCATCGCTGTCAGATCACCCGGCCCTTGGTTCATCTTAGCTTCCGTATTGCAGATATATTGCCCTCTGGGGAAGGGATTCTATGTCTGGATACTGCGACTCGAATGTCAACCCAAATCCTTCCGGAAGCTGCAGAGAACGAAAATCCCAAGGTGAGATGTTGTGAACATCGCCAAGGTGGGTGGGAAGCCAGTAATCAATAGTTGTTGATATTTGTTGGATGATTCTCAACTTCTACCCTCTAATAATTTATATATATGTAATATATGTAATATACATATGATAAAACATGATAAACCATTAAAACAAATCGCTATGGAAGTCGCAATTTTTAAACCCAGTAAATCATGAAAGTAAAGGGGCCATAGAAACTCTTTTTCGCTACCAGAGATTACTCACCCTCTGGGCAGCTCAAAGCTGAAGCAAACATCCCTCTCTCTCTCCCCATTCGCAGCTGTTGGTCATAAAACCTACTAGTTTTCAAGGCACTTCATTGAAACAATTGAAACAAGAGCCCCCTCAAAGGGGGCCATCCACAGCATCTCTGATTGCCCGTGGCCCATCTCCGGCTCCAGGGATCGACCCATCGACCCACGAAACCACTGGGACACCCTACTGACATCTGATGGGGAGGCCTGTCCCCCACACGAACCCCTCTGACATATCAAAAAAAAATGGTGCCATCGGATCTATCTCTACTGCATCTCTCACCAAAAAACTGGCTTTCAGCCAAGTGATTAAAAAGTCTATGATATAACAAGTCGCAAATATGCGTGGGTTTAAGTCAGAATGACGTACGAGATGTTGGATGATGTTCGTTCACACTGGCCCAGGAATCCCAGGATGAATAATCATCCCCTGGTGGATCAATGCTTTTGGGGGCACCAATTTTACTCCACATATACTCCCTCGCAAAATAACATGGACAAAAAAAAAACTTGTTTGGTCCATGTATATTCTTGGACCCTCCAGACATCTACTTTCCCGCATGCTTTCTAATACCTGATTTTTGTTGGACATGAAAATGATGTTTTCATTAATCTTAACAATCATCTATGGGGTCGTGTTGTTTGTTTTCAGGGCAGGATTTGATCAGAGCAACCATGGGGTCAATCGTCAATCCCATCACCTTAGTAAAAACGCCCTTTTTGTTGCCCCCACCATGGGCTGTCGAAAATTGAGAAAAAAGAAACACTAAACCCATGGGCTATCAGGAACGTATTCTTGCGTGAAAGGCCAGCGGTAAACACAATGACCAATGATAAACTATATATGTTTTGAAGTTTGGAGCTCACTAAATGACAATTTGGTATAAGGTTCATTGGGCCTACATCATTGCATGTGTTTCCCCACGCATGCTGCGAACAGCTATGCATTTTGGACAATTCATAGGTTTGGGCCCCCCCCGGTGTGGAAAATTTGATGGGTGAAACCTTCTAGCGTTGGGTACGAAACCAAGATTCCTCTATTGTTTCCTGTGCATCAACCTACTCAAATGTCATATAGTGTTTTGGATTTCATCATAGGTTCAATTGAACTTTGGATCATAACATACCATCAACATATATATATAATTATATATATAATCCATCATAATCCGTCATAATCCATAGATAATCCATAGATAAATCATCACAAATCCATACTGGGCGCCCATGTTTACATCGACACATCGAACCCTCCACTGGATCACAGCGCTCCCCGCACGCCTCGCTGGGGCTAGCCACTGGACCTGGCTCGCTAAAAAAGATCACTGACTCTAGTGCTGCCTAGCATCCCAACATCCATTGAGAAAGGCTCTGGTTATACCATGTTATACCCTCTGGTTATTTGACATAGCAATGGAAAATGACCCAGTTATAGATGGTTTACCTGTTTACCTATTGAAAATGGTGATGTTCCGTGGCTATGTTAAATAACCAAATGGTACATTGTATTATACATCTCATCTCAATCCGGTTTAGCAAACAATAGAAGGGCTGCGTCATTCAGTAAGGCCTATGTATCAGGTGCCCAAAATTGGAGGTACCTACCATCCATCAGGCGAAAAAAATGCAAGGGCTTAGAGGATATAGCCCCAATTTCCATGAATTTATATGGAGGTTTTCCAAAAGATGGATAATGTGGTTAAAACAATAATAAACAATCCCCCAGTCATCACCATTTTTTGTTTGGTGGTATGGTTACCATTCCCAGTCATGGGTAGTTTATGACATTGTTTTAACCACATTACCCCAAACCCTTGGTTTTTCCCATTGAAAAGAGCCATTGAAACGGATGATTCTGGGCTACCTCCATGGCATCATTTCCGTCCCAAGCCCACCTGGAGGTAGGGCACCTGGCGGTAGCGGCCTAGGCACGACCCAGTCGCCCGCGGAATGCCCGGCAGGCTTTGAGGTGTATTGATGCATGGAATATCAACAACATTAACTAATATTCATATCATGTAACTAATATCTAACTAATATCAAATCATACAAACCAACAATTTGCCGTAACTCAACACTATACAACAGTGTCTAGCTAAAAACAATTCCAAGCCCTGAAACCTTATATATTTGAAAACATCTAAATTTGTAACTGGTACCAGGAAGTCTGTGTTCCCTCTTGTGGCGGAAAAAATGCATAGCCAAACGAAGTGACCCAGTGACCGGAATCCCAAACAATGGTTGGGTTCACAATGAATCAACATGGTGGTGCTTGGGAAATTGGGGAGCCAATGGGCCCACAAAATTTGTCATTGTGTGATATTTTGGGTGCCCCTTCATTTGGGGGTTCAGCAAGTCCAGGTAAAACATCAACCCGCTCTGACTGCAGAATCTATTGATCTCATCTGCTCCATTCTCTCCTTGCTTAAGTTGGCATTCAATCATTCAGAGCTAAGACATCATCCCCAAAAACATTGCTTTCCCCAAAACCCATAGGATACATGTATGCCATATATGGTAACATTTACCATTAATATACCCCAAATGTTAGGATATATACCAGCACCATGGATCCGTCATGGGAAAGAAATGACCCATTTCCTCCATCTGGATCCATCTGGATCCATCGAGCCATAGCCGGATCCATCTGCAAGGGCCCAAGGGGCAAAGTCTGCGAAGTCCATCGTGGGTGCCTCATCCAACAGCAGAGCGTGAAACGAGCCGCTCCATGATCTGATCAGGAAAAAAGATGCAAAATCATCTTCCAGGGACCAATCATGACCAATCTACATATATATATAGTCTCTCTCTATATATATATATAGTCGTCTCTACATACATATATATATATAGTCATCAACATGAATATGGGCTTTCCGTGCCAGAATTCTTGAGGGGCTGCTTCATGCGAGTTTTCACCGCTGAGAATCCTTGAAGCATGAGCCCCGGGAAAATACATGGAAAAGCCTGGCTACCTAATTGATATAGCGGTGATAATTGGATAACCCAATGAACCAGGGTGCTCCCGCGGATGACAGCAAAGTGGTGTTGATGGGCAGGCAGGTTCATAAACAAGTTTGAGGGCAAGGACTTCCTATCTGGCCCTCTTGCTATGGACGATCCTGTCTCCTTTGCTCTCCCTGAAGTCAGAAAAGGGTTCGAATATATATATATATATTGCAATATGTTGTACTTGGTTTATATGAATATCAATAATAAACAATATATATATATATATATCATTATATCATACATCCCAGTTACAAGGGTTTTAATTCAGCCACTTGCCTTTCACTGATTTCAGGCTTAACCCCAGCTACCATGCAGCTACCTACTGCCCCTGGCACAGATCGGCAGATCCACCTTATCTCTGGCGACAATCTCTCAGATGCCTCCTGCCAATGGCTAGCTGGCAATGTCCACACTGATCGAACTAAAGAGATCTAAAGAGATCTAAATGGAAGATTTTCCAGCATGCCATGGAGATTACCAAAGGGTACCAGCAGTCAATACCGTGGTGACATGTGGTGACAGCATGTGACAGCTAGAGTCAGTAGGAGCCTCCCAAGGTGACCAATAACACCGTGACCCCGTGTATCACCTGCAACCTTCCCTCATCAACCCCTCATCAACCCCAGAGAATCTGTCGCAAATGGTGGCTTGACCCAAATTTGGTGTCTACACAGCCTTTTATGGCTACTAGTACTTTGATCCCACTCGTCGCTCCGGTCAGTCAATTGTCCACGCCTGCGGCGCACTGGTGGGCCGTTGTCCCATCGGCGGTGCGTACTGCAAGACCGGTGCAGGTGCTGCAGTCAGCACTGGGTGCAGGGCCGGTCCCACTTGTAGGGCTGGTTGGAAGGCCAGGGGCGGGCTGCTGGGCATCGGGATAGGCATTTCCACCCCCATTGACTGGATCGGCTGGCTGGAAACCTCCTGGTCCATGGGGTTCTCCTCTGGCAGGAGATGTTCCAAGAGCAGGGGATGGCCCCCGAAGCCGAAGGCCTCCGGGGTCTCAGGAATCCAGCTGGTGTTGAGGTCGACTTCCTCCGTTTTTGGGGAGCTGGAGGGCAAGGCCCCCGGATTTTCGGAGACTTCGGAGTCATCACTGAGAGGCGTTGGCCTGAGCAAATCTCAAGCTGTGGGGGTTGGGAGTTGGCACCATCTGAAATGGGGTTGTTCATGACAAATGACGGGTGTAGAGTTCCAACACTAGTACAGTAACAGCTCTCTCCCCAAAAAAACATGAACAACGAGGTCATTACGATCACAATAGGACCTAGGATCCCACCGATTCCTCTGATCAAAATAACAACCTCCAAACAAATTTCGTTAAAGCTTGGTGACCCGGGGACCTTGATCTTGGAAATACACAACAATGGAAGGACCCCTCGTTTGATGGCTAGTAGCAGCTGTCCAGCCACTCAGCCCACTCACCCACAATGATCCCCTTACTTCATGAAAACGACACTTGCTTTGAACCTCATCAATCGGAAATGGATCACCGGAAGCACGTTGCAAGGGCACAGAAATAGCCAACTTTGCTCAAACATGGGTCAAGCTGCTCATCACAGGCGAACTTGGGCATACTTGGACCGCACTTTGTATATCTTTCATCCCCTGCAGAGCCCTCAGCAAAGTCAGGTTTGCCTCTTGGCAGCTAAAGGATGTTCCAAATCTGTATTGCGAACTACCCACAACAAACTACCGGCTGATGGTTTCACCCCATTCGAAAAGACGAAATCAAGCTGGAGATGATCGTCCCAGGCAAGGAAAATATAGCACATTATGCATGTATGGAGGTTTCCTGAAATAATAAATAGGGGTACCCCCAAATCAATCCAAATCATCCATGTTCATAAGATGTTCCATTATTATAAACCATCCATTTCGGGGTACCCCCTTTTCAGGAAACCCCCATATTTGAAACCATCCACCAGTCCGGGCGACCGTTTTTGCATCTGTTTGCAGCTTCGTAAAACGCTTCTGTGGTCACCCCTGTGGTTGGCCGCCCCATCATCTTGACTGAGCTACGCCAACAGGTGTAGCTAACACAGCACTATGCATCGCAGGTTCGTGACAGTGCGATGGGTTTTATGTTGGTTTCCTACAAAAGTTGACTTTTTTGTGGAATAAACATGAGTTGAAGTGTTGTTTGTGTGTGTGCTTTCTACAGATCTCTCAAGGTTACCTCCTGCAAAAAGATTTCGCATATACTCAGTTTGACTGTTTCGAACCTTTTCTGTCACTACTGTCATTGTCATCGCCTATACTATATTTATCATCCGGGCAAATTACCATCATTCTCAAACCCCAAATCTGCAGAAATCAATCCGAACCATCATCTATATCGCGGTCGAGTTTGGTCGCAACATAATTCACCCAGCTTCATTGATTGGGTTTGCCCGAAAATGGTGCACTTGCAACTATGACGTTGTGCCAACTGTTTCACCATCTTATATATAAGGTACATGGATCCCACCACCAGTTTCCGGGACTGTGTTACTGGGAGCTTTAACTTCATACCCGAGTCGAGTGCGACATGGGCTGGATATACCCCAAAATGATTAGTGTGAAATGAGTGTGAATATGATATTGTCAACATTTGTCAACCATCAAATTTGAGAAAATCATGGAAAAGACCCATTTCGGACAAATCCATTCTCCTCTTCGCCGGTTTCGCCTTCCGCATCAGAAGCGCAACTTGGTGATTTGCAGCTCACCTTCATCGATGGTCAAGGAGGTACATAAAAAGGTCTCCAGCAGCATTTTGCTACAAAGAAGGCCCTCACCCAAGCAGGCGTCCACCAGTCCTGACGTTCGGGGTGATGGTGATGGAAACCTGAGGGGAAGTTAGGTCACTGGATACATTGGGGAACAAACCTCAAAATCCCAGGAAATGACCACCAAAAATTGGGCGAAACCTCACTGCAACGGAGAGTTTAACATCAGAACCCAATACATCATCAATGAAGGTGGAGCAAAGCATTTACAAATACTCAAACCACTATGTTCAAGCAGTCATGCATAGTTCCCATTGCCAGTTGCGACAGGAGGGCCCGCAGAGAAAGCCCCAACTCAATGCAATCTTGTTGATGCAGTATTCATGCATTCCATGTACGAAAAATCTGGCAAAATCTGCAAGGATAAACAGCCCGAAGATCTCCACTGGAAATCGCTAGCAATTCCTTCCCGCTTCCCAGATCGTTTCTCTCCAAGGCTCCCCAATCATTGACCTCTTGCACCACCTGGCTTTTCATCACCATCACATCCTAGGCTGCTTGAGATTGGTGAAGATTGATGTTAAAAGGTAAACCATCTGGTTATTTAACATAGCCATGGAAAATCACCATTTTTTTTGGGGGGTAAACCATCTTTAAATGGGCCATCTATACCATGGCTATGTTACCAGAGGGAAAACAAAATAAAGATGCACAGGATGACAGTTGACCACACTGGACCATCGTTTCATCATGGAATGTCAACTCCGGACCAACACACCCCGACTAATCAAAAAAATTGGTCCCGGGGCCATTTGGTACCCCAAAGGAACCAAAACCCTCCATCATAGTCCCATATTTTGCCCAGGATTCTCCTTTGATATCCCAAATTTCATGGTAGGTCATCATTTTCCCTAGGAAAAATTTGCCATAAATTGTGGGTAAACCATGGTAAACCTCCCACCGAGCATCCAGCACCTGCGAAGCCACTGGAACGCTATGTCTGTGTCCTTCGCCCTCTGCATGGATGCGGCAAGCGGCACGCAGGCGCAAGGCTTCAGCAGGCGGAAGGTAGCCTCTATAGGTGGAGATCTGGCAAATCCATGCTTTCCCCCCAGGACATGATCTACAATTTTGCTGGGTGTTCAGAACCATTTGCCACAAGAATTTATGGAGGTCTCTTAAAATAGTGGTACTTTTCCCCAAATCATCGATCTTAAGAGGATTTGTCCATTATAAAGCATCCATTTTGGTGTACCCCCCATTTTAAGAAACCCCCCATGTTAGTAAACCCTGCAGGGAGGTCGGAAGCGTCGACATCTCAACTGGTTTTTTATCGTGTTTTAGCGCCCAGCCGCTGGGAAGCTCGTCGCAAATGATGGCTAAATCATTCACCGTGGAAGGCACCATCACGCGGGGCGCTGGGATATCTTCCTGCAACGAGGTGATCGGAAGGGAAAGCGAGAAACCAACAGGGATATAACTGGAAGAATTGAGGGCTAATTAATGCACAAATAAAATCCAACCATGGGCACCAGAAGTTGATTTTTTGTTTTATACAAGTGTAGATGCAAATAGGTACAAGGTCAAACAACACAATCCCTTCCTCCTAACAGTTAACACTATGGGAAACCCCAGGTTTCTCAGTGCTTAGGGGATACAAAATTGTTCTTCCATAGTCAGTTGGGTCCTACCGGAGGTTCTTGCACTGGCGACAAACAAATCGCTGACTTGACCAAAAATCATCTCAGAGGTGGCATCAATGGGGTAGTTACCTTCCTGCCAGCTACTGATGGTTTTCCATCAGGCCTCCATCCATTCCAGGCTTGGTGCGCCGAGGGCGGAACCCTGACATCCGGCGAGATCCAGCCGCGGCGTTGCGAAAACCGACAGGAAACCTGTAGTTTCACCATGTTTTACCTATCAACTACTTGGATTTGCTTAAGGACCCTAAAAAAAAATCAAAAGCATTCCCTAAAGATCCCCCAAGTCGTGGATTTCCCATTGGGAAAATCAACAAATCTTGGCAGATACAGGATTGTAGCGCGGGTCCTGCAAACATTCCCAATGACCCCCCTCTGGTCTACCCCGGAGGGTCCTGTCCAGGAAAAAACATGATTAAATTTGTGAGGATCCCGACCTTTCTGACCATTAAAATCCTGGTACTCTAACCTTTCTAGCTAGAATCCACCTTCCAAGATGAAAAAAGGTTTGCAAGCACTAACGGTCCTGACACCTCACGTTTCCAGAAAGGCATTTGTCCTCTGAGAGATCATTTTCTGAACGGGAAACCATTGGTTTTCCACATCTATGTTAGTTTACCATAGGGTCACCCCCCATTTGTGGGAACAATCACAAATCCAGCCCGCCAGGTGACCTCGATCCCTTGGTTGATCCGCTTTCCAGAGCGATCGCGTGCAGCCAAGGGCAACTTCAAGTAGTCTCCTGGCGACGCTGGGCACCTGAGATCTTTCCAGATGCTCCAACTTCACTGGTGTGGCATGGAAACTGATAGGGTGAATTTGAGATATATAATTAAAATAACAATCTATCTATCTATCTCTCTCTCTCTCTCTCTCTCTGTCTGTCTGTCTGTCTGTCTGTCTGTCTATCTGTCTGTCTGTCTGTCTGTCTCTCTGTCTCTCTGTCTCTCTCTCTCTCTCTGTCTGTCTGTCTGTCTGTCTGTCTGTGTCTGTCTGTGTCTGTGTCCGTCTCTCCGTCTCTCCGTCTCTCCGTCTCTCCGTCTCTCCGTCTCTCCGTCT
>Ga0126342_10013330_pt1 | contig 14576 bp, 10 predicted proteins | sample Cyp1metagenome_FD_92528 | JGI IMG/M metagenome (GOLD analysis project Ga0126342, IMG submission 92528) | Coral microbial communities from Lord Howe Island, Old Settlement Bay, Australia - Cyphastrea 1 metagenome | ecosystem: Host-associated > Invertebrates > Cnidaria > Coral ... | reverse complement strand
GTGTGTCTGTGTGTCTGTGTGTCTGTGTGTCTGTGTGTCTGTGTGTCTGTGTGTCTGTGTGTCTGTGTGTCTGTGTGTCTGTGTCTGTGTGTCTGTGTGTCTGTGTGTCTGTGTGTCTGTGTGTCTGTGTGGTATGGTATGGTATGGCACGGTATGGTATGGTATGGTATGTATGTATGTATGTACACGCATATTTTCAGTGGGTCCAGTCCATTTCTTCCTCTTTGATTGCTACTGTTTCCATGCGTCCAAGGTTGCTTTCAACAACACACCTCCCAGGGCAGAGTTGCCCCATGGTGGTGCAAACTGCGCATCACATAAATCCCATATAACCTATCCCCTGGTAAACGAGTGAAACTATGGACAGTTGCTCATTTACTTCGATGGCTTGGCTATTTTTTCAACCGTGATGTTCCACGGCAATGTCAAATTACCAGAATGTAACCTGGCAACGGAACACACATTTCAAGATGATGTTACAAATAGATACGAATATGGGAATTCTCCATTTATCATCTTTGATTAAGTGGAACGCCTGCTAACCTACAGTCGCAGGATGTCCCGCATCCTTGGTCACAAGGATGTTTTCCATGGAGATATCGCAGTGCACGATGTACTGATCGTGGAGCCAGCGCACTGCCGAAAAGATCCTCCGGAGACCACCCAGTTGTGGTGTCTGTCAAATCAACGTTTTTGGTTGAGGTTGGGTGGAGTGGGGTGGGGTGGGCTATTATCGGCCCTTGCCCCAAGAACTTTCAAGTGCGTCCTTCTCAAAGAACTTCCAACTACTTTCTTGGTGCTACGTTACTAACTTCTCAAAGCTACAATTTGCTGCTCTACTGTCTCTGGAGGCACATTAACCTCCATGCCAACTTGCAGAAGAAGACGGTAGAATCTCGGTAGAAACTTTGAAGTGCATCTTCTGCAACAAAAAATGTTTTGGACATGCAGCAAAATCATCCGATGAAAATGAGCTGGCACTTTGGTAAAACACGAAAACAAACGAATTTGGAATCCATCTTTTTAATTATTTTTAATTGTTTTCGAAATCAAAAAAACATTTGTTTCGCCAAAGTGTCGAGCCTATTTTCAAAATCAACTGCGTTTTTGCGGGCGCGGTGTCCGGTCCGGCGGTTTGTTCATCACCGCTAAACGAGTACATAATATAATCAGTTATATCATATCAATAAAGAATTATATGGGCTGCCTGAAACCATTTTCTGTTGATCATCCTCCCGCAGGAACCCTTTTCCCAGCGCTACCCGCTACCCCTCGTCCGCCATCCCGGGACATCGCAGGTAGAGGTTTCCAAATGCTAGATTCGATTGCAGATTGGAGGTTTCTTGTGAACCCCATCGTTGGTGGCTTTACTGCTTTCACCATGGACGAAAACCAAATAGATAATTAATTATATATAAATAAATATGTACATATTATATATATATATATAGCTTAGTATATATACACATACATATTTGCATTTTTTTCCACGAAAAGGGCGCCCCTAAAACCAGATATGTGCCATACATGTCCAAAGGCAAAGTTCAATTCATCCGCGCCAAGAAGAAACAAAAGACTCACATGAAATCGTAGCCGTAAATTGGAGTTCATCCCTTGGCCCAGGACTCAACAATTATGTGGACCCTTCCAGCCAAGGAGCTGCACCATGAAGGGTTGAAGGTCCTGCTGGCTGGGTCCCATCCCCATGATACCAGTAACAACCTCCTGGTGAATGGTGTATTTCACCATGGTTTCTGGGCGGTCGGTCTTTAACCTTACGGGGAAGGGATTCACACATCTCCACAGATTTACTTTTGAGATATCCTGAAGGGAACCACAATTTTTTGAACCCAAATGCAAGGTTCTTTTGGGTAAATTTTCCCTTGACGAAATCCTAGCAGCAACACGCACACACAGGAAAATGGCACGAAATTGTGAATGATGGAATCATGTCATGGTTCTGGTTTGATCCGCCAACAATCTATTGCTAGCCAAATTCTTGTGCGAGGGCAGTCACACAAGTCTACAAGGGCAATGGGAGCTGTACCAAACAAAAAATGGATCTTGAAATGAAGAAAATACAAATAGCCAATATCATGTACATATTTCATTTCAAGATCCATTTTGTTGATACCAATACCAATAGCCAATAGTCAATCCAATGGGGTCAGCATATTTCCTGTAAGCCAATGGCTTGGTGTTGAAATCTTTCTGAGTCCATCAACCCAGAACTCATGGCATTTTCCAAAGCCCCTAGCTTCAGGGTTGCGATTAGCCTCGGCAATACCAATCTATGGAAGTAATTTGGGAATATTAAGGTGATATCAGTGATATTTATTTTCCAAGTGGCGCGCTCAATCATACACCTCCCAAATTGGAGGTGCTTGATAACTAACCACCAAAAAATAGGGAATCAACTTATCTCACTATTTTAGTAATATGGAGGTTTCCTAAAATAGGGGTACACCCAAATCATCCATTTTTAGAGGGTTTTCCAACCATCCATTTTGGGGGTATCCCTATGAATGAAACCCCCCACATGGTTAAATGGCGTTCGGTGACATGTCATGGTTCATAAGTGAATGTTCATGATTAGCCTTATAAAGACAATGTGATTTTGGATGGTAGAGACTCGCCATGTTCAACAGCTCCAGCTCCATCAGCTCCTGCTCACGCTCTGCTCCTGGTTCTAGACCCTGCGATACAAAACCGAAGAGGTCGCCTGGCCGCACGGATCCGGAGGGCATTTCCAGAAGGGTATCATGAACTATGAGAATAAATGGGAAATTTAAAGGGGGCACATATACATGGGAAATAGAAATGGAACATCGATTTAGAACAAAATAAATGGGAAATACCATGGTAAATGTAAAATGGACAAATCATGAGATATAGATGGGGTAAACCCAATATTAAACCCAAAAGTAAACCTACCATCCCGGGATGTTTTTATAGAACCCATCTATGGTGATATTGGGGGTGATTTACCATTGGGTTTATCACACTGTCACAGTACCCAATACCAAATGTCTGTTATTGACCTATCTACTTATGTCTACCTTAATATGGATTTATGTTTATTTGTATCCGTTTATAGAATTGCCTATATCTATCAGCATCCACCCTATTGCATGTACATATATATATCTCTCTCTCTCAAAATCATTATTGGCACAAAAAGACACAAATATGTATACACATCAGTCTCTGCAAACAAAATTTGTGAATTTATATATATCTACTTTTCCCCCTCTCTCTCTGTCTGGCTGGAAGTGACCGTTCGAACTATCTACCTACCTGTCTATCTACCCGTGTATCTACCTGCCTATCCATGCGCCTATATGTCTCTCTCTCTTTCTCCCTATGGATCTTCCATGTGTCTACATGAACATAATATCTTTATATCTATTTATCAGCCAATCGATCCATCCATGAGATTGAACTCTGAATCTCTCATATGTGGAGATGACAAATCATTTCAACAGATATATCTGAATATATCTGATACAACAAATCCTATGTCGCTCTGCTGTGGCCGTATCAAAAAACGCGCTCTCTGCCATCCGCTTGGTCGAGAAAAAACGCATCCCTGCACTGAATCAACGATGCCCAACCTTCCTTGATCTATTGTAATCTAAAAGGGCAAAACATTTTGCAGGATATAACATCAATAGGGTTCTCCATCAATAGGGCTGAACAGTCTTCTCTGAGAAAGGAACGGGGGTTCCAGCGCCAGTTTCCCCAGGTGCTTCGCGGCCATCGCCACATCTCGCCTTCGGTAGCGAACTCTGAAACACAGTAGGTCCAATGGCCTCAACAGTAGCGGAGGGTCCCTGAAAGGGGAAGATGAATACCGGTCAGATTTGTGTATGTCGGTCTGGTCTGGTCTGGTCTGGTCTGTCATGCATGCAGGCACACATGCATGTAACACATGCATGTATTTTTGTATGTACGGAAGTAAGAACGTAATTGATTAATTACCTAACTAATTAGTTAGTTATTTTATTTTCAACTAATTAGGTCACTACTTGGGTCATGAATGAAAAATGAATCAGGAAACTAATTAATCAGTAGAAAAGAAATGTATTATCTAATTAATCAATGATTTAGTTGATTTAATTAATTATTTTAACAATTAAATAACTGATGATTGAATTAATTAATGAACTAATTAGTTAACGAATTAGTTAATGAATCTAAAGTTGTTATGTTTTTTGAATTTTTATTTTCATGAATGAAGTGACAGCATCATTGGTTCATTTATTAACTAAGCAAGCAAGTAGGTAAGTATGCATGCATGCATGTACTACATGCATGCCTATGTTCGCAAACAATATGCATGCAGGCATGTAGTTATGAATGTAGTTATGAATGTAGTTATGTATGTATGTATGTATGTCTGCCTGATTTTTAATGTATGTATGTATGTATGTATGTCTGCCTGTTTTTAATGTATGCATGTGTGTATGGATGAACGCATGCATGCATTAATTTATCTAGGTACGTAGGGGTGTAGGTGTGTCGGTAAAAAAATGCATATGCGTATGTAGGTGTGTACCTACGCATGCATGCATGCATGCATGTATGTATGTATGCATGCATGTATGTATTGTAACTGATAGTACTGTATTGTCATGTATTGCAATGTAATGTAATGTGCTGTATTGTATCGCAATGCTTTGCAATGTATCGTAATTACCGTATTGTCATGTAACGCATTGCAACACAATCTAATGCAATGCATGTATTTTTGTGTATAGGCATGAAATGTGTGTATTAAAAGAACACCCATGTATACATACATGTATGCTTAAATATATATATATATATACTTAATTCTGGGAGGCGTAAAGGATTCCCAGGATTCCTTTCTGAATTGTAAGAACTCACAAAACATGTTGGGTGATTCCACAGATCATTCTATGCATAGCGACGTTACTGTGACGTCGTGACCATAATCCGATCCCTTGCCCATAGCAAGACGCCTCCATATGGCACCCCGCAAGAAGGGTGTCCAAGCAGGAGCGGGAATTGAATCTCAGGGGAAGGGATTAGTGTGGTAAACCCCATGCGATAAACCGGCCATTTGGCCTTTCGGAATGACTTTTTCCACCCATGTGTGGCATTGGGTAAATTGCAAATCCCACATTCAAGATGGCCAGTTCGCCACGCATTTCACTTGGCCATTTCCAGGTACCCGAACTGTCCATGAAAATGCCCAATGGCTTCATCACGAAGGGCACTGCCTTCCTCAGTGGAAGATTAGCCAGCAGGATGATGCAACGGGAAATTTTCAGTCATGGCCTGGCCTCTGAAAATTCCACACATATTTCCATAATCGATATATAGGCTCTTGAAGAGACCAAGACAAGTACAGTAAGTATACCGTGTACATGCATATCAGTATTTGTCTTTGTGTTGCATGTTGTGTTGCCTGTTTTGTGTATGTACAAAATATCCACAAGCTGAAACTATGTAACTATTTTGGAAGGTCCCCTCAACTGATCATAGCCTACTACAGGCACTTGGCAGTGATGTCGTCAAAACCCCCACACACGTACATGTATAAATATATATATATATATATATTAAATATATATATAGATATAAATATATATATAAATACATTTACATTTATTGATATGTGTGTATATATCTAAATAGAAAAAAGGGTAGCTGTATATATATATATATATACATATATATATGTATATATATATATACATTGTCGCGTTGGGGTGCGCCAGGCGGCCAAGAGTCATGCTCAAATATCTAATGATGCCCAGATCCATCCACGGGTTTTCTGGATCATGTGGGTGGCTCTGCCGGTGCTCAGTGTGACCTGGTCTGAAAGGAGATCTGGGCCATCTACCTTTAGAAATGGAGGGAAAGAAGTGGAAACAATTTCTATAATGGAGATGGATAATAATGATATATTATACAAAGGGAATTCGTGGGACAACTATCGAGTCTATAAAAAAATGATAAAAAATGTAGCCTCCAGTGATCGAGACTGGCTACTGGGAAAAACAAAATTAGTTCCGTTATTTTTCCTGTGATAACCTCCATCTTCGGGGCTTTCCCAACGGCCCGCCATGCTTAGTCCTTGGGGCTCTACGTATTCTTATACGTGATGACATTTTATTTATTTTTTGATTGCTAGAAATGATCACTTGGCAGATTGAGACGGAATTATGAAATATGTATAAAAAAATAAAACGCCCAAATAAGATAGGATAAAACCCTATAGACTTGACAGGACAATATAAGCCAAAACTCTGGATAACAAAAACAAACACATACGGAAGCAAAACACGAAATGTGACAATCACGATGACAACAAGGCGGGGTCACACAAGTATATTTTTACCAACCATTCGAGGGTCATGTTGGAGACCGATTTGTGATGGGCGGAACAGGACTGAATTGTGGCACCATTCCCCAACATGATTTTAATAATCATATGAGTAAGCTTTGAACTCAATAGTAGCAAGTTGTTGTATTGTTTTTCAGCATGTTTTTTTTCCTTTAAGGGCCTTGCTGGGACTTTGCATCTTATTTGGCACCAGTTTCCAAAGAATGCCACTGTTTCCAAAAGGATGAATTCCTTCACAACTCTAGATCAAAAGCAAGACCCAAAACACTTCTAAAGGGAGTACGTTATGAACCAAACATATGCGGAATAGTGCTAACGTGGTAACGAACAGTTTTCCATTTTCCTGGCATTTGTTTTTGAATCCCCACATGTACCACTCCATAGAGGGGCTTTCCAACCTCAGCATTCAGAACTTCAAAACAATGCCAAGGCTTCTAAAGAAGAAGGGAACAAATGAACGAGTACATGCAGATGAAGCGAAGTAGAAAAAACCCTGCAAAGGAAAAAACAAAACGGAGAAAACCAGACAAACAAACAGAAGGAAAGAAAGGATTACAGGATGGAAGAAAGGAACAAAGGAAAGAACAAAAACAAGAAAGAGAAAACAATAAAAGAATGAAGGGGAGAATGGCAGAAAAAAACATGATCCAATGTGAACAAAGTCTACAGCCCAAAGATTGCCCCAGTCATCACCCGTTAGCCCAGCAGAGAAAATAATCCACATCCCAGAACACTGCCCACTCACTAATCAGCAGCCAACATGGGATTTCCCCAGCTGGGAAAGCTACTGGTCACTATCTATCTTTGAAGTCTCTATCTGTAAATATTAAAGGTAGGTAGACAGATAGATAGATAGATAGGTAGGTAGATAGATAGATATATATATATATATAAAGAATAGAACCATAAGAACGAAAGAAATGAGAACCGTAAAAAACTGAACGCAGTAAACAAAATATGAAAAGAAAAACTATTGAACAGAAAAACATGAACATAATGAGTGGAGGGATTAAATAAATTGGGTAGGTTAAGCACACTAGATAGATACTTTCAGATAGGAGTGGATGGGTTAGATCGGTTAGAACAAATAGATTTGATAAAGTAGATACAGTAGAAAAAAAAGTTAAAACATATCGTTTAGGTAGGCAAGATAAGTTAGAAAGACTAGATGGATACGATAGGTAAAGTAGATCAGATAGGTTAGCTAGATATGACTAGGTAGGTTAGACACAATAGCTAACAAGTAGATTAGATATGACTAGATAGATTAGGCTAGATATACCAGGTAGATATGTTACAGCAAATCAAAAGCACACCAAAAGATGGAAAAATAAAATGAGTAGAAGGGTATATGGATAGATGGATATACGGAAAGATGAGTGGATGGATAGATAGATAAATAGATAGATAGATAGATAGGTAGATAGGTAGGTAGATTGATAGATAGATACATAGATAGATAGATAGGTAGATAGATAGACAGATAGACAGAATGACAAACAGAAAGGTAGATAGGGATACAGATAGGTAGGATAGATGGGATATATAGGAGAGATGGGATAGATCGGATAGGCTAGGATAGGAAAGACAGAAAAGATAGGATAGACAGGATAGATATGATAATTGGATAGGTAGGATAGACAGAGTGGATAGGACAGATAGGATAGATAGTATAGATAGTATAGGATAGGGAAGGAAAGGATAGGATAGACAGATAGATGGAGAGATAGATAGAAATATAGATATATAGATAGAAAAGACAGGAAAGGAAAGGATAGGATAGGTTCGGATAGGATAGGCTAGGAGAGATAGCTAGGAAAGAAAGATCGAAAGATAGAGAGATGAAGAGATAGATAGGTAAATAAAAAAAACTAGATAGATAGAAAAAAGGCAGACAGATAGATAGATCGATAGATAGACAGACAAACAAATAGATAGATAGATAGAAAGATAGATAGATAGATAGATAGAGAGATAGATAGATAGATAGATAGACAGATAGATAGGATGACAAACAGAAAGAAAGATAGACAGATAGATAGGATGACAAACAGAAAGAAAGATAGAAATATAGATAGGTAGGATAGATGGGATATATAGGAGAGATGGGATAGATCGGATAGGCTAGGATAGGATAGACAGAAAAGATAGGATAGATAGGATGGATAGGATAGGTAGGAAAAATAGGATGGATAGGATAGATAGGATAGATAGTATAGATAGTATAGGATAGGAAGGAAAGGATAGGATAGACAGATAGATGGATAGATAGATAGATAGAATGATAGATAGAAAGGACAGGACAGGAAAGGAAAGGATAGGTTCGGATAGGATAGGCTAGGATAGATAGATAGGAAAGAAAGAACGAAATACAGAGAGATCCAGAGATAAGAGATAGATAGGTAGATAGATAGATAAATAGATAGATAGACAGGCAGACAGATAGATAGATGGATAGATGACCAGACAGACAGACAGACAAACAGACAAACAGATAGATAGATAGATAGATAGAAAGATAGATAGACAGATAGATAGATGGATAGTTAGATGGATAGATAGGTAGATAGACAGACAGACAGATAGCTAGCTAGCTAGCTAGATAGATAGATAGACAGATAGACAGATAGATAGATAGATAGTTAGGTAGATAGATAGATAGATCGATAGATGGATAGATAGATAGACAGATAGATAGATAGATCGATAGATAGATGGATAGATAGATAGATAGATTAAATAGATTAGATAGATTAATATGATAGATAGGACAGATAGGATAGGATAGAACAGGAAAGGAAAGGATCGGATAGGGTAGGATACATCGGATAGGATAGGATAGGATCGGACAGGATAGGGTAGGATAGGAGAGGATACGGTAGGTAGGATAGGAACGGATAGGATAGGATAGGAGCGGATAGGGTAGGATAGGGAGGGAGAGGGGAGGATAGGATGGGATGGGATGGGATAGACAGATAGATAGAAAAATAGATATGGGAGTTGCCACAATTATAGAAGGGAAGTTGAGGAGTACGAAGGTACGGTTGTTTACCGTACCCTGTTGTTCCATAATTCCTGTTTCCTCAGAATGTTGGGAAAAAACTTGCTCTCAACTTACTCCAACCTTTTTTGTCGTTCTATAATTCTTGTTACTTGTTTGTGTTTCATACTTGTGCTTTCCCCATAGCCATCACATTTACCAATTCTGTTCTATAATTGTGTGTTCATGCGTGTTCTAAAATGAAATTTGCAATAATTCCGTTCTATAATTCTGGTTTCTATGTACCTTCTTCCGGGTCCCAGAAAGATACATAAAATGATGTAAATACATGCAAGTCCCTCCTCGACTCACACAATCTGCGTGTTTCCGGTGGTTCCGATGGGAAGTTGAGGAGCACAAATAAATTATAGAACGGCCAAAAATTAATTATAGAGCAGGATCGGATTCCGTGCGGAATCGGAATCCGGAGGAGTACGAAAGTACGGTATTTTACGATACTTTTGTACTCCTAATTCCGTTCTACAATTGTGGCAACTTTAGATTTAAAAAAACACAGAGTTATATCGAATCTAGATAGAGATACATAAAGAGATATAGAGACATTTTTCAACAATGCAAATAGATAGAATGATAGTTAGAAAAGGATTCATACAAATGGAAATGATCCAGATTTTTTGCATATCTCAAGGACGTTGCTTGATCAATGGTATTTGATGCAGGATACATGATTTAACAATACAGTAACTACACACATATATTAATATATAGATCACGTTTCTTTCACTCGCATGTACATCACATTTATACCTCGGTCTGGTGTGCCGCAGGGTCTTCTGTTGACAACCCCTAGCACTTAACCAGTGACCAGTCCTGAGATAAACGCGCGATCAAAACAGATCCTCTTGGCAAGCAGGGGCGGGACATCTGCGCATGAGTAGTGGCAACCTGGTAGCATGGTATGTGGTAAAAACATCAACCTAGCTATTATATGCTATTATACTATTCAAATGTATAAATATTAATATATATATATATTATTATATTGATGTTCACCCCAAGAGCCAAATGGATCACGTGGGTATTGACTCATCACTTTCAAAACACATGATGGTCCATGCATTCACTGTGGTCAAACTGTTCTGTCTGCCACGTCACTCAAAGTGGTCCAAGACTGGGGCATAGCCTGTCATCACAAAGCATGGGTGTGATGCGTCTTCAAATGCCGCAAGGATGAGCAGGTACACAATTGAACAACAGCCATGCTCATGAAGATTCGTAAGCCTATGCTGCGTGTCTTTTCTCTGCATTTCTTGGCTAATGGATCCCCCCTTTTCTCGGACCGGATTGATTGAGGTGAATCACAAAAAGCTTTGGCAAGTCGAGAATTTTTAGATCTCATGTCCGCAGCATTTTACACGTCCACTGGAAGTTACACGGAAACTGGAAATACCTATTAGATTGGAACGCTTTTTGCATGTTAGATTGAAAATTACCTATTGGATTGGAACACTTTCTTGTATGTTAGATGAAATGTATTGCATCTGGCTACATAATAATAATTCACCCATTTGGGGATGATTACCCATAAATATCAATTAATAAAAAGACTATCATTCCAGTGACCTCGCGACGTGAAGTTATTATAATTATCCGTATAGTCCTTCAGCATCGCCAGGAATAACCATATTCCCTTCAATATGTTACTATCCCATTATTATGCATCCATTGAAAAGCCAAAATATGTGCTGACCCCTGATTCTTGGCCTAGGCGGGGCGGCGCCTGGGATCACCACAAGTGTGCGACCTGCCCAGCCAGTCTTGTGAGGCCTTGGAAGCTGCTGTTCGGCATCCCCAGCAGATTTTGGTTCGTTCTGCGGGGCCAACCTTCCCAGACTTGTGAGGCCTAGGAAGCTGCTGTTAGGCACGCTGCCCATTCTACGGCCCAACGTGCCTAGCCTTGCGCAAGGGCAGTAGGCTGGCCACCTTGTGAGGCCTCGGAAGCTGCTGCTCCGTCACGCTGCCCAAGCGTCGTTTGCCACTCGTCGGAAGCTGCTGTTTGGCACGCTGCCCCGGCCACAGTAGCAGGCAGCTCCCAGCTCATCCATGTTACGACTTTGACTTCAGAGCTCCTGTTCGGCACGCCCCAGCCACAGTAGGCTGGCAGTCGCCGGCTCATCCATCTTTTACACCTTTCAAACCTGACATTTGCAACTTTCGGTTCTGCAGGTCTCCAACCTGCCCAGCCTTTTGTAAAGCCTTTTGAAAGGCCAATAGACTGGCAGCCCCCAGCTCATCAACCTTTCATGGCTTTCCTAGCTGCCGTTCTGCAGGGCCGAACCTGCGCCTTGGAAGCTGCTGTTCGGCACGCTGCCCCGGCCACAGTAGGCAGGCAGTGCCCGGCTCATCCAACTTTTATGGCTTGCAAACCTGACGTTCGCCACTTTTGGTTCTACAGGGGCCAACTTGCTCAGCCTTGCAAATCCTTCAAAGATACTCTTTGGCACGCTGCCCAGGCCACAGGCTGGCATTGCATTGAAACAAAGAGCTGCGGGAGTTTCGGGCATCCTTCAAATCGCTTATCTTATAGATACACTGTACCTTGCATTCCTTTGTACAGATAGGCCTTCGCCTAAAAAGGGGGGTCGGCGGCACCAGGCTGTCAGTCCTTTTATTCCGGCGATGCCTTGGCAGCTCGCCGTTCGAGGCAAGACTGCAACTCTGCAAGTCGCTGCAGCATTGCAGATCCGGCTGCAGCCCCTGCCGCCGACTCCCCAGAATCCTTCACTCTGGTGGTGGTTTTACGTTTTTGGGAATGTAACACGGAATAAACACGGGGCTTGCTGCTAAGCAGGGTTTGGAAGGTCCATTTTGGGCACTTTTTGGTGCACTTTTGCTGTTTTTCTGGTTCGTGCCAAGACCCTCTGTACTTCTTGCAATGTGCTGAAAACATCTGAAAACTGCGTGAATACCAGCATTTTTGCTAGGCGCTGGCGTTGTAAATACTTTGCTACCAAAGGCAAAACAAAAACATCGTATAGTAAATACAGTGGTTTTGGGCTTCCGAGGCGCAAAAATAATCGGTACTCCGAGAGTTAGTTTGAAAACACGACCTATTGACCTATTTGACGATTTTTTGACAACAACAAGATTGAGAAGAAAGCAGCAGGGGTAGTAGCAACAACAACAACAACAGCAGCAGCAACAACAACAACAACGACAACAGAGCAAGCGGGTAACATTCTGGGCAACACCAACAATCCTTGCCTGTGTGCGAATCCCTACTATATCCCCAATCCGCCGATGCCCTAGTCGCTGCAGCATTGCAGATCTGGCTGCGGCCCAAAATCCTTCACTCTGGTGGTGTTACCCCTTTTTATGACGGTCAAAAATCCGCAAAACATGGATAAAAACCGGGCTTGCGGCTCGAAGGTCCATTTTGGACACTTTTTGGAATGGCTACTTTTCTTGGCGCATGCCAAAGGCCAAAACACAGTAATTTGCAGTGTGGTTGTGTCTTTTGCGTGGAAAAACTACTTCTTACAACATGCTAAAAACTGCGTAAATACCGGTGTTTTGGCTAGGTGCTGTCCACTAAAACACTGTATAGATACCTTGGTTCTGGCTCCCGAGATCAAAACACATCGTAAATACCATGTTTTTGTTTGGCTTCTGAGACGTCAAACACATCGGTATTTACGGTTTTTGTTTTTCTCGAAAAAACATGCAAACACAACGTATTTGACAATTCCGTTGCTCCTAAACAAATATGAGAAAAACTGTGTAGTCAGATGGTTGCAAGGCACTGAAGCAACACGACGAATCAGACAAGCAGCATAGAGCAGCAAGAGCAACAAGAGCAGCAAGAGCAACAAGAGCAACAAGAGCAACAAGAACAAGAAGAACAAGAAGAACAAAAAGAACAACCACAACCACAACACCAACAAACAAACACGCAAACAAACAAACAACAACAGAGCAAGCGGGCGACATTCTGGGCAACACCAACAACTCTTGGGGTATCGCCGGTGTGCGAAGCCCTACGATATCATCCATCAAACATATCAAAAATCAGAAATTCTCATATATATATATATATATAGCATAATCCATCAATATATCCTACAATATTATCCTACAATATTGTCCATCAATATAATGGACCTATGTCCTACGACCTATGACCTATGTCCATTTCTTATGGTAGCGTGGCTGTTTTTCGGACCGAAAGGGCGGGGGCAGCCACCTTAACCGCCACAAAGTGTCCCGTCTCCAGGCTCTTGACCAAGCTCACTGTGCCTCAAGGCAGGCTCTCATGTTATTTCAACCGTGTTTAGCATTTGAGACAATCATGGGTTATAATAATGGATATACTGCAAATGATAAAAATCCATATATACATGGAATATGTAATTAATAGGATAATCATGGGTCATACTAATTTCAGAGAATAATTGGTTTTTATAGGATAATATTTTGATAAACATTGGATTAAACGTCATCAAACATGGCGGGCCGCTGTGAATTCCGCGAACTAAATGGAGGTGGCAAATGGGAGAAAACATCCAACTAAATTCAGGATTTTCCGGCAAGCATCGGCAAGCCATGTTTCACTAGTGGAGGCTAATTTAGCTTCTAAATTTGGCTTGCTGCCTCCATGATCTCAATTGTTTTGCCTTGGGCGGGAGCATCCACTAATTAATCAACATCCAACATTTACTAGTCTCATCATTTGTAGATTCAGCTGGGGTTGTTCCCCAGTCGGGAGACTGTTTCGAGGTGTCCTCCCGACCGTCAGTTGGCGCCAAAAAATCCATCAGTAAAACCGTCCATGACACTTCAAGCAACAAGACTGGACTATCTGAGATTGTCATGACCAGTGATTGCTTTGTGTGACACGCTCAGCAGGGTTGCTTGAAACAAGAACATGAACACCTAAAAACATATAAAACATATTGTCTGGATACATTATACATAATCGAAGGAAGTTTAGAAGTCAAACTTCCGGCAATATGGACAGATGAAAAAGCAGAGCAGGGAAGAGGCAGAGAGAAGAGAAAGATTAGAAGAAAGAAGAGTAGAGAAAGAGTCAGAAGAAAGAAGATGCAGATGCGCGAAAAGGTAGGAAAGTCGCGAAACACTGTGTTTTTCCAATGATTTGTGGCTCCGGAGGGTCGAAAAGTAGGCTCGCTAAAGGGGCGG